>Ga0137403_10003567_pt1 | contig 18655 bp, 15 predicted proteins | sample CZOMad2_1_16fung_FD_122057 | JGI IMG/M metagenome (GOLD analysis project Ga0137403, IMG submission 122057) | Vadose zone soil fungal communities from Angelo Coast Range Reserve, California, USA - CZOMad2_1_16fungal (Hybrid Assembly) | ecosystem: Environmental > Terrestrial > Soil > Vadose zone...
TGTTTTGGGTGTGATGGGGGTAATCAGCGTCGGCTTCCTGTTATTTATGTTACTGACGTCCAACCCTTTTGCGCGCTTGTTTCCGGCGGCGCCGGATGGACGGGATCTCAACCCACTACTTCAGGACCCGGCGATGGTTGCCCACCCGCCGATGCTCTACATGGGTTACGTCGGCTTCTCGGTCGCCTTCGCATTTGCGATTTCTGCGCTGATCAGCGGCCGTCTCGATGCCACCTGGGCCCGTTGGTCGCGACCATGGACGACTGTGGCCTGGATGTTTCTGACCGTCGGTATTGCTCTGGGAAGCTGGTGGGCTTACTACGAACTTGGCTGGGGCGGTTGGTGGTTTTGGGACCCGGTAGAAAACGCGTCTTTTATGCCCTGGCTCGTTGGCACCGCTTTGATCCACTCCCTCGCCGTCACGGAAAAACGAGGTGGGTTCAAAAGTTGGACCGTGCTCCTCGCTATCGGGGCTTTCTCATTGAGCCTGCTCGGAACGTTCCTGGTGCGCTCGGCATCCTCGTGGAGAACGGTAGCCAGGGGCCCGGCCTCCTTCGTCAAACGCTCGATCTTCTCAGATCGCGCGAACTCCTCCAGTTTGTCGTGAAATGACAACAGATCGCTCTGGAAACGCAAAACTGCAATCAATTCCTGATCCACGCCAGTTAGACGTTCTTCTTGAACCCGAACTGAGTGAAATTGCCAAAGTAGGAGAGCATTTCCTCCTAGCATCAGAAAGATGATGACGACAAAGCACAGCGTCAAGCGGGGAGCGATATTGAGCCGATCTAGGTTTGGGATCTTCATTTGGCCGCTTGGTGCCGGGAACCGCGTCGACTCCGACCGTGCGGCGACCGCGGTTGCCTCAATCTACACCATACCGCCCGCCGCCGTGCCTCAATCCACATCGGCGTCACACAGCAAATCGTTCAAACTTTATCGACGCCCAATCAACCTTCCCGTGGCGGGTGGACCGGTCTTGAATCCGGTAATTTCAACCAGCTGTTTTTCCAGGGCCACAGCGGCGTCCGCCGCGTTTCTTTGGCGGGTCAACACTGAATGCACGGCCAGCATGTATGCCTTTGTGACTTCCTCATAGGCGTTGCCGGACACGACCGAAGGTCGAGCAACCAGGCCGCTTCTCTGTTGACCGACCTCAGCGGGGCGCGCGTATGGCTGCAGTTCCCGAGGTAGATCGTAAAGCTCGGGTGGTGCGAGCATCTCCGAACGGGCGCGCGCTTGCCTCGACTGGAGATCCTTACGAACAAGAGAGCGAATGAAAGTGATCGCCTCCTGGGCATGAGCGGAAGACCGCGAAACCGCCAGACCGGTGCCTCCCAAAGTCGCGGCCCTTCCTCCGGGCCCGCCGGGCACACTCGTATAACCAACTACATCTCCGATCGATGGTTTTTGCCAATGGCTCAGACGAAATTCCGACTGCCAGCTCCGCCTGAACGCTACCTGTCCGGAGTTCCACATGTTCATCGAGTCCAATTCCTGATACGCGACAACGCCAGGCGGCGAGATCCAACCGATCCAGTGCGCGGCGCGTTGCCAAGCATGGATCGCGCCCGGGTTATTCACGCTGATGGTCTTGTCATTCTCTATGACTCGACCGCCTCCTTCCGCCACCTGCCATTCCAAGGCATTGCACGTCAAGCCTTCCCCGGCAGCTCCTTGCCAGACATAGCCCCAAAAGTCTTTTTTGCCTTTGGCTCGCTCGCCGGCTTGGATCCTGGCGGCCATTTTCTCCAGCTCATCCCACGTCTTGGGTGGCCGCGGGTAACCATACTCTCGGAGAAGATCGATGCGATAGGAAAGAACACCGATCTGCGCGTGATACGGCAAGGCCACTACTTTGCCGGCAACCGTGTAACTGGCGACCAATTCTGGGTCCTCAGAAGAGAGCTCAGCGGCTGCATATGGTTTCAAATCAATCAGATACTCGTCCAAAATTCCAGGCCAGATGACATCAATTCCCAGGACATCCGGAGTGCCTCCCCCCTCGCGGAGTAATTTTCTCCAGAGGTCGAGCTGACTGAGGGAGGTTTCGGGGACTGGGAGATGCTTAATCAGAATTCCTGTTTCTCGCGTGAACTCCTGCGAAGCTTGCTCCGCTCCCGGCAGTTCATCGGGCTGCGACCACTCTGGATCTAGAACCGTAACGGTGACAGGCTGCCGAGGTGATGGTCGACAACCTTCCAGCGCTAATGCCAGTGATAAGAGAGCCACCGATCCGGCGACGGTGCACAGACGGGTTCGCGAGTGTCGAACGTTCCGGACCCTGCAGTTCGTCGATCTGGGAATCTTAGTTTCCATCGTCGCCGATCAAGGGCGCGGGAAATTCAGTACGCTGTTATGTGCGAATGTCGGAGTGGAGATTCTAGCAAATCGACTGCGATTCCTTGCTAAGTCTTTGAAAGACAGGGGAAATCGCAGAGGATGCCTTTATCTGGCCCTCGAAACAGGCCACAAGGCGATGGACCTAGCCACGCGAAATCCCATGCGCTGGTAGATCGCGGCGGCTCGCTTGTTGGCCTGGCCGACGTGCAGGAAGGACTTGACGCCGGCAGCTGCATGATCCCGCATTAGGCAATTCATCAGCGTCCGCGCGTAGCCCCTGCCTACGTGCGCCGGGTGCGTGCAAACGCCGCTGATTTCGCGATAGCCGGTTATGCATAGGCGTTCGCCAGCCATGGCTACGAGTCGTCCATCAATTCGAATCCCATAGTACGTCCCCATTTCGTGCGTGCGAGGTTGGTAGAAGCCGGGGAATGCGAGTGTGATGAGTTCGAACATCTCGCCGGCATCTTCTGACGTCATCAACATTGGACTGCAACCCTCGTCGCGAGCGTCGACCGTGGGATGCTCCGGCCCCAGCATCTGGAACGTATGCAGCGGCGGCCCCGCCGAGAGCCCATTCATTCGTGACGGCGGTTCGTCGAAAATGTAGACCTGATCGCCCGGCGCCATCAGTGCTTCGAGGCGCGCCAGCGTGGGCTCGCTCGTGTCGTCGATTACCGCAAAAGGAGCAACTTCCGAGGGATAACGTCGAGCGGGAGCATGGCCAACCGCAAAGTGCGCGTGCACGCCATTCAGTGCGCTTCGTACCGGATCAAGAAGCGGGTCGCTACTCATATTTTCTGAGGAACCGATGGCCTTTCTCGGGCGCCATTCTAAGTATCGTAGGCCACGCTGCTGCGCCGCAACATTCAACTTGCTGCGGCCAAGCAGAAACTGTAACTTCGCTGGCGTTCGATACAATTCGCCATTCTGGATTTGAGGAAGCAATCGTGCCCAATCTCCGATCGACACGGCGGATATTCTTCGCAGTGCTGCTGGCGTTGGCCCTACGACCCGCAGGAATCGGCGCGGATTCGGCGGCGCAGGGCGACAACGGTCCGCCTGCGCCAGAGCATCTGACGGCGGATCAAGACCACCAGCGCATCATGGATCTGCTGCATATCACATCGCTGCGGCGCGGCGCGGATGGCGATCCCAAGTCGCCGAACTCCGCCAACTACGACGAGTCGAAGGCGGGCCCGTTCACGAAGCTGCCCGACCCGTTGATCCTGAAAAGTGGCAAGCCCGTGCAGAGGGCCAGGGATTGGTGGGAACGCCGCAGGCCCGAAATCGTGGAGGATTTTGACCGCGAAATTTACGGCCGAACGCCGGCAAATACGCCGAAAGTGACTTGGGAAGTCGCGAGCACGACGCGCGAAATGAATGGCGACGTACCCGTCATTACCAAAAAACTCGTGGGCCATGTTGACAACTCTTCGTATTCGCTTATCTCCGTGAACATCGATCTCACCCTGACCACGCCGGCAAATGCGGCTGGGCCGGTTCCGGTCATCATGGAACTCAGCTTCAGCCCGGAATTTTTGGCGGACTTTGCCAAGCGCTTTCCAGCTGTCGCGGCCCAGATGGCTACCGTCAAAGGCCCGACTTGGCAGCAGCAATTGCTCGCGAAAGGCTGGGGCTATGCAGTGATCATTCCCACCAGCTTCCAGGCGGACAAAGGTGATGGCTTAGAGCGTGGCATCATCGGCTTGGTCAACAAGGGACAACCGCGAAAACTGGATGATTGGGGGACGTTGCGTGCGTGGGCCTGGGGTGCGAGCCGAGCGCTCGATTATTTCGAAACCGAGAAATCCGTGGACGCTCGGCGAGTCGGGATCGAAGGGCATTCGCGCTACGGAAAAACGGCCCTGGTCACCATGGCTTACGATCCGCGCTTCGCAATTGCCTACATCAGTTCCTCTGGCGCCGGTGGAGCGGAGCTGTACCGCCGGAACTTCGGCGAGCCGATCGGAAATTTGGCCGGCGCCGGCGAATACCACTGGTTTGCTGGTAACTTTCTGAAATACGACGGGCCTTTGACTCCCAACGATTTGCCGGTGGATGCGCACGAGTTGATCGCACTTTGCGCGCCTCGACCGGTGTTTATCGGCGGCGGCGCAACGCAAGGAGATGGCTGGGCGGATGCCAAGGGAACGTTTTTGGCCGCGGTTGGAGCCGGGCCAGTCTACAAACTTCTGGGAGCGAAAGACCTGGGAACCTCGGGATTCCCGGCGATCGAAACTCCACTGATCGATGGTGATCTTGGATTTCGTCAGCACAGCGAAGGTCATACACCCGCGCCAAACTGGCCAACGTTTCTGACTTTTGCTTCACGTCATATCGATCGGCATGTAGTTGAAACCCGATGACCTTCAAGACACACACGCTGGCTGACGAAGTGTCGGAAACTTATCATCGGAGAATGACTTCACCACCTGGGTCGGAACGATGCCAATTTCAGGCCCTTCCATTTTGTAGCGTACTGGCGGTGCTGCCATTGTCCCTCACAACGAGCGCGCTTCCCTTCCGATTGGCCACCGCTTTGACTGGCATCTGCAGTGTGATCCTTCAAGTATTTCGGAATGAGGATCGCATCAGCGTCTGGCTTGCGTTTGGACTGGTTTGGTTGGCCTGTGCGTTCGCCGCACTGGCGAGCGCGTACGTGGTCTATCGGGTCGCGGAGACACGCAAGCGCTTGTTCGGCGGATAATACAAGCCGGCACGACCCTATATCGTCGCGTCCGGAGATAAGACGAACAACTGGAGCGAGCGCGGAGTAGCTTCGTATTTGTCGCCAGACTTGTACGACTTTGCCTGAATCGTCGATCCGTTGCTGGTGTCCAGGAGCATGGACCAGTGTTCGCTGCCAATCGTGCTGGGAATGGCAAAGGGGACCGGCTCGTGAAAACTGTTGAAGACGATGAGCAGGGTGGCGTCGGAGCCGCGGCGGCGAAGTCCGGTGGGTTGGGCCCTGCCGTCGATCAACATCCCGAAGCAGCGGTCAGTTTTCCAGCTTTGTTCTTGCATTTCTTCGCCAGAGGGGTGAATCCAGGTTACGTCCTTAATTCCCAGTTCCTCGTTAAAAATTCCCGTCAGGAAACGGTTGCGGCGGAGGATGGGGTAGTGGTGGCGAATTTTGGTTAGTTGCTGAACGAATTCGATCAGCGAGCGGCCCTTGGTGGGCATGTTCCAGTTTACCCAGCTGATTTCGTTGTCCTGGCAATAGGCGTTGTTGTTGCCTTGCTGGGTGCGCCCGAATTCGTCACCGGCGAGAAGCATAGGAGTGCCTTGGGAAAGCAGGAGTGTGGCGAGGATGTTGCGCATCTGGCGAGTACGCAGGTTGCAGATTTCGGGATCGTCAGTGGGGCCTTCTACTCCGCAATTCCAGGAGCGATTGTCGGAAGTGCCGTCCTTGTTATCTTCGCCATTGGCCTGGTTGTGTTTTTCGTTGTAGGTGACGAGGTCGTTGAGCGTAAAACCGTCGTGGGCGGTGACGAAATTGACGCTCGACCATGGTTTGCGGCCACTACGATTGTAGATGTCGCCGGAGGCACAAAGGCGCGGGGCAAGAGCGCCCGCGATGTCGTCACCTTTCCAGAATCCGCGGGTGGTGTCGCGGAATTTATCGTTCCATTCCGCCCAGCCTGGCGGAAAAGCGCCCACTTGATAGCCACCCGGGCCGAGGTCCCACGGTTCGGCGATCAACTTTACGGTGCCGAGGACCGGGTCCTGGCTGCAGGCTTTTAGGAAGCCGCTCTGATTGTCGAAGCCGTTGGGTTCGCGAGCGAGGATGGTGCCGAGATCGAAACGAAAGCCATCGACTTCGGTTTCCTGGACCCAGTAGCGGAGGCTGTCGGTGACCGTCTGCATGACGCGAGGGTGGGAGAGATTGACCGTGTTGCCCGTCCCGGTGTCATTGATGTAGTAGCGGGGCTTGTCGGGCATCAGGCGGTAATAGCTGGCGTTGTCGATGCCCCTAAAGGATAGCGTGGGACCCATCTCATTGCCTTCGGAGGTGTGGTTGTAGACGACATCGAGAACGACCTCGAGGCCCGCGTCGTGAAAGCGGGCGATCATTTCCTTGAACTCCTGAAGAGCGTTGCCTGGGGCGCATGCGTAAGTGGGATGGGGAGCGAAGAAGCCGATGGTGTTGTAGCCCCAATATTCGCTGAGGCCTTTGGCACGAAAGCGGCGGTCGTTGACGAAGGTGAAAACGGGCAGAAGTTCGACGCTGGTAACACCGAGGGACTTTATGTAGGCGATGACTTCCGGATTGGACAGGCCTGCGAAGGTGCCGCGATGCTTTTTGGGCACTTTGGGATGGAGCTTGGTATAGCCGCGAACGTGCAGCTCATAAACGATAGTGCGGTCCCAAGGAACCTGGTGGCGGCGGGTTTCCTGGCGCCACTCGAAGGTGGGGTCGACCACAAGACATTTGGGGACGAAGGGCGCCGAGTCCCGCGCGTCGAAAGACAGATCGGCGTTCTGCGCGCCGATCGTGTAGCCAAAGCAGGCGTCGTTCCATTTGAGCTTGCCAATATGGGCGCGCGCGTAAGGATCGAGCAGCAGCTTGTTGGGATTGAAGCGGTGGCCCTTCTCGGGCTCATAAGGTCCGTGAACCCGATACCCGTATACTGCGCCGGGCTCGAGTTTAGGGACGTAACCGTGAAAGATTTCGTCGGTGTACTCCGGCAGGTCGATGCGTTGAAGTTCTTCCTTGCCCTCTTCGTTAAATAGACAGAGTTCTACCTTCTTGGCATTTGCAGAGAAAAGAGCGAAATTAACTCCCTTTCCGTCCCAAACGGCGCCCCTAGGGAAAGGTTGGCCTTCGCTGATCTCCACACTTCGTCTGTCCTTGATTATTTCCGATTTTGTCGCAGCAGTAGCAGCCATTCGGTGATCGTCCATTTCAAGCAGGAGATTTGTAGCACGCCCGATGGGGGTGGCCAAGTTTGCGCTACACCTTCGAGGGAATAGATGCGCGAAACGTTGCAGCGGTTTGCAATGAATGCCGCGGAGGGCCTCTTCGCTGGGAACCCGGCATAGCCTCGGAGGATTGCCTTCGGTTTTGCAAAACGTGCAAAATCGATTTAAGCATGACCAATTCCACGCTGGGAGGTTAGAATGCGCAAATCGTGGAGGGATTGCAAAATGGTTCGATTTTGGTTCTTTCTTGTTGGGCTGGCATTCCTGGCGGGTTCCGGCGCTCGGGGACAGACGAAGTTGTCTCCAAAATGGGAAGAGCTGACTGCTACGGATTTCCGGCAAGGAATCCAGCAGTCGAAGGGCGTTTGTCTATTGCCGTTCGGAATCTTGGAGAAGCATGGACCCCATTTGCCGCTCGGGACAGATTTGCTGAACGTGCGCTACGCGTCCTTGCACGCCGTGGAACAAGAATATGCGGTGGTGTTTCCGGAGTATTACTTCGGGCAGATTTTCGAGGCGAAGCATGAGCCCGGCACCGTTGCCTACAGCATGGAGCTGCAACTGAGCCTGCTCCAGGAAACCACCGACGAGATGGCGCGGAACGGCTGCAAGAAGGTAATCATCGTGAATGGTCACGGCGGGAACGAGCACTTGCTGCCTTACTTTGGTCAGGCGCAGCTCGACAAACCGCACGACTACGTTGTGTATGTCCTCGATGGGGAACGCAGCAAGGCTGGGGGCCCGGCGAAGAAATCGACGGGCATTGACTATCACGCGGGAGAAAATGAAAGTTCGAATTTGTTCTATTCGCACCCAGAGTTGGCGCATATCGATCGTGCCAGCAGCGAATCGGGGGCGGATGAGAAGAAGCAGAATTTGCCCGAGGGATTGTATACAGGGATCTGGTGGTACGGACGATTCCCTAATCACTATTCCGGAGATGGATCAGTGGCGACGAAAGAGCTTGGCGAGTGGAACATGAAAAACTGGATTGCGGTGATCGTGGAATCGATTCGATCGGTAAAGGCGGATGACGTTAGCTTGAAATTGCAGAATGAATTTTATGAGAAAAGCAAGCACCCGCTGGATACCCGGCCTTGATCGCCGTTTTCTTGCGAACGCCTCGGATTCACTATCCCCATGACTAATCGGAAGCGCTTGCAATCTGACGAGAAAGCTCTGGGAATGAATTCGGAAATCACGCGGCGGGACTTTCTGGGTTCGACACTGCTGGCTTCCGGCGCGGCTTTGTTGGACGGCTTTTCGCCGGCGCAACTGCTTGCCGAAAGCGATGAGTTTACGGGTTACGGCGGCGTTGGGGAATACAGCCGCTCGAATGGGAATACGCTGGAAGTGCTGCAGGCGGGGCACCGGATGCGGGATGGGGCCTACCGCCCCCTGCCCGCCGACGTCGTCGATACCGGCGAGGTCTATGACTGCGTGATCGTCGGTGGCGGGATTAGCGGCCTCACTGCTGCCTTAGCGTTTTTGCGGCAAGCTGGACCCAAGTCTTCGGTCTTGATCCTCGAAAACCATCCAATCTTCGGCGGGGAAGCCAAGCAAAACGAGTTTCTGGTGGACGGAAAGAAGCTTGTCGCGCACCAGGGATCGGCAATCTATCAGGTTCCCTATCCCCACAGTTTTATCGCGCGGTTTTACGATTCGATTGGACTGCACGAACCGAAGTTGAATTATCAGGAATGGGCTGGATCCGAACCGGCCATGACGTTGGGGCGGACGCCATACGACTCCGCCGGCTTGGGCCGGGGCGAATATGGACTTTGGTTCGGCGAAAAATTCGGCCAGCGGAAGGGATTGTGGTTGATCGATCCTGTGGGCAAGGAGATGCGTGGCGTGCCTGTCTCGGAAAACGCGCGCAAAGAACTCCTCCGGTGGTTTTCCGGCAAAGCCGCGGAAGAAGCCAAATTCGAGCGCCCGAAATATGAGGGGGATGCAGCTTCGCGAAAGCTGGATGCGATCTCCTTGGAGCAGCACTATATCGATCACTTTGGAATGAGCCGCGAGACCATCCGCAGGTATTTATCGCCAGTCGAAGGCGGAGGTTCGGGGTTGGGGCCGGATGCGCTCTCGGCGTATAACGACTACGCCTGGGAACTGTTGCACCCGTTAGACGATGGATCGGGTGACATGGTGCAGATGTTTCCTGGCGGGAACACGACGATTGCGCGATTGCTGGTGAAGACGCTGATTCCGGACGCGATCGAAGGGCCGGCCGGCGTGGAAGGCGTGAGCCGCGGCCGAGTGAAATTTGAAGCGCTGGATGTTGCGGGAGCGGGCGCACGGATTCGATTGTCGGCGACTACTGTTTTTGTGAGGCACGATGGCGATCCGGCGAAAGCCGAGTTTGTGAATATCGCTTACGCACTAGGTGGAAAGGTCTTTCGCGTGAAGGCGCGCTCGGCGGTCATGGCTGGCGGGAGCTGGACGACAAGACATATCGTCGAGGATTTGCCGGGGGAACATCGCGAGGCGTACGCCCAGTTTTATCGCTCGCCGTGCATGATGGCCAACGTTGCGATGAGGAACTGGCGATTCCTGCACAAGATGGGGATTAGCGGCTGCCGCTGGTTTGAAGGAGTCGGAAACTATATGGATGTTTGCCGGCAAGCGGTCGTGGGTGGCAATGATCCTGGGATTGGTCCTGATTCACCGGTGGTGCTGGCGGTGAAGGTCCTGTACTCGTATCCGGGATTGTCTACCGCAGAGCAGGGACATCGCGGCCGGGGCGAGATGCTGGCGACGTCTTTCCGCGATTACGAACGACGGATCCGTGAGCAGTTTACATTGATGTTTGAGGCTGCTGGGTTCGACGCCAAGCGCGACATTGCGGGAATCGTGCTCAACCGGTGGGGTCATGCGTACCTGAGTCCGCAACCCGGATTTTTCTTTGGCAAGGAAGGCCAGTCTGCGCCGAGGGAGACTCTTCGCCGCGCCCCGTTCGGCCGCATTGCTTTCGCAAACACGGACTTGGCCGGCGCCATGGATCATCGTTACTCGATCCTGGAGGCGCAACGCGCGGTCGATCAGCTGATGGATCAGGTGCTGCGCAGCTAACCGCAGGAAATGCTAAGCGAGTCTCGAAACTAGCCCTTCCTATCGCCGTAGTGGGTGATTTTACCGTCGTAGACGACGGCAACGTAACGCCCCGCCGACAAAAATTGCATCACTCTCGATCCTTTGCGTGCCAGTTGGGCCCAGCGAGATTTGGTCTGCAGGTTCTGCTCCAGGCCCCGTATTGGCGAGCCTTCAAATTCGAAATCAATCTGTGCGAGCTTGTGCTTTGCGGTGCGGCGAACGGGATAGGAGTCGGTGCCCAGGGTGACTCTCTGCGCGGAATCGACCAGGATTTGGCGCCACACCGAGAGTACGGCGTCATCGAACTGCGATGAGCGAAAATCTGCGGGCATTCGATGATCTTATCGCAATTGCCGGGAGAGGACGACCGAGCCGGAAGTGTCAAAACAATCAGCGGCTTTGGCGAACTTGGTCGATCCAACGGCAGAGGACTTCGTCGTACGGGCTTTCGACGTCGATGAACTCAATGCCCATGCCGATGCGGGGCTTCAAGATTCGAGTGACGGCCAAGGCTTCGACGATCTGGCCTTTTCGAGACATCGTAACGCGAAGGCGCGTGCCTACCGGAAGTGGTTTGCTGGTGCAGACAAAGCAGCCCCCGAGCGAGAGGTCGGAGGTGACCCCACTGGTGCGAGCGCCGGATTCCATGTCGATGATTTCGACGTCCGCCGCGAACGGAAAGCGAATGGCATAGCGGCGGTCTCGAACCCCAGCTCTTGCTGACTGGTTCTTGCTCGTGCGATCGTCCATAGAAATCACGTTGCTCAAAGTTTTCACAGTCCGGAACCAGAGGGTTAGGTGGCTCGGGACCCTATTCCCGAGCATCTAGTTTGCCTGAAACGGTTCTGGAACCGAGCGATTCTGAGGAGGCTTAGAGCGAAAAGATTAACAGCGCGAGCGGCACATGGTGCTCGGAGACATCGCGTTATAGGTGACATCGCGTTATTAGTGGGAACGACAAAGCAGCCGCCGGCGCACCCCGCGCGCCGCAAGCTGCGTGTTACCCTGCCATTGTAGCTATCCCTCAAGCGAAACGAGACTATGCGCCCGGAAGGACTTCGGCAAAGCGACCGCGTGAGCTTTCGTATGCCCGTGGAAGCGTCGTGGGTTGGCAATGGTGGGGTCGAGGTCAAACACTCCGCAGAGACGCTACTTGTCAGCCGCAATGGCGGAGTAATGCGGCTGGCCGAGAAACTGTTTGCCGGGCAAGAGATTACGATTCGCCGGCAGCGGGAAGGCGACAACTGGAAGATCGCGCGGGCTCGAGTGGTGGCCGAGATCGACCAAGAGCCCGACGGCTTTCTGTACGCCATTGCAATCGTGGACCCGCGGGCGGATTTCTGGGATATCGACTTCCCCGCCCCACAACAAGGGCAGGAAGCCCTGGCACGATTGCTGATGGAGTGCAGCTTCTGCCAGCGGCGCGAGGTGGTGTACTTGAACGAGCCGGAGTTGAAATCATTTGAGGTACGGAAGTGCGTGGCGCGGGTTTGCCCGCACTGCGATTCACCGTCAATCTGGATCGAGGCTCAGCCGGAAGTGAGCGCAGAAGCGGCGGGAGTCTCTGAGGTGAGCGACGAACGCGTCTTCCCGCGGCGGAATCGTACACGCGTGAAAGCTCGGGTCCTAGCGTGCATCCGGCGGCGGGGATTTCAGGAAGAGGTAGCCGTCTGCGAAGATTTGTCCAAAGGCGGACTCAGCTTTCGCAGCAGAAATCAGTATCTCGAGGGTTCACGCGTGGAAGTTGCGGTGCCGTTTACGCCGGGCAGTGCGGCTATTTTTGTTCCGATCCGCATCGTGTTTTCGCAGGCGATTCCGGCGGCGGGACTTTTTCGCCACGGCGCCGCGTACGTGCGGCCGCCCAGTGAAGGAGGGGCTTGATCTCGCCAAGTGGATCCGGCGGACTTATTCGGGGCAATCTTCGAGTGATACGCGATTAATCCAGGAATTAATCCAGGACCGCTGCGGCATCGCGCTCTTTGCGGCGGCGATGCAAATACTGCATGGCAATGTTGAGATAAACCTCTCCGCAGGGCGTTTCGATACAAATCACCATGGATTCAGTGTCCGCGCCGCCGGCTAGTCCTTGCTCGTTCACGTGAATTTCGGGCGGGAAGACCTTAAAACGAAAGCCTTGATCGTTGAGCAGGGTCACCGAGTTTCCGATGACCATGTTCGCGAGTTCGCAGACCGTTTCGCGGGCAAGTTGCTCGCTTCCTTCGACTGCGCCACCGGCCAGATGGCTGGCGATCTTGATGGCGACTTCGGGAGCGAGATCGAGGATGACGCGACCCTCGATGTCGCCTTTGATCAGGATTAAAGCGGCGACACCTTTGCGGCGATAGGTTTCTTCGTCCATCGAGAGATCGACGATCTTGGTGGCGGCCTGCAGTGATTCCGAGAAGACCGCATCCGCGGCATTGATAAAGGGCTGGATGAGTTCCATTCTCATGCGCGTCGCTCGCCCGCTAACGCCACGGGTGCACCGATCGCGTTGGGATCGTCGCTTAAGACGTACCGCAAGATCTCGTAGAGCACTTCGGCTTTGACCGGCTTTTGTACGAAGTGCTTGGCCCCCTTCTGCAGGGCAGCCAGAATATTTTCCTGGTATCCGACGGAGCTCACCATGACGATGCGCGCGTCCGCGTGCTGGCGGACGATGCGCTCGACGGCTTCGATGCCTTCCATCTGCGGCATGGTGATGTCCATGAGCACGATGTCGGGCTTGGTGCGGTTGAACTCCGCGATGGCGGTCAAGCCATCTCCGGCTTCACCGGCCACTTCCCCGCCGAACATCTCAATCATTTTGATGAGGTTCTTGCGGGCGAATACGGAGTCGTCCACCACAAGGTAGCGGACCGACTGATTGTCTTTGCGATGCAGAGGCGCGAATTGTTGCATGGCCTTCTCCTTCATCCCTTGGCACGAGTTACGTGCGTTGGGAAGAAACGGGTATCCTTTCGATCTTGTCGTTCTTTTCAACTTTTTCCGGCCGATCGCTTTTTTCGGATTTGTCGGATTTCTCGGAAGGCCCGCGGTCCCCGCCACCATATTGACTGACGAGGAATGAACCGATGCCGTCCAGAGGGATAATCTTGTTGGCGTGCCCCTTTTGAATTGCGGCACGCGGCATACCACTCACGACGCACGTGTCTTCGCTTTGAGCGATGGTCAACCCGCCGGCAGCTTTGATGGCGCCCAAACCTTCAGCTCCGTCTTCCGCCATTCCGGTCATGATCACGCCGACCGCGGAGAGCGCGAATTCCTGCGCAACGGAGTGAAACAGCACGTCGACCGAAGGACGATGGCCGTTCACCGGAGGGCCATCGGAAAGCACCGCCATGTCACCGCGGGGCATGCGCCGAACCATCATGTGGCGGTTTCCGGGGCAAATCAGAACGCGCCCCGCGACGAGGAGATCTCCCGATTTTGCTTCACTGACGTCCAGCGCGGAGCACTCGTCCAAGCGCTTTGCGAACATTTCGGTGAAGCCCTCGGGCATGTGTTGAACAACGAGAATGCTGCACGGAAACTCCGCCGGGATTTGCGAAAGCACAAATTGCAAAGCGTTTGGACCGCCAGTCGACGTGCCAATTGCGATAATGCGGCTGGGAGGAAGCACAGACCGCGCCCCCTTTTTTTGATCGGGAGGGTCGATAGCCACGGTTGCAGGCGGAAGTCTTCGGCCGGCCGCACGCTTGGCAACTTTGATCTTTTCGATGAGCAGGTCCGCAATGGTTTCCAGGTGACCCGCGGCGGCATCCGTGGGCTTGGCGATAAAGTCCACAGCGCCCAGGGCTAGGGCCTTTAACGTGGAGTACGCGCCTTCTTTCGAATGCGTGCTGAACAGGATCACCGGCAGCGGTGCGCGGCGCATGATGAGGCGCAACGTTTCCATACCATCCATTCGAGGCATTTCCAGATCGAGCGTGACGACGTCGGGCCGGAGTTCTTCGATTTTCTTCAAAGCGAACGCGCCGTCCATCGCCGTGCCCACCACCTCAATGGAAGGATCGCGGGCGAGTATCGCCGGGATCAGCTTGCGCATCAAGGCGGAGTCGTCAACGACGAGAACGCGAATGGTGTCGCTCATGCGATTGCTCCCAGGGGAGTTGCCCGCGAAAGCCGTGCCAGAACCGCAGGCACGTTCAAGATCAGAACTACCGTACCGTCGCCAAGAATCGAAGCCCCGCTGACCAAATCGCTGGAGACAATCTCCGTTGGCAGCGCCTTGATGACCAATTCTTCTTCGCCGACGAGGCTGTCGACCAACAAGCCGAAGCGCTTCTCGGCCGCGCCAATGACGATCACAAAGTTTCTTTTCTTCTTGGCCTCAGGCGGCGTATCCACGGCATGGATTCGACTCAGGTTGTTGAGACGCACGAGGGTCAACACTTGCTCGCGTAAGCGCAGCACTTCGCGGCGATCGATCCGATGAATCTCATTGTCATTGATGCGCGTGATCTCCACCACGGAAGAGAGCGGCACGGCAAACAAGCGGCCACCCACGCGGAAAAGCAGCGTCTGGATGCTCGCCAGCGTGAGCGGGGCCCGAAGCTGAATTGTTGTCCCGCGGCCTTTATTAGATGAAATCTGTACCGTACCTTTCAAGCGATCCAATACCGTGCGGACCACATCCATGCCGACGCCTCGTCCGGAGACCTCGGTTACCTCGGCGGCGGTGCTGAATCCGGGTTCGAAAACGAGGTTGAGAGCTTCGGAGTCGGTAAGGCGTTGAGCTTCGTCCTCCTTTAGAACTCCCTTTTCCACGGCTAGCATCCGAATCTGAGCAAGGTCGATACCGCGACCGTCATCGCGGACTTCTATTACCACTTGCGTCCCTTGATGGTAGGCGTTCAGATAGATGGTGCCTCGCGCAAGCTTGCCGGCGCCGATCCGTTCCTCGGCATGCTCAACGCCGTGATCGACAGCGTTGCGAACCAAGTGCATAAGAGGCTCGGCGAGCGCGTCGAGAATTCCCTTGTCTAGATCGGTGTTCTGCCCGGAGAGTTCCAGCGCGACGTCTTTGCCGCACTGTTTGGCAACGTCGCGGACCAGCCGGGGAAATCGGCGGAAGAGCTGCTCGACGGGCACCATGCGAATCTTCAGCACGCACTTGTGAAGTTCTTCCAGAACGCGTGACTGAAAAGCCAGCGCATCGGAAAGCTTTGCGCGAACAGGGTCGCGCGCGTGGCGTTGATCGAGTTCCGTCAAGGCCCGATTCAACATGGATTTTCCGATGATCAATTCGCCGACCAGGTTCATCACTGCATCGATGCGCGCGGCATCGACACGAAGGGTGCTCTCTACAACGGCGGCGGCCGCCGAAACTCCCGGGGATCCCTTCGACGCCTCACCGTTTCCGGCGCTTTCGCTTGTTTTGACGCTGACGCCAGCGGCTTGCGCCTCAAGAATATCTCCCAGCAATTCGTGTTCAGCGGTTTCCAGACTTGCGGCTCGTTCCATCCGGAGATCGGAGACGATGGCCGGGATGTGGCAGCGTTGCGCGATGCGTTCCTCGGGTTGCAGGCTGGCCAATGCGGCTTCCACGACTTCGACGGTGGCGGCAGCAGAATTGTCCTCCGGGCGGAGGGCAATCACAGTCCCACAGCCATGCAGGACATTGCGAATCAACTGGAAGGCCGCGGCGTGCATCAGACTGTTGGGATCGATGCGCAGAGCGAGGTTGTAGACGACTTCACCGCGGTGAATCGCTTCCGAAATCATGAGTTGTTCGTATTCGGTCCACGCGAACAGGGCCGCGACTTTTTTCGGAGCGGCGCTGTCGGGAACTGCCGCGGGCGCTGCAAGTAGAGTGCGAATCAAGATTCGCAACGCGTCCGCTGGTGGAGGGGCAAGATTGCGCTGATATGCGGAAAGCATCGCCGAGAAACTATCGGCGGCTTCGAGGACCACCTCAGCAAGCTTGGTTCCTCGAGCCTGCCCTACCTGCGGCGACAGAACGTCTTCAAGTTCGTGCGCGAGCTCGCTCAGTTCGTAGTACCCGCAGGCCGCGGAATCACCCTTCAGCGTGTGCACGGCACGGCGCACGCGCCGGATCACTTCCTCGTCCGCGGGGTGCGCCTCGAGTTCGAGACCCGCTTCATTCAAAGATTGCAGCAGTTCCCCGGCGCTCTCGAAAAAGAGCTCGCGAAGCTCCCCGCTGCGATCTTCGGGGGGACGGCTCATGGGGTGGCCTCAAGGCGTTGATAAGCAGTGCCGTTGTTTTCGTGCACCATCCGAAATTTTTGCGTCAGGCCAAACAAGCTCTCTGCATGACCGACAAACAGGTATCCCCCTGGATTCAGGCAGTGCCAGAACTTTTCGATGAGCCTCTTCTGCTCGGGTTCGTCGAAATAGATCATGACGTTTCGACACAAGATGATGTCGTTGCGGCGTGGAAGGAATTCTGTCTTCAGGTTGTGAAAGTCAAACTGCACCAGTTCCTTAAGTTGCTTCTTGATCGCGTATTTGTCGCCGACTCTTTCAAAGTAGCGCAGGCGGCAGGTGTAATCGACCGGCTCCATTTGCGTCTCGGTGTATAGGCCTTCCTGCCCGCTACGAAGGCTCGCATAGCTGATATCCGACGCTACGATTTCGAGTTTCCACGGCGGAGGAATCAACGGCTTTGGCGATGGCATGTCGAATGGAAGCGGGTTGCGAAGGTAGTAGTACGCCAAGGCGTCGCAAATCAAGATGGCAACCGAGTAGGCTTCCTGCCCGGAGGAACAGCCCGCGCTCCAAACCCGCAGAGTCCAATCGCGGCGCTCCTGCTTCTTGCGAAGGAGTTCTTCCAGAACGCCCTTTTGAAGGAGGTCCAATTGCGGGCGGTTGCGAAAGAAACTGGTCTCATTGACGGTGAGATTTTCAAGCAATGCGGCCAGCTCATTTTTCCCTTCGCGGCTGGTCAGCAATCGGTAGTAGCTGTAGAACGAATCCATCTGGCAGGCCTTAAGCCTGCGCTGAAGGCGATCTTTCAAAAAGTGTGAGCGGCGCTCGTCAAAAAACATGCCGCATTCCTGATAGACGAGCGTCTGCAAAAGTTTCAGTTCTGCTTCGGTGAGCTGAATTTGGGCGGTTATGGTTCCCATGATGGACGCGTGTGGCGGTGCGCGAATTTCGCGACCGGACCCCGGCGAAGGCGGACCGATCGCTACTTCACGGCGGCAACAGTTTCCGCGGCCTCCTCAAGTCTTTTGACTTCCTGGCGGTGCAACAACTTGGAAACGTCCAACAAAATAATTAGGCGGCCTTTGAGTTTCCCCACGCCGGTGACGTAATTCGACTCGCCTTCGGCAAACACCGAGCCGGGCGCCTCGATATCCGATGGCGGAATCTTCAAGACTTCCGAGGCGGCGTTGACTATCAGGCCCACCAGCTTGTGATCGAGTTCGACCACCAAAATGCGGTTCTTCTTGTCTGGCTGCACATCGAAATGGCCGAATCGCTTGCGCAGGTCCATCACCGGGATGATTTTCCCGCGCAAATTAATCACGCCCTCGACGGTGTCCGGCGCACTGGGAACCGCAGTGATCTCCGGAACACGGACGATCTCGCGAACCGATGCGATCAGCACGCCGAACGTTTCGTTGCCGATGCGAAAGCCGACGATCTGGAGGTCTTTTTCCATGGATGGGTCTCAGCCGCCTCAGGAACGCGCGACTTCGGCGTACTCCGATTCTTCTTCACGCTTCGAATCGCCACGACGGCGCGGTTTTGCTTGTGGCTGGTCGCGGCGGACACGGCCTTGCGACGAAGTGTCCAGGACGAAGCGGTCCATGCTGTCCAATAGGTTGCGCGAGAGTTTGAGCATCTGCTCCGCGGCCGCGGACAACTCCGTGGAACTGGAAGCCGACTGTTGCACTAGTTCGCGCATCTTGTCCATTGCGCGGACCACTGCTTGCGCGCCCGAGGCCTGCTCTTCGACGGCAGAATTGATTTCCTGAGTGATTTCCGTCAACCGGCCAGTGGCTTTGGCGATCTGCGACGACCCCACAGATTGTTCCGCCGTAGCGGCACCGATTTCCTGAGAGAATTTGTACACTTCCGTGACGACGTTCGAAATCTTGTGCAACGCCGACCCCAGATCGTTCCCGAGGCTCAAGCCCTCTTCCACGATGCGGGTGCTGCGCTCCATATTTTCTACAGCTTGTCGCGCTTCGCGTTGAATGCTCTGGATCAGGTCGGCGATTTCCTTGGTCGATTGGGTGGACTTTTCGGCGAGCTTGCGAACCTCGTCGGCGACTACCGCGAACCCGAGACCGTGTTCGCCTGCGCGGGCGGCTTCGAT
>Ga0137403_10003568_pt1 | contig 18652 bp, 20 predicted proteins | sample CZOMad2_1_16fung_FD_122057 | JGI IMG/M metagenome (GOLD analysis project Ga0137403, IMG submission 122057) | Vadose zone soil fungal communities from Angelo Coast Range Reserve, California, USA - CZOMad2_1_16fungal (Hybrid Assembly) | ecosystem: Environmental > Terrestrial > Soil > Vadose zone...
CGCGTCGGCAACGTCGTCTGGCGCGGCGTGCGGCTGTCGCATCTGCTCGAGCGCGCCGGCGTGCGGCCCGAGGCGCGCTACGTGTGTCCCGCGGGCCTGGACTCCGGCAGCTTCGCCAACGTCCACAGCGAGCGCTACGTGAAGGATCTGCCGCTGGCGCGCGCGATGGAGCCCGATGTGCTGGTGGCGTGGGCGATGAACGGCGAGCCGCTCAGCGCCGAGCACGGTTTCCCGGCGCGCGTGTTCGTGCCGGGCTACTTCGGCACCAACAACGTGAAGTGGCTCTCGCGCCTCACGCTGGCCGCCGAGCGCCCGGAAAGCCTGTTCACGACGCGGCTGTACATGCGCCGCGTGGACGGCGAGCCGCGCCCGGTGCGCGAGCTGGACGTACACGCGGTGATCGTGTCGCCGGCGGATGGCGCGACGCTGGAGCGCGGCCGCCACATGATCGCCGGATGGGCCTGGAGTGCCTGGCCCGTGAGCGCGGTGGAGGTCAGCACCGACGCCGGCAAGACGTGGCAGCCGGCGGGCGTGAGGCCGCGCGGGGCCGATCACCAGTGGCAGATGTTCACGCACGCGTGGGACGTCGCCACACCCGGCCCCTACGAGCTGCACGCGCGCGCGACCGACTCGCAGAGCCGGATGCAGCCGGCCGCCGGTCGCAACCGCATCCATATCATCAGCGTCGCGGTGGCGTGAGGCGTGGCGACAGGAGGGCGTATGGCCAACGATCTGGATCGGCGTGATTTCCTGGCCGGGCTCGGCGTCACGCTCGGCGGCGCGGCGCTCGGCGAGCTCGCGGCCGTCGGCGACGCCGCCGCGCAGGACACGCCCAAGGGCCGTATTCCCGAAACGCCGGTGAAGTTCGGCCACATCACGATCCAGTCGGGGCCCGGCGCGATCCTGGGCCTGCCATCGCTGAAGGGCCACACGCTGGCCGCCGAGGAGATCAACGCAGCGGGCGGGCTGCTCGCCCGCCGCAAGATCGAGACGATCACCGCCGACGAGGCGGCCGGGCCCGAGGCCACGGTGAAGGAAGTCAAGCGCATGAAGCTCTCCGAGAAGATCGACTACTTCTCGGGCGTCATCGCCGCGCACAACCAGCTCGCCGTCGGTCCCGTGGTCGAGGAGCTGAAGCTGCTGACGATCATGACCGAGGGCTGCATCGACAAGCTGTTCGAGGTCGAGGTGCCCAACCCGCACTACCTGTTCGGCATGACGAACATCCTGTCCGCCGACGGCGTGACGACCGCGCTCGCCATCGCGAAGGCGTGGCCGGACGTGCGGCGCATCGCCGTGATCAACCCCGACTACGCGTTCGGCCGGTGGTTCCAGATCCACTTCGACGCCGCGCGCGAGAAGCTCTTGCCCGCCTCCGAGATCGTCTCGGAGGTGTGGGCGCCGCTCGGCACCACGGAGTTCAACTCGCACATCACCAAGACGCTGGCCGCCAAGCCCGACATCATCGTCACGTCGATGTGGGGCGGCATGTACGTCGCGTTCTACAAGCAGGCGCTGCGCCATGGGATGTTCAGCAAGGCGCGCCTGGCCGGCAACATCAATTTCGGCGTCGTGCCGCAGGCGATCGGCAAGGACCATCCGGAGGGCGCGCTGGCCGGCGTGCATTCCAACTATCACTTCACATACGCGCCGGCCGGCGCCTCCGCCGCCAACAAGCGCTTCGTGGACGCCTACCAGAAGCGCTGGAACGAGTACCCGTCCTACGCGGCCGAGGCCGCGTACACGGGGCTCTATCTCTTCAAGAACGCCGTCGAGAAGGCGAACAGGCAGGCCGGCGGCGGCTGGCCGGAGGACGACGCGATCATCCGGCAGCTCGAAGGGCTCAGCATCGAGGCGCCCGCGGGCGTCGTCACGATTCGCAAGGAAGACCATCGCGCGTTCAAGGACGTCAAGGTCGGCTTCAGCAAGAACCTGCCGGACTACCCGTTTCCCGTGTGGGACCCCGAGCGCATCATGACCATCCCCGTCGGCCAGATGACCGCGCCGCCCAACTGGCCCAAGCCGGGCAAAGGCCACAACGACCCGTCGGCGACGGTCAACTGGATCAAGACGTGGAAGAAGGCCGGCGCCTGATGACGCCGTTCAAGGCCGCCGCGGCGCCGCGCGCCGCCACGGGGGTGGTGGTGTCGGTTGGCTTCAACCCCACGTTCTGGGAGAAGCTCACCTGGGCCAACGGCGACGGCTCCGGCCTGCGCGTCGTCGAGACGCGCCTGGGCCGCATCGGCATGCTGATCTGCGGTGAGAACACCAACCCGCTCGCGCGGTTCACGTGGCGGGGAGGCGAGGACCCGGCGGTGGCAGGGACCGAGGAGGAGCCGAGCGGCCCCGCGTGAGCGCTCTCAGCTCTTCACGTGCTCTCGGTTCATCCGCCGCATGACACGCTTCACGTACTCGCGCGTTTCTCGCGGCACCCGCTGATTTTTCAGCACCACTTTCTCGCCGGCGTTGTAGGCGGTGAGGACGGTCGGCACGTCGTGGTCGAATCGGTCCATCAGCCAGCGCAGATGCCGAACTCCGCCGTCGATGTTGTCGCGCGGATCGAAGGCATCGCGCACCCCGAGCGATGCCGCCGTCGCCGGCATGAGCTGCATGAGCCCCTGGGCGCCGCGGTGCGACACGGCGCGCGTGTTGAACTGGGATTCGACTTCGATGACCGCCACGACGAGCTCCTTGGACACGGCATACCGGGTTGCCGCCTCCGTGATATGCGAGTCGATGGCGCTGGAGTAGGCGCGGGGACGTTCCTGGCGAGACGCCGCATACGCCGCGACGATGCTCAGCAGAAGAAGCCCAAGGCCAAGCCGGCGCCGGAGCCTTGCGTGGCGCGTGTCGAGCGCGTGTCGAGACAGGACCATGGCCGTTCGGAGCGCAAATCCTGTACCGAATCGAGAGCGTCGCAAGATCACGAACTTCGAGGCGGTTGGGCGTCCGGACGACTGGTCGGAGGCCGAGCAGTCTCTGATCAGATCGGATGATCCCGCGCCAGCGGCCTGGTTCGTCCCAGGCCCATCTCTGCTTCGGCTGTGGCGTCGAAACGTCAATCCCCGTAGTCGTTTACAGCCCTCACGGAGCGTTTGGTATCGACGTTGCTGTTATCAGGCGGCCCGTCGGGGCGGGAGGGTTACGAGCCATGACCCGAATCCTGGTGGTCGACGACTCACCGACCATGCGGCGAATCATCGCGACGAATCTGAAAAGCGCCGGCTTCGACGGCATCGACGAGGCTGAAGATGGGCGCGTCGCCCTCATCAAGATGCTCAGGAGCACGGTCGATCTGCTCATCGTCGACTGGGCGATGCCGGAAATGACGGGCCTCGAGCTGCTGCGTGCCCTCCGAAGCGCGCCATCGCTGCGCGATCTCCCGGTGCTCATGATCACGGGCGTGGGCGCGGAGGAGGATATTCGCGAAGCCCTCGAGGCGGGCGTCAATGCCTACATCATCAAGCCGTTCGACGCCGACACGCTGGCCGAGAAGGTCAATGATCTCGTCGGCCCGCGCCCGACGGTACCAGGAGGACGGCCGTGACGGTCGACGCGGGCGCCGACGACCGGGCGCTGCAGGTGGCGGCCGAATTCGCCGGGGCGGCACTCGCCACGATTCGACCGGCCTGCGGCACGACGCTGCCCTCTGTGATCGTGACGCTGCAGGGAATCATCCAATCGACGGAGACGGCGGCTCAGCACGTACTCGACGCGGCCGATCGCTCGTCCGCCGCCGTTGCGCGACTGCGCGACGGCGTCACCCTGCTCTCGAGCGCCGCCTCCCGCGAGATCCCCGAAACCCAGGAGGCATGGGATGACGTCTCCCAGTCGCTCGAGGTGCTGGGGACGGCGATCGCCCGGATCGGCGACGACATGCAGTTCCAGGACCTCACGGCCCAATATCTGCGGGCGGCCATCGATACGATCGAGGAGCTGCAGGAGCAGCTGTCACAGGTGCTGATGATCCTGCCATCCGGCGCCGCTGACGAGCAGGCGGCTCCCGGCCGGTTGGCCGCCAAGCTCGGTTCGCCGGCGATGGTGGCGCCGTGGCGCCAGGAGCTGGCCGACCACCTGACGAAGGAGCGCAACGCGGACGGTGCTGCGAAGGCGTCCCAGGCATGAGCGCCAGGATCCTGATCGTCGAAGACTCGCCCACGATGCGGATGCTGATCCGCTCCGCGCTCGAAGAGGGCGGGTATCGGGTGGCGGAGAGCGAGGATGCGCTGCAGGCCCTGGCCGTCGTGCAGGAGGTCGCCCCCGACCTCGTGATCGCCGACGTCAACATGCCCGAGCTGGATGGCATCAGCCTGGTGAGGCGGATACGGACATTCCCGGCCTTCCGTTCGGTTCCGATTCTCATCCTCACGACGGAGTCGAGCGACGAGGCCAAGCAACGGGGCCGGGCCGCCGGCGCGACCGGATGGATCACGAAGCCCTTCGATCCCGCGCAGCTGCGGGACGTGGTCGGCGACGTCCTGCGCGTGCAGGCGCCCCAGTGAGCGAGGACATCCGGCGGATGTTCTTCGTGGAAGCCGCCGACCTCGTTCGTCACTTCGAGCAAGGTGTGCTGCGGCTCGAACACGAGCCCACCGACCGCGAGACGCTCGACCGCATATTCCGGGGCGCGCACACGCTGAAGGGGCTCAGCGGGATGCTGCGCTATGACCGCATCGCGCGCTTCACGCACGGCCTGGAGGATTTTCTGACGCGCCTGCGCAAGGGGGATCTGGCCGTCACCGCGGCCGTGACCGACAAGCTGCTCGCGGCCGCCGACGCGCTCGCCACGCTCATCAGAGAGGCGGGCGAGGCGTCCCCGACCAGCGCCGTCGACCTCGACCAGTCCCTCGGCATGCTTGCCGACGTCGCCGACACCCGCCGCGCGTCGCCGGCCGCGCGAGCGAGCGACGCGACGACCGACGGCGGCACGCTGCGCGTGGCAACGGAAAAAGTCGACCGCCTCGTCGACCTCGTCGGCGAACTGGCCGTCTCGCAGTCCATGGTCGCGGAGCTGGTGGCCCGGATCGGACCGGTGCACGGCGCGCTCCAGGAGGCGGTGACACGCATGGATCGGCGCGTGCGCGAGCTCCAGGAGCGGGTCATGAACGTCCGCGTGGTCCCGATCCAGCACGTGTTCGCCCGTCTACCGCGGCTCGTGCGGGATCTCGCCCACGCCGCCGGCCGGCACGTCGTCCTCCACACGCGCGGCGAAACCACCGAGGTCGACAAGAGTGTCAGTGAATACATCGTGGACCCGCTGACGCACCTCGTTCGCAACGCCGTCGATCACGGGATCGAGGCGCCGGACGAGCGTGAGCGCGCGGGCAAGGATCGCGTCGGCCGCGTCGAGGTCACCGCGTATCAGCAGAGCGGCAACATCCACATCGAGGTCTCGGACGATGGTCGGGGCCTGGACCGCGACCGCATCCGCGCGCAGGCGGTGGCCGGCGGCCTGATCGCCGCCACGGACGTCCTCGGTGACCGCGAGCTGTTCGCGTTCATCTTCCGGCCGGGATTCTCGACGGCCGACCGCGTCTCCGAGATTTCCGGCCGTGGGGTCGGAATGGATATCGTGGCCCGCAACATCGAGGCGCTCGGCGGCTCGATCGGTATCCGGACCGAGCGCGGGCGCGGGACGACGTTTCACCTCACGCTGCCCCTGACCCTCGTGATCCTGGAAGCCCAATGCCTGCGGGTCGGTGGCGGCGTCTACATCGTCCCGCTGTTGTCGATCGTCGAGTGTGTCCGACCGCGGGCGAGGGATCTCCACGTCCTGCTGCACGGCGTCGAGACCTTCACGCTGCGAGGCGAAGTGCTGCCCCTGATCCGGCTGCACCGGCTCTTCAGCCTCGAGCCCTCCTCGCGGGAGGCGACGGACGGTCTCGTCGTCATCGTCGAGCGCGACGGCGAGAAAGTCGCGCTGCTCGTGGACGAGCTGCTCGCCCAGCAACAGGTGGTGATCCGCAGCCTGGAGACCAATTACCGAAAGATCGAGGGGTTGGCCGGCGCCACGATTCTCGGGGACGGCAGCGTGGCGCTGATCGTCGACGTGCCGGGCTTGCTGGCGTCGAGCCGTGCGAGACCGGACCGTCGGGCCATGGCGCCGTCGACAACGACCGGAGGGAACCCATGAAGGCCAGCACGGTGGTGACAATCGCAATGCTGCTCGCGAGCCTGGCGATGGCCGCGGGCGCGACGGCGGAGCCGGGCGTGACCGACACCGAAGTGCTCATCGGGTCGTGCGCCGCCCTGGACGGTCCCGCGAACTTCCTTGGTCAGCAGACGGTGCTCGGGGCGCGGGCGTATCTGCAGACCGTCAATGACCAGGGCGGCATCCACGGCCGAAAGCTCAAGCTCTTGTCGCTCGACGACAGCTACGAGCCGGCCAAGGCGATCGAGTGCTTCAACCGGCTGAAGCAGGAGCACGTGTTCGCGGCGGGATTCTTCGTCGGAACCCCGACCGGCGCCAAGCACGCGCCCATGGCCGAGAGCAGCAAGATCCCGATCATCGGACTGTTCACCGGCGCGCAGCTGCTCCACGAGCCGTTCAAGCGCTACGTCGTCAACGTCCGGGCGTCCTATTACGACGAAGCGCGCGAGCAGGTCGACAACTTGTGGAACGCCCTGGGGATGCGCAAGATTGCCGTCTTCTACCAGGACGACGCGTTCGGCGTCGCGGTGCTGGAGGGCGTGAAGCTCGCCCTCGCGAAATACAACGCCGCCCCCGTCGCCCTCGGCTCATTTCCGCGCAACACGCTCGACGTCGGTCGTGGCCTCGAGCTGGTGCGGGCGGGCGCCCCCGACGCGGTGGTCATGGTGGGACCGTACGCGCCGCTCGCCGAGATGGTGAAGCGGGGCCGGACCGCGGGGTGGAATCCGCTGTATCTCACCGTCTCGTTCGTCGGGACCGAGGCGTTCATCAAGGCCGCCGGCAAGGACGGCGAGGGCGTCGTGATCACCCAGGTCGTGCCGCCGCCCACGCGCGCCGACATCCCGACCGTCGCCCTCTATCAGAAGGCGCTCAAGAAATACTTCCCCGAGGCCCAGCCGAACTTCGTCAGCCTCGAGGGCTACGTCGACGCGGTGGTCATGGTCGAGGGGCTCAAGCGCGCGGGCCGAGACCTCACGCGCGAGCGGCTCGTGGACGCGATCGAATCCATCCGGGACCTGGACATCGGACTCGGTCCGCAGCTCAAGCTCAGCTACGGCCCCCGCAATCACAAGGGATTCAGCAGCGTGTACTACACCCTGGTGCGGGACGGCCGGGCCACGGTCTTCGCCGACTGGAGAGAACTCCAGAAGACGCGGTGAGCAAGGAGGAGCGTTCCATGGTGGCCGAATCCGGTCTTCGACGCTGGAGCCTGACCGTGAAGCTGGTGGTGCCCTTCATCAGCATCTTCGTGGGCGCCATCGTGGCGCTCGGGGTCATGTTCGTGCAGGCGCAGAACGCCTCGCTGTCGCGCTCGCTGGAGCGGAAGTCCGAGAGTCTGGCGCGTAACCTCGCCACCGCGGCCGGCGATCCGTTCGCGATGGGCGAATACGACCAGCTTCAGCAGATCCTCGAGGCGGCCAAGGCCGCGGATCGCGACATCGCCTACGCCATCCTCGTCGGCAACGACGGCCGCGGCGTCGCCAGCACCGACGTCACGCTGCGCAACCAGACGCTCACCCGGACGGAGTTCGAGGCCGCGGCCTTGAGGATCCACAGTCTCGTCCGGCGCCCGACCCCTTCGAGCGGCGTGTACGAGGTGGCGGTGCCCGTGAAAGCGCAGTCCAACCGGCTCGGCGTCCTGCGCATCGGCGTGTCGACCGAGGAGATCACGGCCATGGCGCAGTCGGCGGCGTGGACCTTCAGCGGCGTCGGGCTGCTGGCGCTGGTGCTCGGCGTCGGCGTCTACGTGTATGTCGCCCGCCTGATGGTGCGTCCGCTGCGGCAGGCCGCGCAGCGGCTCCAGGAGCTGGCGGCCGGCGAGGCCGACCTGACCGTCCGGCTGGACGCCCGCTCGCAGGATGAGACGGGACAGCTCGCGCGCTCGCTCAACACCTTCCTCGACAACATGCAGCGGCTCGTCCGCCAGATTCGCGAGGCGTCGGCGCAGGTCGGCATCGCCGCCGAGCAGCTGTCCGAGGCGTCCCAGCAGCTGTCGACGGGCTCGCAGCAGCAGGCGTCCTCCCTGGAGGAGACCGCGGCCTCGCTGGAGGAGCTCACGGGGACCGTGCGCCAGAACGCCGCCAACGCCCAGGAGGCCAGCCGGCTCGCCATCGGCTCGCGGGACACGGCCGAGGCGGGGGGTCAGGTCGTGTCCGAGGCGGTGACCGCGATGCAGGAAATCACGCGCGCGGCGCGGAAGATCGCCGAGATCATCGCCGTGATCGACGACATCGCGTTCCAGACGAATCTCCTCGCCCTCAACGCCGCCGTCGAGGCGGCGCGCGCGGGCGAGCAAGGCCGCGGCTTCGCGGTGGTCGCCGCGGAAGTCCGCAGCCTCGCGCAGCGAAGCGCCGAAGCGGCCAAGGAGATCAAGGCGCTCATCCAGGACTCCGTGATGAAGATCGACGACGGGGCCGGGCTCGTCAACAAGTCCGGTCAGACGTTGCACGACATCGTGGGGTCGGTGAAACAGGTGACGACGATCGTGACGGACATCGCGAGTGCCTCGCGCGAGCAGGCGGTCGGGATCGAGCAAGTGAACCGGGCCGTCACGCAGATGGACCAGGTGGTCCAGGGCGTCGCCGCCCAGACGGAGGAGCTCACGTCGACGGCGGAGACACTCGCGGCCCAGTCGGGCGAGCTGCAGGACCTGGTCGGTCGGTTCCGCCTCGACGACGGTGGCCGACAGACCGCGCCGGCGGCGCCGGCCACCGTGTCGCTCGGACGGCAGGTCCGGACCACCGCGCGTCGCTCGTCCCGGCGGTCGGCCGCCGTGATGACGGCGCCGACCACGAACGGGGCGGCGCTCCGGGGCGACGAAAGCTTCGAGGAGTTTTGATGGCACAGTATCTGACGTTCAAGCTCGGGCGCGAGGAGTACGCGATCGAGATCCTCAGGGTCCAGGAAATCAGGGGCCATTCGCGGATCACGCCGATTCCCAACACGCCCGCCTACGTCAAGGGCGTGATCAACCTGCGGGGCACCGTGGTGCCGGTCGTCGATCTCCGCTGCCGCCTCGGCATGCCGGAAACCTCCGACATGCGGTTTTCGGCGATCGTCGTCGTCACCGTCGGAGCCAAGATCGTCGGGCTCTTCGTCGACGAGGTCTCGGATGTCGCCGATATCCAGCACGCCGAGGTCCAGGCGCCGCCCGAGTTCGGCGCCCACGCCGAGACGCGATTCATCGCCGGCCTCGTGCACGTCGGCGAGCGCTTGATCGTGCTGTTGAGCCTCGACACGATCCTGCGAGAGGACCCGTCCACGCCGCTACCGAGCCCGGCGTAACCCCAGGAGGGCGCGTGCGTCACGAGATGGCCGGACACGGGCGACTCGACGGCGACGCCTCCACCGCCTCGGCGCGGATCACCGAGACGGAGTTCAAATTGTTCCAGGTGCTGGTGCGCGAGTGCACCGGCATCGCCATTGGCGACAGCAAGCGGGAGCTGGTGTGCGCGAGACTCGGCAAGCGCTTGCGGCATTACGGCTACCGGACATTCCAGCAGTATCACGAGCATCTGCGCGAGCGCGATCCTGCCGGCGCCGAGCGGCAGGCGCTGATCAACGCCATCACGACCAACAAGACGGAATTTTTTCGCGAGCTCCATCATTTCGACGTCCTTCGAGGCTACGTGACGGAGCAGCGGGCGCGCGCGGCCGGTCCCGGCGAGGATGTGCGACGGCTCCGGCTATGGAGCGCGGGGTGCTCCAGTGGGGAAGAGGCGTACAGCATCGCCATGACGGTGCTGGCGGCGCTCGCTCCGGCGCGCTGGGACGTGAAAATCCTCGCCTCGGACATCGATACCGACATGCTGTCGGCCGCCCAGGCGGGTCTGTACCCCGAGGAGTCGCTGCGGTCCGTCCCTCCGCGGCTGCGCGAGCCCTACTTCACCCGGCTCTCGATTCACGGTCGACATCTGGTCCAGATCGCTCCCGAGGTGCGAGAGCTCGTGAAGGTTCGGCGCATCAATCTGGTGCACGAGGGCTGGCCGATCCGTACCCAGTTCGACGCGATCTTCTGCCGCAACGTCACGATCTACTTCGACAAGCCGGGCCAGCGAGGGATACTGCAACGGCTGGTCCACTTCCTGCGGCCCGGCGGTCTGCTGTTTCTCGGACATTCCGAGTCGCTGCTCGGTCTTCAGGCGGGCCTCGAGCACGTGGCCAATTCCGTCTACCGAAACCGGGCGCGTCACACTGACCGGCCGCCCGCCCCATGACCCCTCGCCCGGGCGTCACGATTCACATCGGCAAGATTCACGTCGCCAAGGAACCGACCGTGATCAAGACGGTCGTGGGATCGTGCATCGCCGTCTGCCTGTTCGATCCGGTTCTGCGGCTGGGAGGGATGAATCACTTCCTGCTCCCGACGCCCTGCAACGGCGATCGGCCGGCCGATCCCGCGCGATTCGGCATCCACGCCATGGAGCTGCTGATCGGGGCCATGCAAAAGAGCGGTGGCGACCGGCGCCGCCTGCAAGCGAAGGTCTTCGGCGGCGGTCACGTGCTCGCCTTCAGCGCGCAGACCGACAGCGTGCCCGCTCAGAACATCAGATTCATCCAGCAGTTCCTCGCGACCGAACGCGTCCCCGTGCTCGGCTGGGACCTGGGGGGATATCTGCCGAGGCGCGTGCATTTCTACACGGACACCGGGGCGGCGTACGTGAAGCGACTCGGCCGCCGGACCATCCGCCAGACGTCCATGGAGGAAACCACGCATCTCTCCACCCTGCAGCGGTCGCCGCGTTCCGGCGGCGTGACCCTGTTTCCGCCTGCCGACGCGGGCCGTTAGTTCCTCACGATGACGGTGATGCTGGCGGTGCCGGTGTTGCCCTGCGCGTCTCGCACCGTCGCCGTCAGCGTGTGGGTGCCGTTGATCACCGACCGCGTGTCCCACGGCAAGGTAACGGGCCCGCGCGATGACGTCGTCTGCGTGCCGACCTGCTTGCCATCGGCACTCAGCGTGAAGACGTTGGACGACCCGCTCGTGCCCTCCACCCAGATCACGACCCAGGCGGTGCCACTGACGGTGTCGTTGTTCCGCGGCTGCGTGATGAAGACCTTGAGAGTGCTCGGTGGCGGCGGAACCTGCCGGCGTCCTACAGCGAGCGTGGTGTCGTTTCCACGGGTGTTTCCACCGTCGACGTAGAAGAGGTCCGCCGTGTATTGGAACAGGCCCCCACCCCCCATGGTCCCGGCGCTGGTGTCGAAGGCGCCGTCCGGCTTTATGCACCAAGTCGTCGTGCCTCCCCCGACCGTCGAGGCGGGCGCGTTTCGAACGATGAAGGAGGACGACGGCGGGCAGTCCCCCGGCATCACGCGCTCGAGCTGGATGGTGACCGTCCCGGTCTGCAGGTCGGGCATATCGGAGCTGAAGGGCACGTGGAGGATCGACCACTCCATGTCGTACGTGCCGACCTCGGGTCCCGGCTGGGCCCAGGCGAGTCCGCTGAACGTGAGGACGATCGCGAGCACAAGGATCGATCGGTTGATCATCTGTCGTGCCTTTCTGTGATGGCAAGTAGGGTGTCTTCTGGCGCGATCCAGCAAGGCAATGTCTGTGGGCGGTTGGTTGGCTGCAAGCTACGTGCCCGACTGAAATGGCCTGCAAAGCCGTCTTGCGGCCTCGAGATGTGTAGAGGATTGCGACATTCCCCGCAGCGGTTGCATTGCGAATCGGGGGGGGCTGGATATATCGTCCGGTGATGACGCCGACACCGGGCTGGCTGCAGGAGAAGCTCTTCGAGCGCCGCATCGTCTTCGTCACGGGCCGGCTCGACGATGCGCTTGCGGGTCAGGCCGCGGCGCAGATCATGACGCTGGACGCCTCCGGTGACGATCCGATCGATGTCGTCCTGAGCAGCGCTGATGGCACGCTCGAGGCGGCCTTCGTGCTGATCGACGTCGTCGACGCGGCTCAGGCGGCGGTGCGCGTCCATTGCCAGGGGCAGGTGGGCGGCCCCGCCATCGGCGTCGCGGCCGCTGCCGATCATCGCTCCGCATCCCCGCACACCGCGTTTCGGCTCTCGGCCCCGGCGTCGCAGCTGTCCGGCACGGCCGATCAGATCGCCGCGCACAGCGAGCAGCAGCGCACGCTGCTGTGGCGATTCCAGGCTCGGCTGGCGAAGGCCACCGGCCGGCCGGCCGAGGACGTCGCCGACGACGTGCGCCGCGGCCGCCATCTCGATGCGCGAGAGGCGCTCGAGTACGGACTGATCGACGCGATCAGGTCGTGAGCGTGCACGTCATTCGCGCGCTCGCCGCCGCCGTCGTGTGCGCGACCGTCGTCGTCGCATCGGCGGCAACCCTCGGGTTCGCGCAGGGCGCCGAGTCCGTCTGGGAGGCCCTGCGAACGCCGGGCGCCGTCGTCGTGCTGCGCCATAGCTACGCGCCGGGCGGCTTCGATCCTCCCGACGCCCGCCTGGAGGACTGCTCGACGCAGCGCAATCTCGACGACAACGGCCGCGCGCAGGCCGGGCGGATCGGCGAGGCATTCCGCCGGCACGGCATCGCCGTCGGTCGGGTGCTCGCGAGCCCGCGCTGCCGTTGCCTGGACACCGCCCGCCTGGCCTTCGGACAGGCGCAGCCGTGGCTGCCGCTGCAAGGCGCGCTCAGGGACGCCGACCTGCGGCAGCGCCTCGTGGCCGAGATCAAGACCGCGATCGCCGCGCACCGCGACGGCCCGCCGCTGGTGCTGGTGACCCACGGCAGCGTGGTCAGCGATCTCACCGGGCTCAACGTCAAAATGGGCGAGCTCGTCGTGTTGCGACGCGGCGGCGACGGCGCGCACGCGGTCGCCGGCCAGCTATACGTGGAATGAGCGCCGCCGACGCTACGAGAAGTTGAACGAGCGTCGATTGAACCGGTAGGACACGAGGTTGTCGATCGACGGCAGGTCGTAGGTACCATAGAAGCTCGGCATCATCGACAGGCATCGCGTGATATAGCCCGGCGTGATCGGCGGCTTGAACTCCACGTCCCGTCGCTCGATGCTCACGGCACGAAAGCCGCGCGTGTTCATGTACGCGATGATCTTGATCGCGTACTTGATGACCGTTTCCGACCGCTGCGTCCAGGCGGTGTGCCAGGCGCCGAAGGGGTGAAAGTAATTCGGGACGCCGCCGAGCATGATGCCCTTGTAGAAGTTGATGCCGGCGACGGCAATCTTGAAGTCGCCGACGTACATGTCGAACTTCAGGATGTTGAGGTTGAATCCGGTGGCGAGGATGCAGACGTCACAGGGGAGGTCCTCGCCGTTCGTCAGCCGGATCGACCGCTCGGTGAAGCGCTCGATCTCGCCGGTCTTGATGACGATGGCGTTCGTGCGCAGCTTGTCCTTCAGCCCGATGGCCACGGCGATCCGTTGCTCCCACGGATTGTATCGCGGCCGGAAGTGCGCCTCGAAGCGCTCTCGGCCCACGGCGTCGAGCCAGTGCCGCCGGAAGATCCAGCGCGCGAGGCGCGGACATCGGCGAAATCCGACGAAGATCAGGTCGTCTCTGGCCTGTAGATAATAGCGAAGCATCGTCAGCGGCGCGGTGACGCCGCGCGCGTGGAGCGCCTGGCAGAGCCGGGTCAGCCGGTCCGCCACGTTGCTGATTTCGTAGATGTACGTGGGCGAGCGCTGGAGCAGGACCAGCGACCTCGACACGGGCGGCGCCAGCGCCGGCGCCGCGCAGACCGCGGTCGACCCGCTTCCGACGAGCACGACGTGCTTGTCGCTGAACGTCCGACGATCGTCCAGCGCCGCCGTGTGGACGATCTCGCCCTTGAACCCGTCCGCGCCCGGGAAGCGAGGCACGTACGGCTCGGAGAAATAGCCGTTGCCGTTGATCAGGAAGCGCGCGGTGAACGTCCCCTGACTGGTGTGGACGATCCAGCGCTGCTCGGCGAGATCGAAGACGGCGCGGGTGACGCGCGTGTTGAACCTGACGTGGTCCAGGATCCCGAACTCGGCGGCCACCGACCGTAGATAGCGCTGGATCTGCTCGCGGCTCTGCAGGCACTGGTCCGAGAGGAACGGCTTGAAGCTGAACGAGTACTTGACGAAGTCGGAGTCGCAGCGGGCTCCGTGCCAGCGGTGGGTGTGCCACACGCCGCCGAGGTCCGCGTCGGACTCTAGAATTGTGTACGACAGCGCGGCGGCGCGCAGATAGTACGCGGCCCCGATGCCGGTGATACCGGCGCCGATGACGATGACGTCGGACGATGGCATCAGCGTGGCACGAAGGCGGAGACGGCGTCGAAGTGCCGCGTGACGTCCCGCGTCGCCGCGAGCCACGACGTCTCGCGATAGACGAGCCCGTGACGACGGCAGAACGCGCGGACGATCGGCCGCGCGGTGCGAAGCCGGGCCGTCGGCATCGACGGAAACAGATGGTGCTCGATGTGGTTGTTCACGCCGCCGAAGACGAAGTCGTGCAGGCGGGAGCTGCCGAGATTCCGCGTGGTGCTGAGCTGCTGCATGAAGAACGAGATGGGCTCGTCCGGCTCGATGACTCGCGTGCCGATGTGGTTGACGAGGAAGATCACGACGAGATAGGGACCCACCAGCAGGCTCATCAGCGTGTAGTTCAGGAGCGCCGCGCCGGGGCCGAGCATCAGCGTCGGAGGCACGAGCCACAGGGCGAAGTGCAGTAGCACGACGGCCTGATCGACGCGGGTGGTGCGCGGATGGCGGCGCAGGTAGCGCAGGCTGTCGAGCTTCAGCGTGAAGGGCTGCAGCCACATCAGGATCCAGATCAGGCGCGACTGCCGGCCGCTGATGAGCTTGCCGAGACCGGTCTTCGCCTCGGCCGACTCGCGGTACATGCTGAAGAACTCCGATTGCATGTCGGGGTCGCGGCCGCGGTCGTTACAGTGCGGATGATGACGACGGTGGATGTGGCGGTAGTAGGAGTAGCAGAGCGCCGTCAGCAAGGTGTTGTAGACCTGCCCGAGCCACGCGGTCGCGCGGCGATCGCGCATGATGGCGCCATGGCCGACTTCGTGCGCGAAGAAGCCGGCGTGGACGGTGAGAAACGCCAGCGTTGCGAGCGCCAGCGCGCGCGCGGCGAGTCCCGGCCCGGCCAGCAGCGCGACGTACGCGGCCGCGTAGCCGACCAGGATGAAGGCTCCGTAGACCACATTGCGCGCGGGCGTGGGCGCAAAGCAGCCCGCCTTCGAGAGCTCCGCGATCAGCGTGCGGTGCAACCGATCGCCGTACGCGACGTCTCCAGCGCCGGTCCAGGTCGATGTCTCCGGTGCGTTCTGCATGATGTCGCCCTCCCAGTGACCTCTGACTGGGTCGGCGTTAGAGCAGCGCGCATGCCAGGCCTCAAGGTGCTGTTTTAAAAGCACTCGGGTACTCGAACCGACGGCCCGCATCGACACGGCCTGGCATTCCGCGCGGGTGTGACCTACATTCGATGCATGTCGCCGGGGGCGCTCCTACACGCGGACCGGGAGTTCTTCGGGATGGTTGCCGACGTCGCCTTCAGCAATCCGTTCAGCCTGTCGCGCGCGGCCGTGGTGGCGCGGCTCATCTCCGATGCCCCGCGCGATCAGACGAGCGACCGCGAGGCGCTCGCGCGCGTCGTGGCGCCGCGGCTACAGAGCGTGCTGCGCGAGGGCGCGCAGGCCGTCGAGCGACTGGGCGATGACGATCGGCGTCTCCTGGAGACGGCGCTGCTGTACGTGACCTACCACCGCTACCTGCCACAGATCGATGCCTTGATCGAGCGACAGGCCGGCCAGAGCGGCGCGCCGCTCACGATGTCGTTCGGTGACGAGGTGCTCGCCGACCTGGGCGGCCACGGCTTCGCGGCCGAGCGCGCGGCGCGCTACTTCGCGGGCTTCTTCCAGGTGCGGCGCGCCTTCTATTTCATCGATCGTGCGCTGGCGGGCGAGTGCGAATCGATGCGGCGGCTACGCGAGGCGCTGTGGAACAACGTGTTCACCTACGACATGCGCGGCTACGACGCCGCGCTGTTGAGCCGGATGGAGGATTTCTCCACGCTGATCCTCGGCGAGACCGGCACCGGCAAGGGATCGGCAGCGGCCGCGATCGGGCGGTCCGCGTTCATTCCCTACGCGGCGGCCGAGCGGCGCTTCGTCACCAACTTCGCCGACAGCTTCATCGCGATCAACCTGTCGCAGTTTCCCGAGACGCTGATCGAATCCGAGCTGTTCGGCCACCGCAAGGGTGCCTTCACCGGCGCCATCGACCACCATCAGGGCGTCTTCGAGCGCTGCAGCGCCCACGGCGCGCTGTTCCTGGACGAGATCGGCGAGGTGTCGATCCCGGTGCAGATCAAGCTGCTCCAGGTGCTGCAGGAGCGCACGTTCACCCCCCTCGGCGGCCACGAGAAGCGGCGTTTCTCCGGACGCGTCATTGCGGCGACCAACCGACGCCTGGACGAACTGCGGCGGGGCGGCCGATTCCGTGACGACTTCTTCTATCGCCTGTGCTCGGATGTGATCGAGGTGCCGACGCTGCGCCAGCGCATCGCCGAGTCACCGGACGAATTGCGGCAGCTCGTGCGCTTGCTCGTTGCGCGCATCACCGGGCGCGAGTCTGTCCCGCTGTCGGCGAGGGTGCTCGAAGCGCTGGAACGCAGCGTGCCCCGCGGCTATCCCTGGCCGGGCAACGTGCGCGAGCTCGAGCAGGCGGTGCGCCGCGTGCTGCTCACCGGGCGCTACGTCCCGGATCTTGCCCACGCGGCCGACGACGAGGAAGCCGCGCTCGTCCACGAGCTGCGCGCGGGCGAGCTGACGGCCGCGCAGGTCCTGGGACGCTACTGCGCCCTGCTCTACCGCCGTCTGGGCACGTATGCGGACGTGGCCAAGCGCACCGGGCTCGATCCGCGTACGTCTCGCAAGTACGTCACCGCCGGTCTCGACGCGCGTCAGCCTCGGCCGTAGAGCGCCGGCCAACGTAGAATGAGCGGGCATGCCGCCGCCCGCCCTGGAGCTCCGGAAGGTCAGCAAATCCTATCGCGAAGGCGAGACCGAGCGCGAGGTGCTGCGCGACGTGTCGGTGACGATCGCGCGGGGCGAGATCATCGTGCTGGTCGGGCGCAGCGGCTCCGGCAAGTCCACGCTGCTCAACGTGATCGCGGGCATCGACCGGCCCACGGCGGGGGCCGTGGTCGTCGACGGCACGGACCTCACGGCGCTCGACGAGCAGGCGCGCACACGCTTCCGCCGCCGGCACATCGGCTTCGTCTTCCAGTTCTACAACCTCATCCCGCTGCTCACCGTCGAGGAAAATCTGATGCTGCCGCTCGACCTGAACGGCCGCGCGGATGCGAAAGGGATCGCGCGGGCGCGTGAGTTGCTGGAGCGCGTCGGCCTCGGGGGGCGCGGCGACAGCTATCCCGAGCGGCTGTCGGGCGGCGAGCAGCAGCGCGTTGCCATCGCGCGTGCGTTGATCCACGACCCCGCGCTGATCCTCGCCGACGAGCCGACGGGCAACCTGGACGCGGAGACGGCGACGGCCGTGCTCGACCTGCTCGACACGCTCGCGCGCGAGGCCGGCCGGACCGTGCTGATGGTGACCCACAGCCGCGAGGTGGTGGGCGTGGCCGATCGGATCTTCGCCATCCAGCGCGGGGCGCTGGTGGAGCGCCCGCGGTGATCAGCGGCGAGCTAACCCGCGGACCTCTTGCGACGCCTCGCCGAGCGAGTAGCGGAGATACCGTCTCGCATCAGCCCGCGCAACGCCTTGTTCACGGCGCGATCATTCGGGAACGCTTTCGCGACTTCTGGTTCCAGAACGACGACGTTCGTCGTCTCGGCGATTCGGTGGGCATACTTGCCACGCGCGAGCGTTCCAAAGTCGGAGCGCTTGTATTCGCGCCGCAATCCGTCGGTCGGCTTGCGGCTAGCCTTCTTCATAGATTTCCCTCTCGGTGCGGGTCGCTTCGCGTGCGCTGATGATCCTGATTATATCCTCGTGGTCGGTATGGGCGACGACCAGGAGACGGCCGCGTGTCGAGACACCGAACGTTATGAACCGCTCCTCGCCGAAGGAGTGATCGGGATCCACGCCGGTCGTTGACAGCGGGTCACGGAGGGCGGTCGTCGCTTCTCCGAACGAGACGCCGTGCTTGGCGATGTTGTCTTCGGCCTTCGCCCGATCCCATTCGAAATGCACCTGCGCCAGATTCTACGGAGTCGCTTCGCACGCACGTCAATGTCCAACTTTTGATACATAGCTCGCCCGCGGCGTGGCCGACCGGATCTTCGCCATCCAGCGGGGCGCGCTGGTGGAGCGCCCGCGGTGATGACGCGCGGCGCTTACGCGCGCGCCGCCTGCCGATCGAACGTCACCTTGCAAGACCGGCAGCAGAAGTACACGAGGCCTGCCGCGGTCTCCGAGCGGTGCTCCGCCGCGGCGACGTCGACGCTCATCCCACAGATCGGGTCGATCGCGGTCTGCGCGGCCGGCGTCTCCACCGCGAGGCTCGGCTTCGCCGTGCGCCGATGCTGGATGATCTCGGCGAGGATGCTGACGGCAATCTC
>Ga0137403_10003569_pt1 | contig 18650 bp, 17 predicted proteins | sample CZOMad2_1_16fung_FD_122057 | JGI IMG/M metagenome (GOLD analysis project Ga0137403, IMG submission 122057) | Vadose zone soil fungal communities from Angelo Coast Range Reserve, California, USA - CZOMad2_1_16fungal (Hybrid Assembly) | ecosystem: Environmental > Terrestrial > Soil > Vadose zone...
GTTTTCAAATAACAGATCGTTTGTTGTCGTGCATGAAAGTCAACGCCGATATATATTGTGTCCATAGCGCCTCCTTTCAGTCTCATGTCTTGAGCGACACGCGCGACTGATCCGTGAGTTTAGCACTCACGGATGGAGGCGCTTGCTTCATAACATCAGTACCACCTCGCGGTAGCGGGTGGGTTGTCGATGGAGCAGCTATTACGCCGAGAGGATCTGGTTTTGCCCAGCGATCTTGTTCGGGAGCAGACCCACCCGCTACCCCGAGGTGGTACTGACCTTATTGCCTTCGAACGGTCTCTTTTTAGCAACACACTAATGGAGCACTACCACTAAACTGCAGCGATGGCAGTTTAATGCGCTGAACTCCAGGCCTTAATCATAGTGGGTTCCCGACCAGATTCGTTTCTTGAGTTTATCCTCTGTCCAATAGTTGCGCAGCAGTTGGATCTCCCAATCTCCGCGGCGCTCTTCTTCAGCGGGCAAGACTACTGTAATTACATCGTAGCGGTAAGGCGCGTTGACGAGGTCAAACATCCGTCGATAGGCGCGCGCCGCACGGGCGATCTGGCGTTGCTTGCGCCGGTCGACGTTGGCCTCCGGCGGCGCAAACCAATCCGACGCGCGCGACTTTACCTCGACGAAACAAAGAGTCTGGCCTTCGTAAGCCACCAGGTCGATTTCCACATTGATCAAGGCGCCTACTCTGTTTCGTCCCACGGGAATGGAGAAGTTAGCAGCCACGATGCGGTAACCGGCTTGCAGCAGATAAGCCGCCGCCAGTTCTTCGCCGCGCTTGCCGAGTTCCAGCGGACTGGAGACGCTGACGGACCGATCGACTGAAGAGGGGGTGGTAGAGATGTCCATGAGGGTGGATGGTTACAGGGTCTGGCTTAAAGTTCAAGCATTAGCTTGCCCCTTAGGCAGACACGACAATACAAAATAGTTGAACTCTGATTCAGTGTAGGTGGTTCGGATCTTTACCGTTGGAGTAGGCGTCAACTCCTTGGAGTGCGGAGACCTGTCGCCGCTTTGGCCCTGCCGCGGCCCGACGCCACGTTGTTGAGGAGCATTCAAGCAATAAGGCACGTGACAGTTCGCATCGGACGAAAGCGCCGACAGGTCGGCGCACTCCAAGGAGTTGAATCGCAGCGATCTCGAGTCTTCTGTCCCCTTCCTTCTTCAACGCGTCACACAATCGATCAAGAGCTTTGGCCCAATAGGCCTTCATCTTTGCGGACGCTTTGGCATCCGGAAGTTTGCTGTGCTGAACGACCACCAGGCTCTATTCGTCATCCTTGGAATTGAAAGAGACTTCCAAACTCGACTTACCATCACTCCAGGTAATGCGGATAGACTTGTTAGGCGTCGCTTTGCGAGTCGTAAGTCCATGGTAACTCTGTGTCTCTGTGCCTCTGTGGCTAATACACAGTTTACGCATCGCGATCGTAGGCGACTTTCAGCCAGTGGTTCACTTCGTCGTCAATATCGTCTAACGAAGTGATGGGAATGCGATGGGTGATGCGATCTTTTTTGGCGAAGCCACCGGTGTCTATCAACCTTCCCTGCGGTTTCATGTCTCCCAAAGCGAATCCCATATCGATTCGCGTGCGCGTGGTGGGTTTGATCTGGGCGAAGACATGCTTGCGATACAAGGGAACTATGGTTTGACAGGGACAGGCCTTGGCGTCTTTGCCGACTTTGAGGCCGGTTTTCAGCAGCGCGTCATAGATTGGCCGAAGGTCAGCCTTCCCGCCCGAGAACATCGCTTCAACGTATCCCTCAGCCGCTTGGAGGTACGCATCCGGATCACTTACCTCGCTGCCTTTACCCTCAGCGCGTTCCGCCAGCCACCAGGCGGAGTTAGTGCCCAATCCATGCTCGGTCTTCAGCCACTCACGGCGTGCTTTTTCATCTTTTGGTCCGGCCTTCTTGATTAGTCGGAGCCATTCATCGAGCGAGCGGCCCGTTTTCTGTTTGAGTTCCGCGATCCATTTCTGAGTCATTGCGACGCCCGGATGAACGCCGTAGATCGATTTCTTCCTTGGTTGAGTCGCCGCTTTGGGCATGGATAGGGGTCCTTTCTAAAACCGGGGAGTGACTTCAGCGCATTACATACTGACGCTGGGCTTCTTGAAAATTGCTATTGCGTTTATTCCTGATCATCATGCTTTGAATTCAGGAGCACGCAGAAAGCGAGGGGCCTGCCTGGCCCTGGTTGCCTGCTCAAAGGCATAGGCATATTGAATCAATTTCGGTTCACTCCAGGCGGCGCCGAAGAACGAAATGCCGACTGGCAAACCAAAAACATAGCCGGCAGGAACGGTCATGTGTGGATAGCCGGCAACTGCCGAAGCCGTTGAATAGCCGCCGGTGAAGTGGTCGCCGTTAATCCAGTCTGTTGGCCACGCCGGTCCCCCCGTTGGCGCGATCAGCGCGTCGAGGCGATGCTTACGTATTATGAAGTCGATACCTTGCGTTCGGGAAAGAAGGTGATTCTTCGCGAGAGCCTGAAGATACTTCTTCTCAGTGAGCGGGCCCTTGGCCTCGGCCTTGATAAAAAGGTCCTGACCGAAGTAAGGCATCTCGCGGTCACGATTCTTCTCGTTAAACTCGATGACCTCTTTTAGTGAATGAACCGGCGCACCAGGGCCGAGTCGTCGTAAGTAAGTATTTAGATCCGCTTTGAACTCATACAACAAGACCTCAAGCTCTGAGTCGTCAAACTTTCCAGACGTGGGAATGTCTGCCGGGTCCACGATGACGGCGCCAAGCTTTTTCATCTCACCTATGAGATCGTTCATTAGCTTGTCCACGCGGTCATTGAAACCAAAATATTTTCGCGCGACACCCAGGCGTGCTCCCTTAAGGCCGCGCTTATCAAGGAACTGCGTGTAGTCCTTAAACGATCTCTGCGTTTTCGTCGCTCCGTCGCTCAAATCGATTCCGGCCAGGGCACCCAGAAGCGTTGCCGCATCGCTCACAGTCCGCGCCATCGGACCAGCAGTGTCCTGGCTGTGCGAAATGGGAATGATGCCGGAACGGCTGATCAGACCAACAGTTGGTTTGATTCCTACAAGAGAGTTGGTGGAGGAGGGACAAACAACTGAACCATCGGTTTCCGTGCCGACAGCGACGGCGCAAAGGTTTGCTGACGGCGCGGCGCCTGACCCGGAGCTCGAACCGCAGGCATTGCGTTCAAGCACGTAAGGGTTTTTAGTTTGCCCGCCGCGCCCGCTCCAGCCGCTCGTCGAATGGCTGGATCGAAAGTTCGCCCATTCGCTAAGATTGGTCTTACCCAGGATCACCGCGCCCGCTTCACGCAGTTTCCTCGCGACGAAAGCATCCTGAGCTGGTCGCGATCCAAGGAGCGCAAGCGACCCTGCGGTTGTCATCATGCGATCGGCAGTATCGATATTGTCTTTAATCAGGATCGGAATCCCATGGAGTGGCCCCCGCGTGCCCTTTTCCTTGCGTTCGCGATCGAGCGCTTCCGCAATCGGGACCGCATCTGGGTTGATCTCAATCACTGAATTTATTGCCGGCCCTTGTTTGTCGATCTCATCGATGCGATCGAGATACTTTCTCACGAGCGAGTGGGCAGTGAATTTCCCCGACCTCATGCCGTCCTGTAGTTCGGAAATCGTCAGTTCTTCGAGCTCGAATTCTTTAGGCAGTGAGGGAAGATGGGAAGGGGAAGCGTTTGGTGACGCTATTAGCGCAGCAGGCTTGGTGATCGCCAGAACGCATCCCAGAGCGCTCGTTTCCAGGAACTCTCGACGCTTCATCGTGTCTCCGATCTTCAACGAAAGGATTTCATTTCAGAACATTTGAGAATTCTCACCACTCCGGCGATCTTCTCCCAGGTTTCGACACTGCCATCAACTATATCAAAGAGAGGGTGAGCCCCCGGGTGAGGAATTTGTTTTATTTCGCCGAGTTTCGCCGCCGCTTTCCGTGGCGTTACCAGTCCTCTTGCATCGAGATGCTTTGGTTGTGCGGTCCAGAGACGCATACCTTTTATGATTCGCTACGACTCTTTCGCGACGTGACTCATCAGCGCCAGAAGATTGTTTTCCGAGTCGCGGAAGGAAGCCAGCCAGAGATCATAGCTACCCATATCGGCGACAAAGATAGGCTTCTCCTCAAAAGGGACACCGCGCTCCGAGAGAGTCGCGTACGCCAACAAAATGTCATCTACCTTGAAATAGATTATCGAACTGGCGTGATCGAATTCGGGTTTCGCTGGAAGCGAGAGCATTAGTCTGATTCCGCCGCAATCAAAGAAAGCCAGATTCGGCGGCACGGTAAAAAGGTGCTTCATGCCAAGTTTGTCGCGATAAAACTCAACTGCGCGATCGATATCGTGCGCGTTGATCGCGATTTGTTCGATCGCGGAAAGACCGAAGTCGTTAGCAGCCATCAGCGAGTTCTCCTTGCCTTCGGAAGTTTAGAAACGTACGTAATTTAGTTTCCCGGTTTTTTTGAACGCTTTGCGCACCGACTTTGTAGGCTTCGTGTAACCAGCGTTGCACTTGCCCGTCCAGATCCGCTTCTGAAGCTACGCGCAAAAGGTGTCCCTGAAAGTGCGGCGCGTAGTTTTCAATCTTGACGAATCGTGGATCCGCCGAACGGTAGGGCAGAGCAAATCCGCACAGCAAATATGATTTACGTGGATAGGCTCCAGCAAAACGGACGCGCACTTGAAAGACGACGCGCGTTTTCTGCGGAATCATTCTTACTGGCCCACAAGCGCGAACCATTTTCGCAAATTTCCTGAAGAGCGGCAGCACATGCGGCTTGCTGCGAGCAAATAAATCTTTCAAAGTCTGTTTCCCGCAAGAGTGCCACAGCTTCTTAGTCACGAAGCGCTCGCCACACTCGGGACAGCGCCAGAGAGGTCGCAGCTTTGCGGGCTCTACGGTCTTGCGTTTGATCGGTTTCAGCTTCACTTTTAATAAAGAGTCAGCAGGGGGTAATTGGTCAGTTTGGGAATCTACTGAGTCAGCTTGCTTACAGAACCGAGCGCGGTAGCGCCGGATCCGAAAGGCAACCGGCAATAAGTGGTTTCTCATCTGCCTAGAACTATCACTAAAGTAGACTGTAGCATCCGGCGCTACCGCGCTCGGTTCTGTAAGGCTCGGCTAAGTCCAAACTCACCCGCTACGCCACCAGGGCCTGCCTAACTGGCTGAGGAATTTACCTCTACGTTCGTATCGTGTCCAGAAAAGTTGAGTGGTTGATTCATCCGTTGATAGCGTCGCCGCTGGCAAATTCCATCGAGTTGCCCTACCGTGTTAATTCAATTTGTCGCAGGGTTTTGGCAGTACTACCTGGGACCGCGGTCGCCAGGAGGTACTGACCTAACGACAAACTGAAGTTTGTTGGACTCATATTAAATGACTGTCGAAGCTGCAAAAGAAACTGAGCCAGTAGTTGGAGCGGCGGCGCTGCCTTTGGTGGCGGTCGTGGGGCAGCCGAATGTCGGCAAGTCAACGCTGTTTAATCGCCTGATCGGCCAACGGCGCTCGATTGTCGGTGACGAGCCGGGCATCACGCGCGATCGCATTTACGGCGAAGTCGAATGGGCGGGCTCACGCTTTTCGATCGTTGATACCGGCGGAATCATTCCTGATGACGACGCGATCATCCCCGCCAATATCTTCAAGCAGGCAGGCTTCGCGATTGATGATGCGCAGGCAATAGTCTGGGTAGTGGATGCGCGCCTGGGACTGACGCCGCTCGATGAAGAGCTGGCGAGACTGCTGCGCGCGACGGGTAAGCGAGTGTTAGTGGCGGCGAACAAGTCTGAAGGAGCGCGAGTAGAGGCAGAGGCTGCCGAGTTTTACCGCTTTGGGTTTGAAGAGGTTTTCCCAGTTTCCGCGGAACAGGGAATTGGACTGGGCGAGTTGCTTGATGCTTTGGTGAAGGATCTCGAATCTGAGAACTCAAATCTCAATTCAGAATCTGAGATCTTAAATCTGAGATCCGAAGTCTCCGAACGCGAGTTGCGGTTGGCGATTGTCGGGCGGCCAAATGTCGGAAAGTCTTCTTTGTTGAACCGGCTCATCGGGGAAGAGCGCGTAATCGTTTCTCCGGTCGCTGGAACAACGCGCGATGCTATCGATACGCTCCTCACCACTGCCGAACAAAAGTTTCGTCTGATTGATACTGCTGGGATTCGTCGCAAGGGCAAGACGGGCGAGATGGCCGAGAAGCTGTCTGTCGTGATGGCCATGAAGAGCCTGGCGCGCGCCGAAGTAGCGATCGTCATTATTGATGCTGAAGAGGGACCTACGGCCCTTGACGCACATATCGCCGGTTACGCGCACGATGCGGGTTGCTCGATAATTATCGCCTGCAACAAATGGGATGCGGTGAAGAACAAGGAGACAAGCACTTCGATGCAGTTTGAGCGGAAGGTCCGCGAGAAAATGAAATTCCTTGAATGGGCGCCGGTGGTGATGATCTCGGCGCTGAGCGGGCAACGAGTGGAGAATCTCCTTCCCCTGGCGGTTCATGCCAATGTCGCACGCAACCGGCGGATTCCCACGTCGCAGCTAAACGCGTTTTTCGAGGCCGCGGTTTCGCAGCCACGTGGCGCTAGCGCGCCGGCTCCTGTCAAAGGCGGGCTCTCGAAGCTTCATGTGCAATACATGACGCAGGTTGGTCTACGACCGCCAACATTTGTGCTGTTCACCTCTGGCGGCAAGGCCGGCTTGCATTTTTCTTACCTGCGCTATCTCCAGAATCGTTTGCGCGAAGAGTTCGATTTCTTCGCAACGCCGCTAAGGATTATTGAGAAGCACAAAAAGCGCCGGAACAAATAGAACTTTGAGCTTTGTACTTTGAACTTACTTTGTACTTTCGTCTTTGTTTTTAACTTGAGTTCTATCTTTATGCGATCATGAGTTCAATCCATAGGCCATAGGCCAAAGACCAAACACAAAGGTTAAAAGACAAAGTTCAAGGGTTCAAAGCACCAAGTACAAAGGTTTCAAATTCGAGATAATGGTTGACAAGCCTCCGATCACTTTTGAAGTGGTTGCCCGCGACGGTGAAGCACGCGCCGGAATCCTCACGACGCGCCGCGGCATTATCGAGACGCCCGTCTTCATGCCTGTCGGCACGGCGGGCACGGTCAAGGGCATGCGCTTCGAAACGCTGGAAGAAGAGCTCGACGCACGCATTATTCTGGGCAATACATACCATCTCTGGCTGCGCCCTGGCGCTGAAATAATCCGAACCTGTGGTGGGCTCCATCGATTCACCGGATGGCAACGAGCCCTACTTACCGACTCAGGTGGATTTCAGGTCTGGAGTCTGGGTGCATTGCGAAAAATCACTGAAGAGGGCACACGGTTTCGGTCGCATGTTGACGGCAGCCTCCAGTTCTTGTCGCCTGAGATTTCGATGGAGGTTCAGGCGACATTGGGTTCAGAGATCGCGATGGCGTTTGATGAGTGTGGTGCGGGCGACGCGCCGCTTGATGTTTCGCGGCAGAGCATGGAACTAAGCGCGCGCTGGGCAAAGCGCTCGCGCGCGAAGTTTGACAGTTTGCAGTCGCAAGCTTTGGATACCGCCCGAACAAAACCTACTGAGACGATTAGCGGCGCGCAGGCTTTGTTTGGCATCGTACAAGGCGGAGCGCATCTGGACTTAAGACGAGAAAGCTTGAACCGGACGACCGCGATAGGTTTTGACGGCTACGCGCTTGGCGGCTTGAGCGTTGGAGAAAAGAAGACCGCCATGTGGCGAGTGGTTACGGATATTGCCCCGGAACTGCCGGCCGACCAGCCGCGGTATCTAATGGGGGTGGGAACGCCGGAGGAACTTGTCGAAGCCGTATCGGGGGGCATTGATATGTTTGACTGTGTGCTGCCCACCAGAAACGGGCGAACCGGCCAGGCGTTCACGTCCTGCGGCAAGATGAACGTGAAGAACGCGCAATGGGCCGTCGACACGAGGCCATTGGATGAGGCATGCAAGTGCTCAGTTTGCAAGCGATACTCCCGTGCTTACCTGCGCCATCTTTACCTTTCAGGCGAGTTACTCGCGAGCGTTTTGCTGACGCATCACAATTTGGCCTTCTTCCTTGACACCATGCGACGCGTCAGGCAATCTATCCGGTCTGGCGATTTCACCAAATTTCGACGAGAGTTCACCGAGACGCTGAACGCCTTCGAACAAGATAAAGCGCTCAGCATCACTGAGGTGTGATGGTTGTAGCAAGAAGTTCCTAAAGGCAATTAAACTACTTTGATGACAACTCTATTAATGATATTTCAAGGCGGCCTGGGGGCTCTCGGTGGCCTGGTCCCAATGCTCCTGATCATAGGCGTCTTCTACATGTTACTCATTCGGCCGCAGCAAAAGCGGCAGCGAGAATTACAAGAGACGATTGCTCAACTGAAGGCCGGCGACCGCGTCGTCACCACAGGCGGAGTAATCGGCACCATTACTACCGTACGGGACACGAGTTTCCTTATTAGAAGTGCCGACAAGTCGATTCTTGAAATTGCCCGTTCTGCGGTCGCCGGTATTCAGGAAGAAGAGAAGAAATAACGGCCGCGCTCTATACCGCTATGTCAGGGTGAAGATTTCCTTGTGATGAAAAAGAAGAACCTCGTTCAGCGTACAATCATTATTGCGCTTGTTACACTGGCCGGTATTTACATAGTTATTGGCCCTCGTAGTCGTCCTACCCTACACGACTTCACCTGGTCTGGCATCAAAGCCACGCTGGCATCAAATATTCACCTGGGGCTCGATCTCAAGGGGGGTACGCATCTGGTGATGCGCGCAAAGACGGACGAGGTTCTGAAGAATCTCACGCTGACTGACGCCAACGCCATAGAGAAGGCAGCCAAAGACGCGGGATTCCCCGTACAGGGAATCAAGGCGGAAACGACCGGGGGCAACTATCGCATTGTCCTCGAAGCGGCGGACGGTTCGCGGCTCGCAGAGATAGAAGAAGCGGTCAAGAAGAAGATAGATCTTTCGGATTGGAATTCCTCAATCAGCGGCAACTCTATCGTTTGGACATTGCCGCCCGCCGCGCAGAGCAGGCTAGCAGAGCAGGCCACCGAGCAAGCCCAGCGAATTATTGAGAGTCGTTTGGACGCGGTAGGAGTTGCGGAACCGCTGGTGCAGCGACACGGCTCGCAGGCTTCGCATCAGATTCTGGTTCAAATGCCGGGCATACAGGACCCGGAGCGCGTGAAGCAGCTGCTGAAGGCCGAGTCGAAGCTCGAGCTGGTTCACGTTGTCAGCCCTCCCAGCCCTCAGCCTGTCCAAACCTACAACACTGAGGAGGAAGCGAAGGCCTCGCTCGGCGGCACAGTTCCGACGAATCGTCGGATATTGCCCTATGCGGAACGCAATGAGCCGACGGGGGCCGCGGGCCAAACTCCTACCGACGAGGCGCAGAAACAAAAAAAATGGGTTGTTGTCGAGTCGCCGGCGGTAGTTGACGGTAGTGAGCTTCGCAGCGCCGCGGCCACTCAGTCACGGGCCGGGTCGGACGACTATCAAATTGCGTTTGCACTCAAGCCTGGTGGGGCGGATAAGTTCGGAACCTGGACGGGCGCCAATATTAACGAATATATGGGCGTGGTCTTGAACGACGAGGTTAAGTCGATCGCCTATATTAAGTCGCAGATTTCCGATCAGGGCGAAATCTCTGGCCGGTTCACTAAACAATCGGCAGACGACCTGGCTTTGACTTTAAGATCCGGCGCCTTGCCCGCGCCTATCGAATACATGGAAGAGCGAACTGTCGGGCCGAGCCTGGGTGCCGATTCTATACGTTCGGGCGTGCGGGCCTCGGTGGTGGGGTTGATACTGGTCGTAGTTTTCATGCTTGTTTATTACCGCGGTGCCGGTGTCAATGCCGTCGTAGCGTTGATCCTGAACATGATCTTGATGCTTGCCGCTCTGATCCTTTTCCAGGCGACACTAACTCTACCAGGAATCGCGGGCATTATTCTGACAATTGGTATGGCAGTCGACTCAAATGTCCTGATCTTCGAGCGCGTTCGGGAAGAATTGAGAAGCGGCAAGACTATTCCCTCGGCAATTGAGCAGGGATTTGCGCGCGCGTTTGTGACTATCATTGACACGCACGTCACAACCATCATTTCCTCGTTGTTCCTGTTTGTTTTCGGCACCGGCCCACTGCGTGGTTTCGCTGTCACACTTGTTATAGGTTTGCTGATAAATCTATTCTCCGCTGTCTTTGTCTCGCGCACGATTTTCATGTGGGAGTTGAGTCGCAAACGGAAGTTGGAATCGTTAAGTATTTAGAGCGCTGCGGCGTAGGGTTGAAACGCAAAGCTTCACCCGTTGACTGGTTTATATGATTCAATTTTTCAAAGACGTTAAGATTGACTGGCTGGCTAATCGCCGCAAGTTCATCGCGGTTTCCATCCTGCTCATGCTCGCCGGTCTCAGCTCCGCAGTCTTCCGTCAGTGGAAACATCCGAATGGCACAGAAGCTTTCAACCTTGGTGTGGACTTCAAGGGCGGCACTGTTGTTACAGCGAAGTTCAAACAACGCCCGTCAGCGGAAGCCATTCGCGATGCGCTAGCCAAGGTTGGAGCCAAAGACGCAATCATCCAACCCGTTACCGATAAACCTGACACCGTGCTGATAAAACTCCCGCTGGAGGGTGCCGGTGGCGATTCACAATCACAAGCCCAGGTAGACCTTGGCAGAGATATCGTGAAGAAGGGTCTGAATCAATTCGGGTCTGAAAAAGATGCCTATGAAATCATAGGGACGGATGCGGTGGGCGCGGTTGCCGGCGCCCAACTGCGCAACAAGGCGATTGCCGTAACCCTGGCGGCGCTGGTGGGCATCCTTATGTACATTGCCTTCCGTTTTGAGTGGACCTACGGCGCCGCGGCGGTAATCGCGGTTTTTCACGACGTGTTGGTTACGCTCGGCTTCTTTTCGATTTTTCAATGGGAAGTGAGTCTGACGGTCATAGCGGCACTGCTGACCCTGGTTGGATTTTCGGTCAACGATACAATCGTAGTGTTTGATCGGATTAGGGAAAACCGCCGTTTGCATCGGCGTGAATCGTTATACAAAATCACGAACGATTCGATCAACCAAACGCTCTCTCGCACCGTTATTACTTCAGGTCTGGTTTTTCTTTCTGTTCTGTCAATGGTGCTCTTTGGCGGGGAAGTGCTGCGGGGATTTTCACTGGCACTGCTGATAGGCATCACGTTCGGAACGTATTCATCGATTGCTATCGCGAGCCCGATCATGGTTTGGTGGGAACAGCGCCTGGATCTCGCGAATAGGGCCTCGGCGACGGTGGCGAATCGGTCCGAACCAAGGGCGCCTCGTGTGACGAGCGGACCAAAGCGCAACCCTTTGCCGAGCAGTGCCGGCAAGCAATCTCGCGGTGCGGGAAGAGCTTAGAAGTTGGCGCTGCCAGAACCTGCTACGAAGACAGTGTTTTCGCATTCATTAACTCAATTTGCCCTTGACTTTGCCGCGCGATGCGGCATAGACTGCTGCCGTTGCTGGCCAATTAAATACTCAAGAGTCGACCCGCGTTGTTGAAAACGAAGGTTGGGTGCGGGGCAGTCTGTTGAGGGGGCCAGCGAGTTTTTTTCTCGCGTAGCACTTTTCAGTCTGACTCGAAATGCTCAGGATCACTGAGCTGCGGTTTCCCCTTCATTTGTAGGTACTCAGGCGGGACGGAAGATCGACGTTTGAGAAAGCAATTAATAAGTATCTAGAGTATTTTGCACCCTGATCCATTTGGCACCGGAATAGGGAGGATAAAAATGTTCGAAAACCTTGTAGAGTCTGGTTCGCACAAAGAAGATCTTGGGCGAAAAGGCTCATTTCTGTTAGGCACCGTGGCTATCTACGCAGTCATCGGCATCACGTTGCTGGTGGTGAGTATTATGTACGCGGCGGCGAACCTGGAAAGTCAGGATCTTGACTTTATAACACTCGTCGCACCGGTACCGGTTCCGCAACAAGCTCAGCCGGAGAAGCATGAGGAGGCGAAGCCACAGAACGAGAAGCAGAATGTTGACGTGCGCAAAGAACTGATTGCGGATGTTTCGGAATCTCGCGTTGCACCCAAAGAGGTGTCCGCGAAGGCCAGCGACATTCCGCCGGTGAGACGCGGCGTCACCACAGTCATTGGCAACGAGTCCTCGAATGCGGCTGTTCCTATGGCCGCCGGTCCGGGAACGGGATTAGGTGCTGCGACAGGACCGACCAAGGTGAATATTGGCGAGGAACCACCGCCGCCACCAGCGCCGACTCCGCCCAGAGCGCCAATCTCTGGTGGTGTGCTTAACGGAAAAGCCATCAGCCTGCCAAAACCTGCGTATCCACCGATAGCAAGGCAAGCCCACGCTTCGGGGACGGTTGTTGTTCAAGTGACAATCGACGAGAACGGTAATGTGATCTCCGCGCATGCAGTGTCTGGCCATCCGTTACTGCAGGCGGTAGCCGTAGCGGCCGCGCGTGGTGCGAGGTTTTCGCCGACTAAGCTATCCGGACAGCCGGTTAAGGTGACAGGTGTCATCACGTACAATTTCGTGGCTCAGTAAACTGTGGAGGTTCAGCGCCGTGCGAGCCACTTCGGGCTCATTCTGCGGGTTCCCTGCGAGCTATCAATGTAAGAAAAACCTTTTGGAGGGTTTACCGTGACTATTCTAACCAGTCTTCTAGGAACGAAAGCGTTTGGCTTGATGGTTTACATGTGGCAGGCGGCGGAAGCAAGCCCTGCCGCAACTCCTGGAGTTAATCACTTTTCTCCAATGGCTATGATTAAGAGCATGGGCGCCGTCGCCATCGGCGTCGTGATCGTTCTGCTGATTATGTCAGTCTATTCGATTGCCATCATGGTGGAACGTTACTTGACCTATACCGCGGCCAAGAAGCAGTCGCGCGAATTTGCGCCGCGCGTTGCCCAGGCCCTGAAGAACGATCGCATCGAGGAAGCGATTAATATCAGCGATAAGCACCGCAAGTCGCATCTCGCCATGGTGGTGAGCAGTGGTTTGCAGGAGTTTCGAGCTCACGAAGGATCGTCAGATATATCAGGCGATGAAATCGAAGCTTCGAAGCGCGCCCTTCAGCGAGCTATCGCGATAAAGACAGCGGAATTTAAGCGCGGCCTATCAGGCCTTGCGACCATCGGATCAACCGCTCCCTTCGTGGGGCTGTTTGGTACTGTGTTTGGAATTATCAATGCATTCAGCGCAATGGGTGACGCCGGGCAGGCGGGTATTGGCGCTGTGGCTAGTGGTATTTCTGAAGCGCTCTTTACTACCGCTCTGGGATTGCTCGTCGCGGTTCCGGCCGTATGGCTATTCAACTACTTCACCGGCAAGGTCGATGGATTCATCGTCGAGATGGACAACTCGGCCTCCGAACTGGTTGATTACTTTATCAAGAACCGCACGAAGCAGTTGAAACCGTAAACCCTGGCCTCAAAAGGGAGTACTCAGTGGGGCTTCGCTGTCCCACCGAGGGTTATTGAGAGTGGCGTAACGGCAGTTCGTTAAAGGAGATTTGCTATGGGAATGGCAGCAGGTGGAGGTGGTGGCCTTCAGTCGGAGATCAATGTCACCCCGATGGTCGATATCATGTTGGTGCTTTTGATTATCTTCATGGTGGTTACACCCATGTTGCAGCATGGTGTTACTGTCAATCTGCCGAAGGATCTCAAAAATCCAGAGGAAGATCAGAGGATCATTAAAGATAACTCGATAGTCATCGCTATCCCCAACGATGGCGAGTACTACCTTGGCAAGGACAGGGTTACTAAGGAACAACTCAAAGACAAAGTCGAGAAGATGTTGGGCAACATCAAGAAGGAAGAGGATAAAGTTGTTTACATCAAGAGCGGCGTGGGCGTTAGTTACGGAGATGTGGTCAACGTTATCAACGAGGTCAGGGCCCTGGGCGTGGATAAGATCGGCTTAGTCGCCGACAAGAAAAAAGGCGGAGAGGCACCGCCCCCTAAGCGTGCCTAGCTCAATTTGGTAAGCGTTTGGTAGTTTATTAAAGGAGTAAGACTTATGGAATTGGGAAGTCATAAGGCGAAAGAAAGCAAAGCGGTTCCGTATATCAACGTGACGCCGCTGATTGACGTGCTTTTGGTGATGCTGATCATCTTCATGGTGATCACGCCGCTGAAACCCAGCCGCTTCCAGGCAGACATTCCTACCCAAAGGGATCCAAACGAAGACTTGAGCCAGTTGAAACCTAACCCGCTGACGCTCGTCGTTTCAATTTCCAACGATCTTCAATTGAAGCTCAACCAGGACAGCATTGGATCTGTAAACGATACGGCTCCTTTGAGCCAAAAACTCGTTCAGCTATTCCAACAGCGCAAGGAAACACGTGCTTACAAGCCCGGAATGGAAACGCGCTCCGATGTACCCGAGAGCGAAAGAATCGAAAAGACTGTTTTCGTGAAGGCCCCGAGGTCAATTAAGTACGGTGACGTTGTCAAGGTAATCGATGCGATCAAAGGAGCGGGTGCCAATCCGGTCGGACTCCAGGTAGACGATCTGCCAAACTAGTTACTGGCCGCTCAAACCATACGAACATCTCTAGCCCCAGTTGGTGTTGGGCCCGATCACTTAAAATGGAGCTACTGTAAATGAAACTCTCTCAAACTAGAATCGCCATAACGTTGGCGATTCTTGTTGTCACAACCTCTGGTTGTGGATTGATTAATCGAGTCCGGGCCAAGAATCAGTTAAATGAGGCCGCCCGCGCTTATCACGAAGGGCATTTTGACGAGGCCGAACAGCATTCACGAAGAGCCCTCGAACTTGATCCTGACAGCAAAAGCGCCCCTCTATTCATCGCGCGTACCATTCACGCGCAGTTTCGTCCTGGAGTTCAAGCACCCGACAACATCGCGAAAGCTAATGAGGCAATCCAGGCATATCAGAGGATACTGGAAAAAGACCCGAAGAACGAAGAAGCCTTCAAAGCTATTGCTTACCTTTATGGCGCAACCAAAGACGAGGACAAATTGCGCTCCTGGCTTTCGGCGCGTGCGAATGATTCAAGTGTAGAGCCTGAAAAGCGAGCCGAGGCCTACACCATTTTGGCGAGCAAGGATTGGGACTGCTCGTTCAAGATTACCGAGCTTCCAACTAACAAGTCGACCACCCTCGCGGCCGGCAATCGAGCTACAATTTCCTATAAGAAGCCGCAACAGCAGAAAGATTTCGATACGGCACAAGCATGCGTAAAACGTGGGCTCGAAGAGATTGAAAATGCCATTAAGCTCGATCCAAACAACGAAGCCGCCTGGGCTTATAAGACGAACCTGCTGATAGAAGCGTCAAAGCTCGCTGAAATGGACGGCAAAATGGATCAAAAGGCTCAGCTGGACAAACAGCGAGAGGAAGCTCAGAAACGGACCAGTGCACTGAGTGCAGCAAATCAAAAGAAGAAGGAAGAAGAGGAAGCCAAGAAGGCAGCCTCTCCGGCGAAGAAGTAAGCAGAACGCTTCGTTAGCGCTGCTTTGGTGATGCTCGACTTTCGGGTCAGGCATCACCTTTTTGTTATACTCGACATTACTCGCTCGTCGTTTCCAGCCGCAAACAGACGGAGTGACACAAATAGATGATTCGCATTGAAGAAATTGTCGAGAACGTTGCGCGCAATCACCCGCAAGCGAATCTCGATCTGCTGCGACGCGCTTACCTGTTCTCCGCCAGAGAGCACAAAGGTCAGAAACGCGCCTCGGGGGAGTCGTACCTGGTTCACCCGCTCGAGGTGGCAAACATCCTCGCCAATATGAAACTGGACGAGGTATCGGTTGCCACCGGCCTGCTACACGACGTCGTCGAGGATACCCTCGTCGACCTTGACACCATACGCAAGTACTTCGGAGAAGAGATAGCCCACCTCGTTGACGGTCTCACCAAGATTGCGCAGATCAGCAATATCTCTCGCGAAGAACAGCAGGCAGAAAACGTGCGGAAGATGCTGCTTGCTATGGTTGACGACGTAAGGATCGTGCTCGTCAAGTTGGCTGATCGTCTTCACAATATGCGTACTCTTCAATACCTCACCCCGGAAAAGCGAAAACGCATTGCCGAAGAGACCATGGAAATCTTTGCTCCCATCGCCCATCGCCTGGGCATGGGTAAACTGCGCGGCGAACTTGAGGATCTCGCGTTTCGACATCTTCATCCGGAGGATTACCGCGAACTCGCCGAACAACTTGAAAAACGCCGCGCTGAAAACGAAGCCTTTCTTAGTGGTGTGACCGAACGAATTGAAGCAAAGATGAAGGAAGCCGAAGTTCCTTTCATGCGCGTTGAGGGCAGAGTGAAGCGGCTTTACTCCATCTGGAAAAAACTCAAGAGCCAAAAGATCGAGTTGGACCAGGTTTACGATTTGGTCGCCGCCCGAGTGATCACCCCAAACGAAGTGCGTCATTGTTATGCGGCTCTGGGCGTGATTCATAACACCTGGCGGCCGGTCCCAGGGCGTATTAAAGATTGGATTGCCACGCCACGCGACAATCTTTACCAGTCGCTTCATACATCCGTGATTGGCGCCGACGCGCAGTCATTCGAGGTGCAAATTCGCACCGAAGAGATGCACCAGATTGCGGAGGAAGGCGTCGCCGCCCACTGGAAGTACAAGGAAGGTAAACGCGGCGCGCGGGATGATGACAATGCCTTCCAGGCTTTGCGCTCGCTGGTGGAGTGGACTCAGGAAGTCAAAGACTCGCGTGACTTTCTGGATTCGTTGAAGTTGGATCTTTATCCGAAGGATGTCTACGCCTTCACGCCGATGGGCAAGGTCATTCAATTACCCCGAGGCGCTACTCCCGTCGACTTTGCCTACATGATTCACTCTGAAGTGGGAAACACCTGTACCGGTGCGCGAATCAATGGTCGAATCGTCCCCTTGCGAAACCAGATCCAGAATGGCGACGTCGTCGAAATTCTGACGTCAGCGAATTCACACCCTTCACGCGACTGGCTAAACTTCATCGTAACATCTCGAGCCCGAAATAGAGTTCGGCACTGGGTAGCCGAGCAGCAACGGACTGAGTCGATCGACATTGGGCGCAAGTTATTCGAGAAAGAAGCCGCCAGATTTCAACTTTCCGCAAAGAAACTCTTTGGCGATAGCGACAATGAAATGAAACGCGTCGCCAGCGAATACGGCTATGGACGGGTGGAAGACTTACTCGCTGGTATCGGCTATGGCAAGCTGATTCCGCGCAACGTGATCGCGAAGTATCTCGGTGCGGAGCAATTTGAGCACCTCGACAAACAAAAAGAGTCTCGTTTACGCAGCGGTGTTCGCGCGGTCAAACGGCTTATTAGGTTAGGTGACGATTCGATCGTTGTACGTGGGGTTGACGATTTGATGGTTACGCGCGCGCGCTGCTGCAATCCGCTTCATGGCGAGGAGATCGTTGGTTACGTCACTCGTGGAAAAGGGGTAGCTGTTCATGAGAAGCGTTGTAAGAACGTTGCCTCGCTGATGATTAACCGGGAGAGGATTGTCGAAGTCGAGTGGGCGGGCCGGCCTGAAAAGACGGCTTACGCTGTCAAGCTGTTGGCGGTAACCGAAAATCGCACGGGCATGATAGCCGGCATCACTGGAGCAATTTCCGATATGAAGACTGGAATTCGCGACGCGCGCGCCTCCGTGGGGTCCGACGAGAAGGGACATGTTGAGGTGACTGTGGAAGTGTTTGACGTTAAGCACCTGGACAAAGTGATCAACTCCATTAAAGGTGTTCCGGGCGTTCTCGATGTGGAGCGATTGCAGGGTGCTGTGTAATAGTCTTCCTTTCGACTAATCACTTCAGTAGCCCACTTTGCCCTTCGCTGAACGTTTCTGGTACAATCCCGCCTTTGTTTGCCTAACAAAAAATGAGGCAGTCGTTACTGTGAAGGAGATCATCCAAACGGAGCATGCTCCGCAAGCGATCGGACCGTATTCCCAGGCCGTCAAGACCAACGGGCTGGTTTTCGCATCTGGCCAGATTCCAACCGATCCGCAAACCGGTCAATTTGTACCGGGAGGAATCGAAGAGCAGACTGAACAGGTCTTAAAGAATCTGGCGGCCGTGCTTGAAGCGGCCGGTAGTGGCCTCAATCGCGTGGTGAAGACCACAGTGTTTTTGCTTGACATGCAGGAATTTGGCGCGATGAATGAGGTTTATGGAAGGTTTTTCAAAGAAGAGCCGCCAGCTCGTGCTACGGTCCAGGCGGCGAGGTTACCGCGCGACGCTAGAGTAGAAATTGAAGTAATTGCGTTGGCCTTAGAATGAAAAACCGGCGCCGGCTAACTAAAGGCCCAGCAGTGGTTAAATAGCAAGCAGGGAGTGAAGACTACGCGGCTTTGGCGATTTTTCCGGCTTTTATGCAACTAGTACAGACTTTCATTCGTTGGGCGCCACCTTGTGGTAGTTGCACTCGAATTGATTGCAGATTCGGATTAAAACGCCGCGGCGTTCGATTGTTTGCGTGAGAAACATTGTTTCCGAATTGAGGGCCTTTACCGCAGACTTCGCAACGCTTAGCCATGATTTTTATGATACCTCCAGAGCTTAAATGATTGCCGCGGGCTCATAGACTGAGTAAAGGGCAATAATTTGAAACGCAATTTA
>Ga0137403_10003451_pt1 | contig 18646 bp, 12 predicted proteins | sample CZOMad2_1_16fung_FD_122057 | JGI IMG/M metagenome (GOLD analysis project Ga0137403, IMG submission 122057) | Vadose zone soil fungal communities from Angelo Coast Range Reserve, California, USA - CZOMad2_1_16fungal (Hybrid Assembly) | ecosystem: Environmental > Terrestrial > Soil > Vadose zone...
CAGTTCCCTTGTCTTTCAATCACTGATCACTAATCACTAATCAACAATTCTTGATCTTCCCAATGAAAACACTGATCTCTATCCTCCTGTTATCTATTGCGACGTTTGCCCAGGGCACCAAGACCTGGGAGCAATCTTCCTTCGACGACTTCGAAAAGGGCACCGGCAAGGGTGTAGCCATTCGCAGCAATGGCGCGCTGGAGCTTGCGCCCGCATTCAAGCCGCTGCTCACTACGCCGTCGACGTATATCTGGGCGATCGCCGCTGACGATGCCGGCATCGTGTATGCGGCCACCGGATCGCCGGCGCGCGTCTATCGCATCGCGCCCGATGGTTCGGCCAGCATCATCTTCGAGCCCAAAGAATTACAGGTGCAAGCGGTGGTGATCGGCAAAGACGCCATCTACGCCGCTACCTCACCCGACGGCAAGATCTACCGTATCGAACACTCGCAAGCGGCGTCAGCGGCGAAGAAATCCGCTGACATGAAGGCAGCCACCACAGACGCCAAGCCCGCCGAGATCGTCGCTGATCCGAGTTACACGTCCTCCATCTACTTTGACCCCAAGACAAAATACATTTGGGACCTCGCGCTTGACGTCCACGGAAGCCTCTACGCAGCGACCGGAGATCAGGGACAGATCTTCAAGGTCACCAAGCCCGGCGAAGGGACCGTATTCTTCAAGAGCGACGAAGCGCATATCCGCGTGCTCGCTCTCGACCAGCAAGGCAACCTGATCGCGGGCTCCGATGGCAGCGGATTGGTTTACCGCATCTCGCCCGCCGGAGAAGCCTTCGTCCTCTATAGCGCGAACAAGAAGGAGATCACCGCGATCACGCTCGACGAGGCCGGCAACATCTATGCGGCTGCAAGCGGGGAGAAGCGCGGCAGCTCGCCAGCGGCGGGCACGATCATCCAGGTGACTCCGGCGGCTCCGCCCATCAACCCGGCGATGGCTCCGATCGGCGGCGCGCCTGCTGCGGGGCCTTCCCCGTTTGGCGGAGCCCCAAATTTTGCCGCGGCGAATGTGGGAAATTCCGAGGTCTATCAGATCGCACCTGATGGATCGCCGCAACGGCTATGGTCTTCGCGTGACGACTTGGTGTACGCACTGGCATTCGACCGCGAGCATCACCTACTGGCCGGAACCGGCAACAAAGGGCGCATCTTCGCCATCAACGCCGACGCCAGCGGCGACTTCACCGACCTTTTAAAAGGAAGCGCCAACCAGATCACAGGATTCGCGAAAGCGCCGAATGGAAACCTGTACGCGTCGTCGAGCAATCTGGGAAAGATCTTTGTGGTCAGCTCGGGGCCGGAGCGCGAAGGGACTTACGACAGCGACGTCTTTGACGCGCGCAATTTTTCGCGCTGGGGAAAGGCCGAAGTCCGCGGTGAGGGGGTTTACGAGCTCTATGCCCGAAGCGGCAACGTCGATAATCCTGACCGCAACTGGAGCCCGTGGAAAAAGATCGACTTTGCCGGCAAAGATCCCGGGAACTTGGACGCGCCCCCGGCACGGTTTGTGCAGTGGCGCGCCGTGCTGCGCCCCTCTGGACGCGGTCGCTCGCTGTTGGACAGCGTGGTGCTGAACTATCGCCCGAAGAATGTCGCGCCGGTGATCGAAGAAGTAGTGGTGCAGCCGGGGACAAGGTTCGGATCATCGCCCAAACCTGTCGTTAACGTTCTCACCGGCGGCAGCGGCGATAACAGTAACAGCGGCCCCCGCTTTGATGCGCCGCCCATGCCCATCAAGGATGCGGGCTCCGTCGGCGTGCGCTGGTCGGCGCACGATGACAACGACGATGACCTGGTCTACACCTTGTTCTATCGCGGCGACAACGAGAGCGTTTGGAAACCGCTGGCACCGCGGGAGAAGATCACCGACCGCGCCTACTCGTTCGAGAACGGATTGCTGCCCGACGGCGGCTACGTGATCAAAGTGGTCGCCAGCGATGCTCCGGCGCACTCGGCGGAGGAATCGTTGACTGCGGAAAAAGAAAGCGCGCGCTTCGAGGTGGACAATACGCCTCCTGCGATCGCCGACTTGAATGCTGCGCTGGAGGCTGAACCCGTCTCAGCCGAGGGCGCCAAGAAGACGCCGGTGCGGCGAAAAGACGGGAACCGCAGCACACTCGCAGCCGGGCCGGTGATCCACGTCACGATGCGCGCAGCCGATTCCTACTCTCCCATCAAGCGCGCCGAGTACTCGCTCGATGCCGGCGATTGGCAATTCGTCGAACCGGTGGGACTGCTCTCGGACAGCAAAGCCGAGAATTACGACTTCGTGATCCCGCTGCCGGCAGGGGCTCCCCCTGCCGAGCACGCCGTGATCGTCCGCGTCTACGACCGCTTCGACAACATGGGCAGCGCGAAGGCAGTCGTGGGAGCGAAGTAGCCTCGACAAGTTGCTACACTAGCAACCGATGCGCTTTGAACTCTTCATCGCGTCGCGATATCTGCGCGCCAAACGCAGGCAGGCCGTCATCGGCGTGATCACGGCGATATCTGTCGTTGGGGTGATGGCCGGCGTCGCGTCGCTCATTATCGCGCTCGCCATCAACAACGGCTTCCGCCAAGACCTGCAAGACCGTCTGCTGGGCTCGACCGCCCACGTGAACCTGCTGCGCGTGCAAGCAGATGGCATCCGCAATTGGCGCGAGTTGCTGGAACGAATGCAAGAGCAGCCGCACGTGGTCGCCGCCGCTCCCGCCCTCTACGAGCAGGTTTTGGTCTCACGCGGAGCTCGCGCCACCGGCATGGTGATCAAAGGAGTGCTGCCGGAGTATGAGAACAAGGTCAGCGAGCTGCTGAAGGATGTGAAGTTTGGCAGCGCCGAAGCTTTGCAGGCCTCGACAGCAGAAGACAAAGAGACCAACAATGTGCCTCCCATCGTCCTCGGCAAAGATGCTGCAGATGACATTGGCGCAACTGTCGGCTCCGTTGTTCTGGTCACTTCCCCGCAAGGCGAGCTGACACCCTTCGGCCTCGTCCCTAAGTACATTCGCTTCAAGGTTGCGGGAATCTTCAAGTCCGGCTTTTACGATTACGACAAGTCCTGGGGATTCATCCGCCTCAAAGATGCACAGAGTCTCTTCGGGCTTGGCGACGTGGTCAGCGTGCTCGAGTTCAAGGTGGACGACATCTACAAGGCGGACCAGATCGGCAAAGAGTTGGAGGAGGCCGCGGGCCGCGGGTTCATGTCCACCAACTGGATGGAGCAGAACAAGGCGCTCTTTCGCGCGTTGCGGCTGGAGCGCGTGGTCACCTTCATCACCATCGGCCTGATCGTTTTCGTGGCGGCGCTGAATATCTTGATCTCACTGATCATGATGGTAATGGAGAAGACGCGCGACATCGCCGTGTTGATGTCGATGGGAACGCGCACCCGGCAAGTGCGCCGCATCTTCATCGCACAAGGCATGTTGATCGGGGTGATCGGGACGGCGGCCGGGCTGATCCTGGGATTCGGCCTCTCCTGGCTGGGCGGGCACTACCACTTCCTGCAGCTCTCAGCCGAGGTCTACTCCATCGACTACGTGCCGTTCGCGCCGCGTGTCCTGGATGGAGTCATCGTGGCTGCGGTCGCGCTGCTGATCTCATTCGTCGCGACGATGTACCCTTCGTGGTCGGCCTCGCGGATCGCACCCGCCGAAGCACTGCGTTACGAGTGATTTCCTAGCGAGACTCTGCAACTTCTTCTTGCTTCGACCACTTCGAAGCCTTCACCCTGGAGTATTTCGCGGATCAACTCTCGATTGACTTCATTATCTTCGTCCACCAGAATCCTGGGCATGATCACTCAGCCCCAGCAGCCCGCGACGTTCCAATGCATCGTTGGACTTCTTCCAGGAATTGTTCTTTCCAGATCGTATCCTTTCTGAAAAAGCTTCTTGTTTCGCGTTCCAGCAGCTGAATCTCTTCCTGGGTCAGTTCTTTTGACGTGAGTACAAAGACGGGGATCTTGCGCAGCCCTTGATCCGCTTTCAAATGCCGCAACACGGTGAACCCATCCATCTCGGGCATGAGCAGGTCCAGGACGATGGCGGAAATACTCGTGCCAGAAACGATGTCGAGAGCTTCTTTGCCGTTCCGTGCTTTTTGGACCCCGTATCCGGCGCCGGTCAAGGTGGCGCCCACCAATTCGAGGGTCGCGTCGTCATCGTCCACGACCAGCACGCTGCCCTGACGTGGGGCATTGCGCAAATGAGTCTGGAGCGACCTCAGCAAGACATTTTTTTCGATGGGCTTGACCAGGTAATCGCGGGCACCCAAGGCGAATCCCATGGTCTTTCGGTCAACGATAGAAACGATGATGACCGGAATGTTGGCGAGCGACGGGTCGGTCTTGAATCTGCATAATGTTTCAAACCCATCGGAGCCGGGCATGAGGATATCGAGCAAAACCGCATCCGGAGTGAGCTTTTTAGCTGCTTCGAGGGCGGCATGACCCGAGTTCGCAAAAGCGATCCTATACCCCTCCGGTTTCAAGTAGCGAGCAAGCAGTTCACGCGCTACCGGTTCGTCATCCACGACGAGAAGGAGCGGGTGATCCCTGCCAACGAGAACGGGTTCCTCGGCCAAGGCCGGCACGGGAAGTGCGCAAGTTGTTACGGGAAGGCTGAAAGTGAAGCGGCTTCCTTTCCCTGGCTCGCTATGGACCCAGATAGTGCCTCCTTGCTTTTCAACCAATCGGCGCGTGATAGCGAGTCCCAGGCCGGTGCCTTCTCTGACTCCGCGAGTAGTCTCCCCAACTTGCCGGAACTCCTCAAAGATGACTTCCTGATCTTCCGGTTTGATGCCTATGCCGCTGTCGTTCACGGTTATCTCTACGAATGTCCCCTTCACGCGCGCGTGTAGGCTGACCGTGCCCTCTTTGGGAGTAAATTTCATTGCGTTGCTCAAGAGGTTGTACAGGATCTGCTTCAGCCGAATGCGGTCAGCAATCACCGCGATCCCATTGGCGATGTCGCTCTGCAAGGTAATGCTCTTGCCCATGGCAAGGGGCCGAATGGTTGAGAGCACTTCCGGCAACAGATCTTCGAGCAGAAGGTCTTCCAAGTGGACATCCAATTGTCCCGCTTCGATCTTGGAGAGGTCGAGAATGTCATTGATCAGTTGCAGCAGATGGCGCGCTCCCTTGTGGACGTGTCCAATGAAGCGCTGCTGCTTTTCGTTCAGTGGACCTGTATTTCCTTCGGCAAGTAGATCGGAAAAACCAATGATCGCGTTCAGCGGAGTTCGCAATTCGTGACTCATGCTGGCAAGGAACTGGCTCTTGAGCCGGGTAGCGCGCTCGACTTCGCGATTTCTGAGGTCCAGCTCCTTGTTCTTCTCTTCGATCTCCTGCTCATATTGCTTGTCTTGGGTGAGGTCGCGGGCAACGCCAACCGCCCGGCACAGCTTCCCCTTGTCGTCGAGGATCACCCAAGAACGGTTTGTTATCCAACGTATGCTTCCGTCGGGCCGTACGACCCTGTACTCTTCCTCATGGTCGCCTGTGGAGAGGATTGCTTCGAAGTGGGCCAGAGCGCGCGGCCTGTCTTCTTGATGCACCGAGCCAAGCCATGAGGTGGAATCCTCGTAGAGGCTCTGACATGTTTTCCCAAATACCAGTTCGTAGGCGCGACTGATGTAGAGGATCTTCCGGGTGCGGGTGTCCATTACCCAAAACACGTCGTGGATGGTCTCTGCCATCTGCCGGAAGCGCTCCTCGTTGGCCCTGAGTTGTGAGTACAAAGAGGTCAGGCTGAAAACGCCAACAAGCGCAGCCCCGAAAAAGAAGAGCACCGCTAGAGCCGATTCCTTTTCAAATGCCCACAGTCTTTTGACGATCGAGGATTCAGGTATATCGACCGAGGCTCCCCAATGCAGGGATGGAATGGGCTGATAAACAGACAAATACTTTGTTCCGTCGCGAGTGAACGAGCCTTGTCCAGCCTTCCCAGAGAGTGCCATTCGAACCGGCCCATAGGATCGCTGATCAGAGATCCCGGGCTGGCCAGGCAGGTCCGGGTGGACGAGCGGATGGCCGTATTGATCGAAAACCCACGTGGCTCCATCTTCTGCGACATTCGAAGGCTCCAGCCAGCTATTGATCGTCTTCAGGGTATGCGGGGCCATGAGCATGCCGACCGGCTCACCGCGCGAATCCCGCAGTGGTATGGCGATCGCGACTACCAGCTGCTGAGGCGTCGCAGCCGTCACATACACTTCGGAGACGTAAGGCTTCCAATCTCGCGTCACCCCTTTGTACCAATCCCGATACGCAAAATTTTTATTCAGGATGTTGTGATCTGGAGGGTACATAGCAAGCATGTTCCCTTCCATGTCATAGAGACTCATAAAGGCGAAATCGGGGTGAAGATTGAAGGTCTGTTTGAGCTGCTCAGTCGCTTTGACCAGGTCGCGGCGCTGCCAGGCTTCGACGAGAACGGGCCGCGTGGCAACGGCTTGCAGAAAGCGGCTGCTCAACCCTAGTTGTTGCTCGACGAGGTGGCCTGCCAATCTGCCTACTTGCGCGTTGTGATCAGCGGTTTCCGCATAGATGCGGCCGTAAAGGGATTTGTGCGTGGAATAGGCGAACAGAAGCAGCGGGAGTACTACAAACCCGAGGAACGTGACGTACATCCGAACAGGACTGCGCAAAATCCACCCGTTCACCTGGCGTAGCCCGCCCATTCATTCTCCTCGGCACATTATGGGTCAGATCGGCCTTCAAGCTGCAACTGAATCAAATATTTCGCCGGAGATGACCATTTTTTGGAATTGACTAAAAATATCCGGGTCCCACCAGCCGCGGGCCACTTCTTCATTCATGATCTTCAGTGCCTCGTCCGCAGTAAGCGCGGCCTTGTATGGACGGACAGTTGAAAGAGCATCGAATACGTCTACGACCTGCAATATTTTGGCAGTGACCGGGATCTGCGGACCCTTCAGCCCATCGGGATATCCAGTACCATCTGCTCTTTCGTGATGGTGCCGAATGATGGGTAGGACATGGCCAAAAGACTTAAGGGGTAGGCATATCTGTTCACCCACACCAGGATGTTGCTGCATGATGACCCGCTCCTCCTCGTTAAGGCGCCCAGGCTTCAGAAGAACAGCATCCGGCACAGCTACCTTTCCAATGTCGTGGACGATTCCTGCGCGACGGAGCGCAGTCAGTTGTTCTTCAGCCTGGCCGAGCTTGACACCCAGCTTGATCGAATACTGTGACAAACGCTCGCAGTGCCCATGGGTGTAAGGATCTTTTGCCTCGATGCTTCGGGCGAGCGCGTATAAGACGGTCTCGGCGCGCTCTAGTTCGTCTGTGAAGGATTTGAGGCTGATGAGTGATCGTACCCTGGCAACCAACTCGGACCGTTCAATGGGTTTGGTAAGAAAGTCATCGGCCCCGCACTGCAGGCCACGCACTCGGTCTTCGACAGCGGAAAGACCAGTCACGAGAACGATAGGAATGAGTCGGGTATCGGGATCGGACTTGAGCTTGCAGCAAACATCCAAGCCGCTGGTCCCCGGCATGTTGATATCGAGCAGGATAAGGTCAGGATCGAAGGCGGTAACTTGCGCAATCCCGCTTGTTCCATCCTCGGCAATGCCTACCTCGAGGCCCTCTGCCTCAAGGATAGCTATGAGAAGCTCGCGATTACTGGGCTCGTCATCTACAACCAGCACCTTCTTGGACAAGTCGCACCCCCCAACGCTCAACAGTGGGCTAGGACGTAGCTTTGCTACGGGTTCCGTGCAGCTTACCTAGCCTTCAGGCTCTCCGGTAAAGATTCGGCAGCTGTTTTGATTTCGGAACAAGCTGCCAGGAGCGAGGGTCAAACCCGGCCAATCCTGATACAAGTAGACGCGACATCGTACGACATTTTTGACAACAAGCACGGGAACGTTGGCGGGACAACTCGTCCCCCAGGGAGCGACCTAACCGCCTAATCCTCATTGGTTTACTCTTGGAGCAGTCCGCATTTCATGATCCAGAACGATGAAAAGTCGCTGCGAATCTTGGTCGTGGAAGACGACTTGCCGACCCTCGAATTGATGCAGGAGGTGCTGTCTTCATTCGGGCTTGACGTGGTCACCGAAAGCGACAGCGAAAAAGCTTCCGAACGGATCAGCCACGAGAAGTTCGACGGTATCTTTCTCGATCTCATGATGCCCAAGCTGACAGGTTTTCAACTGGCACGTGAAGTTCGATTGTCCCAGAGAAATCGTTCAACAACCATTATCATCGTGACCGCCAACGACGATAAGAAGACGATGGAGGAAGCATTTTCCGCCGGTGGCGGGTTTTTCCTGTCCAAGCCGATCGATCGCCGCAGGCTGACCATCCTCTTGAACAGTACTCGAGGAACGATGTTGGAGTCCCGCCGCCGGGTGCGGAGAGTACCTGTAAAGATGGCGGTGTCGTGCAGCACAAACGAAAGTTCACTGACGCTGATAAGTTGCAACATCAGCGAGCAAGGAATGAAGGTGGAACCCGCTTCTTCTCTGGTTGTGGGCGCAGAGCTGAAGCTCTCTTTCCGCTTGCCGGGCCAGTATTCCGAGATCAGCGCGAAAGCTCTTGTCGTTCGCATCGATGACAACAGGCGGCTCGGGCTACATTTGAGTGCGATCCGTCAGACCGACCGCCAGCGTATCCGGCTTTATCTCGATGAGAACTACCCTGACGAAAGCCAGCGCGGACGGATGCCCAAGCGCCAGTAGAGAGAATGTCTCAAAACCTTAGCTTCAGTAGCAGTTTTCTTTTATCCGATAAGCGTGGGAACCTGGATGGGCAAGGGTCCGCGTCACTGCGGTGACCTTAGTAATCTAGCAAAAAATCGGTGGGCCCACTAGGATTCGAACCTAGGACCAAGGGATTATGAGTCCCCTGCTCTAACCAGCTGAGCTATGGGCCCGCAAGATTTAGTCTAACTCAGCAGGATTTTGATAGAGCTGAACCCGCATCGGCGAACGATGGAACCGAAATGTGACGGATGGCGCCAGGAGTGGGAGTAGTCCGAAAGTAAACGGAAGAGACTTGCCGGATCGCGGACTCTGGTTTGTAATCATGAGAGAGTCGCAATCAAATAGAGCAAGAAAAAAACTTCATCTAGAGAGAGCAATTTTACGGCATGCACGACAAATCCCCGGTTGGGCCGACCTGGCAAGCGCCACGTCGTTATCCCCGATTCCCCCTACAGACGAAAGTAGAGCTGCGCGTCGAGAACCAGATCCTAATGGCGACCACGGACAACGTGAGCGCCGGCGGACTACTCGTCGAGTGCGACCCCGTGCTTCCACGCGGTACCGAGATACAGCTTCGCTTCAGCCTTCCCAATGGATTCTACGTAGAGACGCCGGCGCGCGTGGCGCACGCCAAAAGCGGATACGGTATGGGACTCGAGATGTTGGGGCTGACCCGGGAAGCGCGCGAAGAGATATCGGAGCTGGCGCGGCGCATCATCGGCTACACTCGCCGCGGCGCCCGTCTTCCACGGCAGTTCAACGTGATGATGCAGAAGTCGGCGCAGAAGGGCGACGTGGAAGGTGAGATGGCGCAGACCATCTTGATCAGCCGCCACGGTGGATTGCTTGTCACGCGCGCACGATTCAAAGCCGATGAGGCGATCTATCTGTGGTCGCCAGCGCACAAGAAGGGTTCGTTCGCTACCATCGTCTTCCGCAATATCCGCGGAATCGACGGGCTGGCGGAAATAGGGTTCCGCTTCAACGGCGACGAAAACTTCTGGGGCGTCGACTTTCCGGAGGAAATCCTAAGCTAGGGGAACAACGGCCGTCGCTTCGATCTCCACCTTGGCACGGTCTTCGATGAGCGCGCTCAGAACTACCACTGACATTGCGGGAAAATGTTTGCCGATGATCTCGCGGTAGACTTCGCCGATTTGGCGACGTGCAGACATATATGCCTGCTTATCCGTGATGAACCAGGTCATGCGTGTGATGTGCTCGGGCTTCGCACCTGCCGCCTGAAGGACTGTGACCACGTTCTTCAGGGCTTGGCGAACTTGCTGCGTGAAGTCGTCGCTCTGAACTCTTGATGTGATCGGGTCCCACCCGATCTGTCCAGCAACAAATATCTGCTTGCCGGTTGCAACCGTCGCATTCGCGTAACCGTGCGGACGGGGCCACTCCTGGGGTTGCGCGACTTCCATCTTCGACTTGGACTGCTCACGCAGGCGGAAGCGCTGCAATTTTCCAGTAGTCGTTTTTGGCAGGGCCCCGACGAACTCGATGGCACGCGGATATTTGTACGGCGCGATCTGCTGCTTTACGAAATCCTGCAAGCGCTTTGCCATGGCCTCGTCGGCCTGCGAGTCTGCGGTCAAGACGATGAATGCCTTCGCAAGTTGCCCCCGATCTTCGTCGGGCACGCCCACAACGGCGCATTCGGCGACCTGCGGGTGATCGAGCAAGACATTCTCCACCTCAGGGCCAGAGATGTTGTACCCCGACGAGACGATCATGTCGTCGGTCCGCGCCTGATACCAGAAGTAGCCGTCCTCATCCATGCGATAGCAGTCGCCAGTCAGGTTCCATCCGTTGTGCACGTAATTGCGCTGCTGCTCGGGATCATCGAGATAGCGGCACCCGGTCGGCCCCTGCACCGCGAGCCTGCCGATCGAGCCAGCAGGAAGATCATTGCCGCCGTTGTCAACGACCTTGGCGCGATAGCCGGGGACGACTTTCCCGGTGGCACCAGGGCGAATTTCGTCCCCCGAGGCACTGATGAAGATCTGCAGCATCTCCGTCGAACCGATGCCGTCGATGATCTTGATGCCCGTGGCCCGCAGCCAAGATTCGTATGTAGCGCGCGGCAAGGTCTCGCCGGCCGAGACACATTTCTTCAACGCCGAGAGATCATGACCGGGGAGCAGCTTCAGCATCGCGCGATACGCAGTCGGCGAGGTGAAGCAGACGCTAGCGCCATGCCGAACCATGCCTTGCAATAGATCGGCTGGTGATGATTTTCCCAGCAAAACACTCGAGGCGCCGAAGCGCATGGGGAAAAGCACCAGTGCACCCAATCCATAAGTGAAGGAGAATGGCGGCGAGCCGGAGAAGATGTCGTCCTGGTCAGGCTTGAGGATGTAGCGCGGGAAGCAATCGGTGACTGCGATCACGTCACGATGGAAATGCATGGCTGCCTTACCGCGTCCGGTGCTGCCGCTGGTGAAGGCGATCATGGCGACGTCGTCTGCCGCGGTGTCGCAGTTCTTGAATGTCCCGGGCTTGCTGCTCATCAGCGATTCGATGGAATCTTTTCCATCGGCATTGAAGTGGACGACGCGAGATCTGGTGCGAGGTGAACCGTCGGCGCTCGCCTTCATCGCAAGTTCGCAGTCGCCGGCAACCTTAGCGTCGGCGAGGGCAAGCTTGATCTCAGCCTTATCGGCGGCGTAGATCAGTTCGCGCACACGCAGCAGCGGTCCCGTGCACACCGCGACCCCGCCGGCCTTGATCACCGCAAACCAGCACGCCGCCATCATGGGAGAGTTCGCGCCACGCAGCAGCACGCGGTTTCCCGGAACCACGCCCAAATCTTCGGTCAGCACGTGGGCGATACGATTGGCGATCTCGAGCAACTGCTTGTAGGTCCACTTGCCGGATGCATGATGGAAGACGGTGCGATCGCCGTGGTCTGCGACCATCTTGTCGAGCAACTCGACGGCGCAATTCATGCGCTCGGGATACGCGAGCTCGGGAATCCCCGAGTAGTCGAACCTCGGACAAAGTTCGGGTGGAGGAAGATGATCGCGGCAGAAGGTGTCCTGATGCGCGCTGTGCGTCTTCTCGGCCAGCTTAGGCATGCGATGTTCCTTTGCGCGCGGCCTCTTCCTTCAGCAACTGCTCGGCAAGGATCAGCTTTTGGATCTCGCTGGTGCCTTCGTAGATGCGCAGCGCGCGGATCTCGCGATACAGCCGTTCGACCGGGTGCCCGGAGACGACGCCCATCCCGCCGAAGAGCTGCACGGCGTCATCGATCACACGCTGTGCGGATTCGGTTGCGAACAATTTCGCCATGGCGGCCTCGCGCGGAATACGGTCGGCGCCGCTGTCGCGTGTCCAGGCGGCGCGGTAAACGAGAAGCGCGCTGGCGTCGATGGCGAGCGCCATGTCGGCCAGCTTGGCTTTGGTGATCTGGAAATCCGCGAGCTTTTGGCCGAAGGCTTTGCGGTTCTTAGTCCAGGCAATGGATTCATCGAGAGCGCGGCGCGCAAATCCGAGCGCAGCGGCGCCGACGGTGGGACGAAAGATGTCGAGCGTGCCGAGAGCGACGCCCATGCCCTTGCCGGGAGTTCCGACCGCGGCGTCCGTCGACACGCGGCAATCTTCGAATTCAAGCGTGCCGAGCGGATGGGGCGCGATCACATCGATCCTCTTCGCGACTTTGATTCCGGGATTGTTCGCCTCGACGACCAGAGCGATGAACGAATTGTCTCCCCCATCGGGATATCTGCAGAACACGGTGTAGAAATCGGCGATACCGGCGTTCGAGATCCAGGTCTTCGAGCCGTTGATCACAAAACCGCTGCCGTCTTTCTTCGCCGTCGTCTGCATGGCGCCGAGGTCGGAGCCTGCTTCGGCCTCAGAGATGGCGAAGGCAGGAATGCTCTTCCCCGCTGCCACTCCGGGGAGATATTTTTTCTTCAGCTCTTCTGAACCGAATTGAGAGATGGGCCCGGAACCCAGTCCTTGCAGCGCAAACGCGAACTCGGCGAGACCTGAGCGGCGGGCGAGCGTCTCGCGGATCAGGCAGATGGACCGGACGTCGAGGCGTTCGTGGTGTCCGCCACCGCTCTTGGGAACGGAATACTTCAACCATCCGGCGTCGCCGAATCTCTTGACCACTTTCCTGCAAGCAGAGTCCACGTCCTTGCCGTGATCGAAGTCGCGCAGCTCGCGCTCGCACCACGTGTCGAGGGCTGCCGCTAGCGTGCGGTGGTGATCTTCGAAGAACGGCCAGCTTAAGAAACTTTTGTCGGGCATCAGTTCCCCTCGAATTTCGGCGTCTGCTTGGCGGCGAAGGCGCGATAGGCGCGCGCAAAATCTTCCGTCTGCATGCAACGGGCTTGCGCCTCGGCTTCGTGATCGATGGCGTCGTTCACGCCCATCTCCCACTCTTCATGCAGGCATTGCTTGGTGACCGAGTGCGCGAGTGTCGGACCATCAGCAAGTGAGCGCCCGAGGTCGGCCGCTTCCTTCATGAGCTCGGTTGGCGCGACCACCTTATTGAAGAATCCCCAGCTGGCGGCTTCTTCAGACGACATGAATCTTCCGGTGTAGAGCAGTTCGCTGGCGCGGCCCTGTCCGATGATGCGCGGCAGCAGCGCGCACGCGCCCATGTCGGCGCCCGAGAGACCGACGCGCACGAACAAGAACGCGACCTTGCTGCGTGGAGTTCCGATGCGCAGATCCGAAGCCATGGCGAGGATCGCACCCGCTCCGGCGCAGACGCCGTCTACCGCTGCGATGATGGGCTGCGGGCAGGCGCGCATGGCTTTCACCAAGCTGCCGGTCATGCGGGTGAAGGCGAGTAGCTTGTCGCCTTGCATCTTCTCTTTCATCTCAACCAGCGGGCCGATGATCTCGTGCACGTCGCCGCCGGAAGAAAAATTTTCTCCGGCGCCGGTGATAACCACGACCTTGATCTCGGGAGTGCGCGTGAGGCGGCGGAAGGTGTCGACCAACTCGCCGTAGGAGGCGAAGGTCAAGGGATTTTTCTTCTCCGGTCGATTCAGTGTGATGGTCGCCACCTTGCCCTCGACCTTCCATCCGAAATGTTGCGGCCGGATACTCTCGGTCATACCGTCTCCGCCTTCCAATGCTGGACCGTATCTTTTAAATGTCCCATCAATTCGTAAAGCTGCTTCGACTCAGCGCCATCCATGCCGGCGAGCATGGATTCTATCCACCGGCGATGGTCTGCGGCCATGGCGTCGAATGCGCGCTTGCCGGCAGCGGTCAGGCGCACGCGCTGCGCGCGGCGATCGTGCGATGAAGTCGCGCGAGTCACCAGGCCTTCCTTCACCAAGCGGCTCGTCAAGCCCGTGAGATTCCCGTTGCTGACCAGCAGCCGCCGCGCCAGTTCGCCCATGGTAAGCCCTTCGCGCGATTCGCGTGCGGCCATATCGAGCTGCGCCAGCATGTCGAAGCGCGGCAGCGTGGTGGCGAAATTCGTGCGCAAGCGCCCGCGCACCCGCGACTCGATCAGATTGGTGCAGGTGAGCAGGCGCAGCCAGATGCGCAGCGGTGTGGCCGCGTGTTGTCTTTTGTTACTCACGCGTGGCCGCCTTCTTTTTCAGATTGCGTTCCAGTTGTTCCTTGCCCGTCTGGTACTGCACCGGCCAAGGCTGCTGTTCATATCCCTGCTCGGCGGCGGCATGCAGCGTCCAATTTGGATCGCTCAAGTGCGGACGCGCCAGCGCGCACAGATCCGCACGCCCGGCGGCGATTATGCCGTTCACCTGATCAGCCTCGACGATGTTGCCGACTGTGATCGTCGGTACGCTGGCTTCGTTGCGGATGCGGTCGCTGTAGGGCGTCTGATACATGCGTCCATAGACGGGCTGCGCGTCTTTGGAAGTCTGACCGGTCGAGACATGGATGATGTCGCATCCGGCGGCAACAAAGGCACGCGCAATCTCGACGGCGTCGTCGCCGGTGATGCCGCCCTCGACCCAATCGGTGGCGGAGATGCGGACTGACATCGGCTTCTGCTTTGGCCAGACCGCGCGCATGGACCTGAAAACTTCCAAAGGAAATCGCAGGCGATTTTCGAGCGAGCCGCCGAATTCGTCTTTGCGCTGATTACTTAGCGGAGTGATGAAACTGGAAAGCAGATACCCGTGGGCGCAGTGCAACTCCAGCATGTCGAAGCCACACTGCTCGGCCATGCGCGCGGCACGAATGAAGTCGTCGCAGACCTCCTCCATGTCGGCGCGGGTCATCTCGCGCGGGATCGGCATCTTGGGTGCATGCGGAATGGCGGACGGCGCGATGGCTTCCCAACCGTCTTCTAGAGCCTCGTCGGCGCCGCCACCTTCCCAAGGAAGCTTAGTCGAACCTTTGCGGCCGGAGTGTCCGAGCTGCAGGCATATCTTCGCCGGGCTATGCTGGTGGACGAAATCGACCACGCGCTTCCACTCCGGCGCGTGAGCGGGGGTATACATTCCGGTGCAGCCGAGCGAGATGCGGCCTTCGGGCGAGACGCAGGTCATCTCGGTGACGATCAATCCTGCGCCGCCGAGTGCGCGGCTGCCGAGGTGGACGAGATGAAAATCGTTGGGTGTGCCGTCTTCGGCGGAATACATGTCCATGGGAGAAACGACGACGCGGTTCGGCACCGTCATCTCGCGTAGGCTGAAGGGCGTGAACATGGGCGGGGTAGTGCGCGGACGAGCCGCCCGCGCGACAGCCGGCGAGACGCCCGCGTTACCGGCGAACCAGCGCTCCATCCCCTCCAGATATTTCCGGTCGCGCAGCCGCAGGTTTTCATGACTTACGCGCTGGCTGCGGGTGAGGAGCGAGTAAGTGAACTGCTCAGGCTCTAGCTGCACGTAGCGCTTCACGTTCTCGAACCACTCCATCGAATTGCGCGCGGCATTCTGCAACCGTAGCGCCTCGGTCATGCGCTCGTCCTGATACGCGGGTAGTGCCTTCTTCAGATCAGGTTCGCGGCCAAGGATGCGCGCCAGCGCGATGGCGTCTTCCATCGCCAGCTTGGTCCCGGAGCCGATGGAGAAGTGGGCGCTGTGGGCTGCGTCGCCGATCAGAACAACATTGTCGTGGAACCACTTGGCATTGCGCACACGAACGAAGTTCACCCACGGCGAAGCCATGTGTGCCGCGTTCGACATCAGCTTGTGTCCCTTGAGCCAGGGTGCAAACATCTTTTCGCAGGCGGAGACAGTGCCAGCGTTGTCGAGCTTGTCGAAGCCTGCAGCCTTCCAGGAAGCAGGATCGCACTCGACGATGAACGTGGAGGTGTCGGCGTCAAAGCGATAACAGTGCGCCTGAAAGACTCCGTGCTCGTTCTGGACGAAGTAAAAGGTGAAGGCGTCGAACTTGAAGTCGGTGCCGAGCCAGACGAATTTCGCCGAGCGCACGTCGAGGTCCGGCTGGAATTTGTCAGCAAGCTGGCGGCGGACGGTGCTGTTGATGCCGTCGGCAGCAACGATCAGGTCGGCGTCGGCGAGGCCCAGTCCTTTTAACGATTCCAGCCCGGCGACTTCGGTCTGAAACCGCAGGTCGACTCCCACCACACGCGCCCTCTGCTGCAGGATCTGCAAAAGCTTCTTGCGGGCGATGCCGCTGAAGCCGTGCCCGCCGCTGGTGATGCAGGTGCCCTTGAAGTGGACGTCGATATCGTCCCAATGGGCGAAGTTCTCGGTGATCTGGCGGTAGGTAGGCTCGTCGGCGGCGCGAAAGTTATCGAGCGTCTGGTCGCTGAAGACCACGCCCCAGCCAAAGGTGCTATCGGGCTGGTTGCGCTCGAGCACGGAGATCTGGTGCTTGGGATCGGCCTGCTTGAGCAGCAGCGCCAAATAGAGCCCAGCCGGGCCGCCGCCGATGATCGCGACTTTCACCATGACAGCATACGCCGGAAAATTGCTTTATGCTTAAAATAATTTTAAGCCCTGAATACAAGGCATTTAGGGGGTTACGCCCCGCCTTGTAACCGACTATAATGAGGCTGGCCCGAAATGATGTTCTTCTACGCCAATCCGCGAGCTGAGATGCGCTCCCGTCCACGCTGCTGGGAGCACTATCTGCCATCGAACTCGCGTCCCAACCTTTTCTCCGGCGACTAACTCTCCTCATTCCTGCTTTGAAGGGGCACGCATTCATGCGTGCCGAAAATCCCATTCTTAACCCACGGGCTGTAGCCCCGGCACATTGAGGAAAACACCATGGCAACCATGACCAAGACTGTAGGTCCAGTCATCAAGACCAAGCTTCCCGGCCCCAACGCCGCCCGCATCGTGAAGGAAGACGCGCGCGCCATCTCACCGTCGTACACGCGCTCGTATCCGCTGGTCGCCAAGCGCGGCCGCGGGGTGGTGATCGAAGACGTGGACGGCAACGAATTCCTCGACTTCTCCGCCGGCATCGCCGTGACTTCGACCGGGCATTGTCATCCGGAGGTCGTCGCTGCCATTCAGAAGCAGGCCGGCGAACTGATCCACATGTCGGGCACCGATTTTTATTACGAGAGCATGATCACGCTCGCCGACCGGCTCTCGAAGGTCGCGCCCATGAAGGGGCCGCACAAGGTGTATTACGGAAATTCCGGCACCGAAGCGATCGAGGCGGCGATCAAGCTGGCGCGTTACCACACCAATCGTGATTACATCGTGGCCTTCTTCGGCGCATTCCACGGACGCACCATGGGCGCGCTCTCGCTCACCGCGTCGAAGCCGCAGCAACGCCGCCGCTTCTCGCCGCTCGTCCCGGGCGTGAGCCACGTTCCCTTCCCCAATATCTATCGCCGTCCCGCCGGCACCGACGCGAAGCAGTACGCCATCGATTGCGCGCGCTACATCGAAGAGAAGCTGTTCAAGTCGACGCTTCCTCCTGAAGAAGTTGCGGCCATCGTGGTGGAAGCGCAGCAGGGCGAAGGCGGATACATTCCCGCTCCGCCCGAGTTCATGCAAGAGCTACGCCGCATCTGCGATGCGAACGGCATCCTGCTGATCTGCGATGAAGTGCAGTCAGGCTGCGGACGCACCGGCAAGTGGTGGGCAGTGCAGCATTGCGGTGTCGAGCCCGACATCATCACCATCGCGAAAGGTATCGCCAGCGGCATGCCGCTCGGCGTCACCCTGACCCGCGCCGAGATCATGGACTGGGTCCCTGGCTCGCACGCGTCAACTTTTGGCGGTAACCCGGTCTGCATTGCCGCGGCTCTCGCCACCATGGACGTGCTGGAGCGCGAAGGCGTCGCCAACTCGGCGAAGGTCGGCGCGCACATGAAGCAGCGCATGTCGAAGTGGGTGGAGACGCATCCGTTCGTTGGCGATGTGCGCGGCAACGGCCTGATGCTCGGCGTCGAGATCGTGACCGACAAAGAGAAGAAGACCATCGCCGGCAAAGAGCGCGACCGCATCGTCGAACTCGCCTTCGAACGCGGGCTCTTGTTCCTGGGCGCGGGCGAATCAACGGTGCGCTTGTCGCCGCCGCTCATCGTCAGCCAGGAAGAGGCGGACGTGGCCCTCGACGTTCTCGAAGAGTGCATCGGGATCGTAGAGAAAGAGGGCAGCGCTGGCTCGAAGAGCGCCGGCAAGCCGACTGGGGCTTAATTCCATCTCATGCGGATTTGCGCGGATGAAAACGGAACAGATCCGGCATTCTATCCGCGTGATCCGCGTCAGATGAATTTGCCCAAACAATAATTTCAGGCGTACATTACTCCTTCTTTCGAGAAGGAGTTTTTTTATGCGCCGATTGTTTTTCCTCTGCCTGATCCTGAGCACTTCCGCATTCGCCCAGTACACCAACCTATCTGAGATCACCGAGTACGGTGGGCCGCAGGAGTTTGCCGCGCGCCGCGCCGAACTGGCCAAAAAGGTCGGCGGCAAGGGGACGGTGCTGCTCTTCGCGCGTGTCACGCTGCCCGAATCGCAGCACTACCGC
>Ga0137403_10003570_pt1 | contig 18636 bp, 28 predicted proteins | sample CZOMad2_1_16fung_FD_122057 | JGI IMG/M metagenome (GOLD analysis project Ga0137403, IMG submission 122057) | Vadose zone soil fungal communities from Angelo Coast Range Reserve, California, USA - CZOMad2_1_16fungal (Hybrid Assembly) | ecosystem: Environmental > Terrestrial > Soil > Vadose zone...
CTGGGGCAAGTATGGCCCGACGGTGCCGCTGACAAACCATTGTGGAAGGCCGTGGATGAGCGTGGCCAACGGCTTGGAGTGTTTGCCGATGAAAAGGTCGCTGACGGGTTTGCCAAAGGCTGGGTGTTCCAGCAGGGGCGCCAGGGGCTCATCAACCCAGACTTCGGGCAGCAGGCGACGGTGCTGGAGTTGTCAGCGGAGGAGCGTGCCGAGCTGGCTCGGGCGCCAGAGCGGGAGCCGGAGATCTTGATGGAACGTACGCCCTAGACCAAACCTCGTCAAGTCAGCATCACCTTTGGTGAGGGTTTTAACCTACAGTAACCCAACGCAAAACCCCCAGCTTTTATGATGCGGGAACGTACCTGGATTCTCAACTGCTGATCCGTTACCATACGTTTCAGTCACGCAGTTTGTCAGCTATGGACGGTCCGTCATCTTGCCAGAGGGTACGGCAATAGCGAAGCCAGACGATATCGTGGAGGCCCTGCAACGGGCAGTCGAACGGTTGCGCCATACCGCGGAAGGGGTGTAGTAACCCATGCAGGTGAAGAGTGGTCGGTCGGAGGAACCATCGTAGCGAGCCGACGAGGCCTTGCACCAAACTGGCGAGCACTTGGCCTCTGCACATCAGATGCTCCGGTCCGGCAGGCTGTTGCTCCGAAAAGTTGATGGAAATGTTGAAATGGTCCACGCCGCAGAGAAGACCAGATGGCCTTCCGGCGACGACATATCCCACACAAGGCAGGAGGAACGATGCTGAGGAAACACCTCCTCACAGAACATCCGATGGCCAGCGTCCCCCAGTCCGGTGCCAAAGAGATCGCAGCGATCGCAACGGTATGGGTGACCTCTGAGGCCGCAGACGCCCCCATCGACCAGGCATTTGATGAGAGCCGAGGACCAGGGGGAAGTCGCTGGGTCGCCGCCGTGCCTGGGGAACAGCGGCTGATCCTGGCGTTTGATACCCCGCAGACCATCCGCACGATCAGCCTGGAAGTCGAAGAATCAGATGTGAGCCGCACCCAAGTGCTGCATCTGTCCGTCTCCTGTGATGGTGGACAGATTTACCAGGAGCTGCGGCGACAGGAATTTGCCTTTAGCCCGCCGAGCACGACGTTTGAGCACGAGGAGTGGGCAGTCACGGTCGAGGGGTCACCCACCTTCAACTGGTGATTACGCCGGACAAGGGGGGGCAACCCTGCCGGGCGACCCTCACGTCACTGGTCGTGCGGTGATGCCTCCGTGCGCGCGTCGCTTGTCGGCAGATCAAAAGCCCTTCCGCAGTCTCGCGGAAGGGCTTTTGTGTTCTTGGATCAAGCGGCGCTCAAACCCGCTCAGAAACTTCAGATGCTTTAACCGCCACCGTTTTATCTCACCAACAGTGACGAAAACCCGACAGCCTATACGCCAGTGCGGAATGAAGCGGGCTCACGGACGCCTGTTTGGATCTCTGACAGGATGCACCCACGGAGAGGGGAGCAGCGTGGGTGCAGACAGACGATTTCGCTCAACCCCAGCGGTTCTGCTCGGCCTCACCGGCATGCCCCTGAATCAGGGGTTCGAGCGTGTGCACGGCGTTGAGCAGCATGTCGAGATGAGGGGTATCAACTGCTGCCATAGGGCACCTCCTTTAGGTCTGTGAGCAGTTCGTCATCCAAGTCAAATTGGCGCTTCAGCGCCCGATAGGACACGCGTCCTCGACTGCAGCTTCATCAGCTTGATACGCTCGAGCGCCTTGAAGCTGTCGGAGCCTCGCATGCACTTCCCCAGATACGGGCGCAAGGCCAGGGTCTGAGAGTCGATGGCGTACCAGTCGACCGCGTTGTCTTTCGTGAGGGCACACTGGACTTTTGAACCCTGACGCACACGCTAGTCGCCTTGCACGGAGAGGCCAGCCAGACCGTCGATGCTCACGGCATTGTTCTTCTGCTGGTACTCGCGAATGCCGTCGGGGCCTTTGTGTCGCACCCACTCGATGAGTTGCTTGCGCTCGCCAGAGTACTGATAGAGTGGAACGCCATAGCCGCATGAGTCGGAGATGCGCTCCAGCTTGACACGGATGATGGAGCGAACGCCTTTCTGCGGCGGAAATCTTGCGAGTAGCATTGCGAATGCAGACGAGCCGCTTTCGATGACTGCGCCACGGCCGTGTAAGCGCACGATCTTCGGCGGGCCTTCGAAAGCGCAGAGCATAATTACGATACGCCTGTTTTCCCTGAGGTGCGCGATGGTCTCGATGCCGCTACCCGTGAGGACGAGGTAGGCGACGGTCGTCGAATCGAGCAGGACCAAGGTGTCGAGGCCCTTGGGCGAGAGGTTGATATGGCCCTCTCCACGCAGTGGCGCCGTCGCAACAAAGAACATCTTCTGCTGGCGGATAAATTGCGCCATGCGATCATCGATGACTGGGTACGCTTTCGCCATGGTCGCCTCCGTTCTATTTGCGTGTCGCTCGCCTAGTAATACTTGGTTAAGTAACCATGGAAGGTGCACGGGGTGGCTGGTATGCTGGGGCGATGACCTAAAAAACCTTGAAAGCCCTGGAAACCCGTTGGGAACGTTTTTTGTGTGATCTGACAGCGCCCATGGGACGTCGGGAGCGGCGCCATTGGGCGCAGGTGAATGTCCAAGGGTGGTGGTTGGACGGTGACCGCACATCGGTTGAACCGATGGCCAGCCGCATCCCCGGGGCTGATGTGCAAGCCCTGCGGCAATTTGTCGGGCAGAGTCCCTGGGCCGTCGAAGACGTGCAACGGCGATTGGCACGGAAGGTAGTCGACCGGCTCAACAAGCCGGACGTGTGGATCGTCGATGAAACCGCCTGTCCTATAGCGGGCACGCATGCGGTGGGGGTCGCGCGGCAATACGGTGGCACGCTGGGCAAGGTGGCGAGCTGTCAGGTCGCGGTCCGTGTGCATTGGAGGAGTGCCGCGGCTCGTGGTCCGCTCAACTGGCGGCTGTCTCTGCCCAAGGCATGGATCGACGATCCGCATCGGGCTGCTCACGCCCAACTGCTGCCCGGCACGCCCTACCGGAGTAGGACCGATTTGGCCTTGGAGCTGATGGACCAGGTGCTGACCTGGAAGGTGCCGGCCCTGCCGCTGGTGGCGGACTCCTTCTATGGCATGGATTTTGGGGGTCGGCAAGCCCTGCGTCAACGTCGGTTGGCGTATGTCGTCGAGGTCGAGCCCAGTCCTGGCGTCTGGACCGAGGATCCGAACCTGCTGTTGCCGCCCCCCCAGAAGAGCGGCCGCCCGCGACAGTATCCGCCATTGGAGGCGCTGCCGCGACTGAGGAATCTGTAGACGGTGGCCAAAGAACTGCCAGCGTCGGCTTGGCAGCACGTGACCTGGCGTCAGGGGCGTCGGGGGCCGCAACGCTCGCGGTTTGGCGTAATCCACGTCTGGGCGGCCCATGGATGGCGCGCGCAGCAACACCCGCCGCGGGTGGCTGAGTGGCTGCTGGTGGAATGGCCCCTAGACGCACTGGAGCCCGTCAAATATGGGTTGGCTTATTTCGCCTCGCAGCCCCCTGAAGTGCGGCGCTTGGTGCGCCTCGCCAACGCCCGCTGGCGCATCGAGATAGTCTAAACGCACATGACAGCAGGGGGTGGTTTCCCCCTTGGGGCCGGTGGGGACCACAGAGCGAATTTCCACGTGGTCATGGGTGACGATGACGTGATCGATGAGCCGCTCCAGCAGTGGTCGGCGTTGGGCACACAGGAGCTGGTCCAAGGGGGGTTGCCGCCGCCGGCAACAGGCCTCCAGGCCTTGGGCCCACGCGGTGCTATCCACCTGTGGCTGCGCCTGCGCCGCAAGCGGGCGCCGCGGCTGGGTCCAGCCCTGTGGGGTGTGCGTCACCTGCTGTCGTGTGCGCTCGCACGCGTCACGCCCGATGCTCTCCGCCAGGTAGACCTCCAGCCGCCGGGCTGGCTGCCGTGCGAGCTGGGTGAGGGCCGCCCGGAGGATCTTGCGCCGGGCCGGCAGGGCCTGGGGCCGCCAGGCGTCGCCAGGAGCCCGCGCGAGGGCCTGCGTCATGCGGGCTGGCGCGCTCAGGAGCCGGCCCCGATCCGGCCCGACCCACTCGTCCAGGGCTCGGGCCGGGGCAACCCACGCGGTGCAGCCCTCTCCCCGGGCCGCCCACAACGCCTCGGTCCGCCTGCGGCAGCGATCGTCGGGATCGCCGGGGGGGAGGGGGCGCCCCAGACATGCCCGTGGACCCGGGCCACCACTGACCACTGGGGATCACCTTCCTCATCGTCACGGGCTGTACCACGAGTATCTGCGTCGAGTCGACGGTCAGAGAGGCGATGTTCAGGGACTATGCCTGCGTGGTGCTCAACGATTGTACGGGCGAGCCGATCGGGCACGGGCTGCCCCGAAGCCATCATGACGCCTCTTTGTTGGTGATCCAAACTCTCTTCGGCTGGGTCGCTCGCTCGGATGCCTCCATCAAAGCTCTCGAACGGCCACTGATCGCCGCAGCGCCGGAATCACGGTCACGGCTGAGCCCAGTGTGTCCATCAGCAGGCGGATGCACGTCGCGGCTCCCTTGACCCTCTGGAGGAGCATGATCCCATGCAGATCGGTATCTTGTTGTTCAACAACTGGGGCATCGAGGATGTGCAGGCCCTGGTGCAACTCGCCGTCCGAGCTGAAACGTTAGGGTTTGCCTCCGTGTGGGTGCACGACCACGTCTTCAATGCCGGCCACGTCTTCCGCCGCATTGGGCACAAGCCGTATTATGAGCCGCTCACCCTGCTCAGCTCTGTGGCCGCCCGCACCGAGCGGGTGGGTCTCGGCACCTCGGTGCTCGTGCTGCCCTACCACAACCCGATCCGGCTCGCCAAAACGGCCGCCACCCTGGACGTGCTGAGTGGCGGCCGGGTGATGCTGGGTGTGGGCGTCGGCGCGGTTCCTCCGGAGTCGGAGGCAATGGGCAGTCCGTATGCCGAGCGGGGCGCCATTACTGATGAAGCCATCGCCGTCATGAAAGAGCTCTGGACGCAAGAGAATCCCAGTTTTGCCGGGAAATACGCTCGCTTCTCCGGCATGCCCGTTGCCCCGAAACCGCTCCAACAGCCCCACATCCCGGTATTGATTGGGGGCAACAGCCGCGCCGCCATCCGTCGCGCGGTCCGCCTGGGCGATGGCTGGTACCCATTAGCTGTCTCGCCGGAGGTGCTGCGCCAGGGCATCCACGTCCTGCACGAGCAGGCTCACGCGGCTGGGCGGGACGTGGCCAAGATCCCGGTCTCGCTGAGTATCCAGTTAGGTCCTTCGAGTGCTCATCGAGCCACCTTGGGCACCGCGCCGGGCGAGATCATCCGGACCATCCAAGCCTATGCCGACGTCGGCGTGCAGACGATCGCCATCGCCGGGCATACGGATCAGGTGGCGGAGATTGTGCCGGCGATGGACCTGCTGGCCCAAGAAGTGCTGCCCGTGTTCCAGGAGTACTGACATATACCGGGTGCCGGAGCAGACCACCGGGGGCATCGGCACACATGCCGGGAGCCGATACACGTGGGCCGTTGGCCTCCACTTGCGAGCGTCGACGGGGAGTCCCTGTGTCGATGTCAGGTTCCATGGCGGTGCTGCATGGGGCTTCATGTATGATCGCCAAACAAGTGCTCAACAATGGACCATGGTCTTCACGACCAATACGCTTCGCTGTCGAGATCTGTCGACAGCGTTTGCGACACGAACAGCTGCCTGGCGTAAGGGTCTATTGGCGGTTGACGCGTGTCGATGGCCACTCGATGATGGATCGATCGGCCGCACGATACGCCGCCTGAGCGGATCTTCACACCACCAGCGATGACATCGTCATTTTGGTGGGGTGGGCGGTGGCGCGACACGCCCGGTGGATCAGTTCAGTTGGAAGCCGAATGGCCGTCACATACTGATCGAGAGGGATATGGCTATGGAGCCTGTTCGCTTTACCCAAGCCACACGCGAAGACGCCGCGCGTGTCCACGGCATCACCCAAGTAGCGTATGCCGAGTACCGTGGGGTGCTGGACCCGCCGTCGGGGGTTGATCGTGAGTGCATAGCTGATGTGGAGCGCGCCCTCGATGAGGGTGGGGCCGTGTTGGCCTGGATCGGCGACACGGCGGTCGGAGCGGTTCGTGTTCAACATGCCGCTGATCATCTGGCTTTGGAGCGGCTTGCCGTCATCCCGGCCGCCAGAGGTCAGGGGATTGCCCGAGCGTTGGTCGCACACCTCGAAGAGATAGCGCGCCAATCCCATCTGCCCGAAGTGCGCCTGGAGGTGCGGCTGTCATGGCCCCGGAATATGGAGCTTTATCAGGGCTTGGGGTACCAGATTCGCAGCGTGCACCCCTACCCGGAAGGCACGGACACCTGGGCCTTGCTGTCACAGTCGGTGGATGGCGTGCCAGATCACAGACCGGGCTGAACGCTCCCAGTGTGGCTGTAACACAGTGAGGCCAGGCGCAGCCGACAATCCCCCTGTCGTGTCAGATGCACGATGCCCCGGACGATGCGGGATCGCCGCGCATGACAAATACCCGCTGTGTCCTCCCACTGGAAAGCCGGTGCTCTCGCAGTTCACCCGTCCCCAGATCGATCAGATCGCGCAGCAGCTTCTCTGCCTGCGAGGCCCGAGTGATGCCAGCGACCCGATGCCGCTGGAGATCGCGCACCGTACACACCCCCCCATGGGCATGGATCCACCGGAGCGCCGTCTCGGCCCGCTGATCGGCCCGGGTGCTGCGGAGGCAGGCATAGACCCTTTTGGCGTGCATTTTGAAATAGTTGACGAGGGCAATGGCGGCCGTGACACTCTGCTCGTCGACCGCTTCACTATCGGTTTCGCCGGTGACCACGCGGCATACGTGGATGATCAGCGCGAGGCGCGCCCCTGCGCCGCCGTCGTATTTACTCCATGGCCCCCGCAAATAGGCTGGAAACGCGGGGTCCGCCAACTCCTCATAGAGCCCATTGACAAACGCAATAAACGCCGCACGCCCCTTCGCCGCGAATCCGAGTTCAAGGGGGGATCACGGTCCGCTACCCAACTGCCTCAGATCACCCTGCAAGCTCCATAACGCCTTATAGACATCGGCATAGCCCTGGAGCGTCTGGTCGCTCACCGCCGCCTCCGTCCAGCGCACCGGCATCGGGTCAGGATAGGCGAACAGGATGCGGTGGATGAACCCGTCTTCGCGCCCTCGCGCATCTGAGAGCTCATCAAGCGTGTCTTGGGCGATGCAACCAGCGATGCAGACCAACGGGTTGTCCAGGACGATTGGCTGCTGTCGGCTTTTGCGATTCACGATGACCGGTGCGCCGTTCCACAGAGATAACCAGCGCTGCCGATCAGCCCCTCGCTGGCGATACTGGTCCATGGCAGAAGTCCACGCCCCTAATTCATCCTGAATCAGCGCGACCCCCCGAGGATTCTGCGCGAGCAGCACGATGAAGGCTTCCAAGGTGGCATCCGTCGTAAAGAGCTGCGGTGGGGAGGGCACATCGCGAGCTGACGGCCTCGCCATCCATGGCGGCTGCCTAGTCTCCAGGACTGATGGCTGCCCGGTCAGAGGGTCTGTGGTGTCTGCACACCCCGGAGCATGAAGGGATTGTTGCAGAAGTGTCCGCTGTCGATCATACAAGGGCTGTGCGGCAAAGCGCAGCGCCGGGTTTTTCTTGGTGCCCGTGTCGGCCACCACCGCCGTATAGAGCCGGGGGCCCTCCAACCAGCCCGGTTTCACACGCAAGACCCGGCTCGTGCCAATCGCACAGCCGAGCAGCGCCAACATCGGCACGCCTACGAAGTCTGCCGGGCAAGGCAAGGCGTCGGCCACCTCCCGAACAAAGCGCGCCAGGGGCGGCGGCAGCACCTCCACCGGAAACGCCACGGCAGGGGCGTGTGGTTCGGCGGTCGCTGGCTGGATTGGTCCCTGTTGGGGTCTGGATCGTCTCGCCATACACGTGCTCCCGCGTCGGATGCGGTGTGATCGTGAACCAGATGATGGCTACCGGAGGTGGTTTGTCGGCAGCGCTGCGCGGTGCATGCACACCCAAACCGACATGGCGGTGGGCGCCCACCTCAATCATGCTCGTGGTCGTCGGGCGCATCCGCCTTGACCACCGCGCCCATGGCACACCTATGTGGCACGCGGCGACGGGCAGACACGCCCTCGGTCTCCACACTCCTTAGGAGATGAGTGAACGCTTCCCGCGCGGTGGAGGCGGATTCGCCGGTGGCGTCAAATAGTCGTACACGACCAAGCCCAGGTTCAGTAGGCCGAGCACGGCGAGGCGTGCCACCGGAGCGACATCAATCGGCTGTCCCTTCACCGCTGCACGAATCATTGTGGCAGCATCGACGAGTGATATCTTCGACAGTTCATCGGCCGTGGCCTCAATGATCTGGCTTTTGACCCAGTCTGCATCCGGCGGGGTGTGCTGGATCGGCTGTCGGGCATCCATGACGTACGTCGGGGGTGTGCGCGATCGTCGACGGCGCTTAGATTCCATCGGGACGAGATCAATCTGAAGGCTGTGGGCGGGTTTTCGCGTCCGTGGTTTCCGTGGGGTGGCCATCTATCACACTCCTTGGTTGCTTGGGGTTGTGCCAGCTCGTTGCTCTGTCCGATGAGACCGCTGGCACCGTCTCATAGATGGTGGCGACATACTGGGTCGCCAGAACGCGTGTCGCCCGGCTCCGCGGGCATGGACATGCGCGATGTCATGAGCGCTCTGACCTTATTGGGCCGGGCATCCATAAGGCGCGATCGCCACCTCGATCCGCTGGGTCATAGCCGTACCATGCGCGACAGGGAGGACCTCTGCTAGCCGCGCGCACGTCCGGGGGGTCACGGCCTATGTCGACAATCGTGATGGGTTGCTCGGCAGCAACCGTGGATATGCCCTCGTACGGGCGAAGCCCGCTCACACCGGAAGGACTTACGATGATTACCATCGTAGGTCTTTAAAATGAATATGTTACGTTGGGTTTACGTGCGCCATGCGGTGGGAGAGCCGGTCGTCGCATGACCGGACACTCTGTGTTACGTGTCCAGCGCCCCAACCACCCACCAGCCACAGAGCAGTATCAGACCGACGGTGCTGGCAATGGCCCACCCCACGCCCCAGGTGCTGCCGATGAAGAGCCACAGACTGCCGACGAAAAGGAACGGTCGAACATGGGGTGCATGAGGTCGATGCATCAGCGCTCTCCTCTGTATGATCAGGTGCGGTTGGGTTCAGGTGGCAACACACACGCAGCAGCTCAGTCACACCGCCACCATCGCCACCAAGAAGACCGTCGTCGAGGTGCACACGCTGCTCTCCAGCCACGGCGGCACCGCCGTCATGGTGGCGTACGACCGGGACGATCCCAAGGCGATGAAGTTCAAAATTTTGGTCGACAACGAGGCGCTCGGCTACTGCATGCCTATCGACTGGCAGGCCGTGCTTGTGGTGATGCGCAGTAACCGGCTGACACGGTGATGGTCATGCGCCATGAGCCGGCGAACGTGGGCGGCTGGAAGCCAAGCACAGGGCTGACACAGATCCACCCCCAACACGTACCGCAAAACATCCCCTTGGTGCTCACCGATCGTTGCCCTACGAGGCGCGTAGGGCCCTTCCGGGGCATTATTTCACCGGTCCCACAAGCCGATGGTGCGCCCAGCCTTTAAAACTCCTCCCCCTCCACGTCCATGGTTGGCTCCGGGAAATTGAGGTAGGCAAATTCCCCAAAGAGGGCTGTCGCCGCCTGATCGTAGGCCCGGGCCGCATCTTCCTCGGTGTCAAACAGGCCCAGGCACCGATACAGATAATTCTTCCAAATCCGCGCCATCCAGCGCCGTGAGGCCTTATGCCAATACACGCCCCGGTAGGCGGAGGTGGTGTGCACATGGGGCCGACTGTCCGCGTTATTTTGCGACCGCGCGACCTGTCGGAGATTTTCTCGCTGATTATCAAGGCCGTTCCGATTATGGTGATCAATCTCTTTCCCCGGGTCAGGCGTCACGAGGAGGCGATGCATGTAGACCACCCGGCCATCGGGCAAATCCGCTCGCGCATAGAAGCGACGGCCGCGGCTTTCGGCACGCCAGGTGTAGGGTGACACGAACGCGTAATCCTCGTCATCGACCATGGCATAGAGATACGACTCCAGGTCGGCATACGACTGTCGTGATGCTTCACTCAGTGAAATCTTTCGCATCGCCCCTCCCATGCTCGGCTTGGCCGCACGAACGCCGTGCCGCTGCGACATCGTCATCGGGGCCGAGCCTGGCCATCTATCTGCTGTCAGCTCGATGCCCGGCAGCAAGCTCCCTTCGTCACACGCTCGTCGGTCTCATCGTGCTCCAGGTCAATCTTGGCTCCGGTGCCGACCGACCATCGCGTGGAAAGCCCTAGATCGTCGACGAAGGTCCGGAACTTATAGTCCGGGACCGGATAGACAATCGTGGCCGCACGGCCGTGCTCGATGGTCTCGTCATCGTGGTAGCAGTTCGCCATGTGTTTATAGACGTGGCGAATCCACAACTGCACGCGCGGGTGCATCTCAGGCAGAGGCGCCCATAAACTCCGGATGCGAGCGTCGGTCACGGCGTCGTGGGCCTCGCGCCCGCCCTCCCAGTCCTTATGCGACTGCACCACATAGATCTGGGAACCGTGGGCGATGACCAGCGTCGGCCCTTGACCAGGCGTGTGGCCGTGCTGTGTGTCAACAGATATGGCGCAATCGCGCCGTTGCGCACAACGCTTCGAGGTGAAAGGGCTTACCACACGGGGTGATGAAGAGAGAGGGCGATGCGGATGGCATGAACGGGTGCACGAGCGCTGTCAATGGATGAACGTTCACGGTCAGTCTACCAACCTAGTATACGGCAATCCCGCGCCAGACGCACGTCTGAGCTGAATCATGATCATGCCCTCCGATGCCCGGCTGGTATCTCCGACGATGGATGTGCCGGGCGAGTTGTATGCGCTGCGGTCAGTATTCACGGAGGGTTGATGCGCATCAGTGGTGTTGATCGCCTTGTCTCACGCGGGTTCACATGGTAGAGTGGAGGTTGATAAAATCCGAGTTTTGAATCGAAGGAGGACCCAGCAGATCATGCGCGATTCTACCCTACCGATGTTAATGGCCCCCACGGGGCCCTGCCTCTCGAGTCGACCATCGCGACCTTGGCCCTCATTCCGGAGGAGGATGTGTGGCTCGCCAGCCGCAAAAGTGCCGTGACCCGGCAGGCGTATGCCGGTAATGTCCGCCTCTTCATGCGGGCCATAGGGATCACCGCCCGGGAGGAGTTCCGGCAGGTGGATCATAAGGCCGTCATTGGGTGGGAGCGCCACATGCGCGAAGTGCAACAGCTCCACCCCACGACGATTCGGCGTCGGTTGGCGGCCCTCTCCAGTCTGTTCCGGGGGGCTTCTACTCACCCTCGTCCTCAGCGTCTCGTGGCGCCGCTCGCCGCCGAGGCACAGCCGCGAGCGACACCTTCACGGGCGTACAGGGTTTCACGGCTGGTCAGATGCCGACTGAAGTCGCGATTGGGGCATGTGAGCAGCACTGGATGGTTTCACGTGCTGCGCATCGATGGTGAGGTCATTTTCAGTGAGGGTGAGCAGAGCCTCACTCCTTTGCTCAGCTCAGGCGAGCAGAAACCATGCGCTGCCATCGAGTAGAGCCACGGATCGTCTCAATTCGCTCCAGCGAGGGACGCCTGGCGGGCATGTGCCCTGTCGGGGAGTCATGCAACCCCCCATGAGCCGGCTTGACAGACGCCACCGCGTGGCCCACGATGCTGACGGGACAGACTCCTAGGCGGACCAAGGGACTGTAAGGAGACACGACTATGGCAGACAACGGACGCTTGAACAAAGTCATCGACCTGCTGGAGCACGGGCAGGCGGTGTTCAGTTGTGGCACCATCCCCAACGGGAACTTCGATGAGATCGCGGCGCTGGGGCAGTCGGACTACGACCTGATCATCCTCGAGACCGAACACGTCGGCTTCGACTTTCCCACCCTGCGACACTCCTTGCAGTACCTGCTCAACCGCAAGCGCATCGTCGACAAAGGGAATTTACAGCCGGACGTGGTGCCGCTCGTCCGTATCCCGCCCTACACCCGCGAGCGCAATGCCTGGGTGATCAAGCAGACGCTCGATGCCGGGCCGTTTGGGCTCGTGTTGCCGCATCTCGACAGCGTCGAGGGCGCCCAGGCCGCCGTGCGGGCGGCACGGTATCCGCAGGTGCCCGGTGCCCCAGACTTCGAGCCCGAAGGCGAACGCGGCTGGGCATCATCGCTAGCACCGACCTACTGGGGCCTCGCACCGCAGGACTACTGCGAGGCCGCGGACGTCTGGCCCCTCGACCCCAACGGGGAGTTGCTGCTCATGGGCATTGTCGAAAACGTGCGCGGCCTCAACACCCTGCCGGACATCCTGCGCCAGGTCAAAGGCATCGGCGCCATCTGGGCCGGACCCGGGGATCTGTCGGTGTCGATGGGGCTGCGGGGCAACTCTATGCACCCGGACGTGGAGGCTGGGGTCCAAAAGATCCTCGCGATCTGCACCAACGCTGGCGTGCCCTGTGCGACGGGGACCACGCCGGCTGCCAGTGTGGAAACCCGGCTGGAACAGGGCTTTCGCATCGTCATCACCCCACCGACGCGGTCGCTGGACAGCTTGCACCGCGGTCGCCAGGCGGCCGGGCGCCGTGCCTAGCGGCTCCTCAGGCCGGGCGGTGTCGGGTGGGCGCCCCCCCAGACCGTCCGGCGACACGGCGTGACAGGGCGGAGGCCTGTGAGGAGCCGCGGCTCCTATGGTCTCATCACCTGGAGGCAGTTCTCAGATCGGGGTTCGGCAGCATGAGACCATGGCCCGGTGCGCGAGGGTTTGCCGAGGCCGGTCGGGGTCCAGTCACGGCCCACATGGATCATGTGGAGGAACTCACCTGATGATCGAAGCGACCGAAGACATCCACACGGCCGACGGCCAGATGGACACCTTTATTTGCCATCCTGAACGGGGCGGGCCGTCTCCCGCCGTGTGCTTCCTGATGGATGCGCACGGTATCCGCGAGGAGCTCCGGGACATGGCGCGCCGGCTGGCGACCGTTGGCTACTACGTGCTGTTGCCCAACTTGTATTTCCGCGCTGGGCGGGACACGATCTTCGGGCCAGCCGTGATGGAGGAGGGCAGCCCGGAGCACACCCGCATGCGCGCGGTCCGCGTCACGATGACGATCCCGCCGGTGATGTGCGATGTTGCGGCCATGCTCGCGTTTGTTGAGCGGCAGGACGCGGTCATGCCGGGACCGGTGGGCTGCCATGGCTACTGTATGAGCGGCCCATACGCGTTGGCGGCGGCAGCGCGCTATCCCGACCGCATCGCCGCCGCCGCCTCGTTTTATGGGACGTGGCTCATCAGCGAGGCGGAGGAGAGCCCGCATCGCTCCTTGAGCTGAGTGACGGGCAAACTCTATATGGCCTGCGCCGAGCATGACGCGCTCGCGCCGCTGCCCATGGTCGAGGAACTGCAAGGCTTGTTCACACAGGCCGGCGTGGCCGGGGAGATCGAGATGTACCCTGGTGTGCATCACGGCTTTGCCTTTCCGCAACGCTGGTGCCATGACAAGCCGGCGGCCGAGCGTCATTGGGAGCGGCTCCTGGCCCTCTATCGGCGTCAGCTGACCGCCCTCCCATCAGGAGGACAGCGCTCCGGTCACGCGCACTCGGCCAGAGTGGCGGAGCAGGGAGACGAGTATCTGGCGCGCTGGACAACGGAGCCACGGGTGGTGATCACGGTGACACCGGAGCGCATCGCGACACGGGCGCCCAGGAGACGGTAAGCTGCAGTGAGGCCAGGGGCCACATCTCCGCCACTTCCGAACGGCGAAAGACGCGAGCGCAAGGACGGGAAGAGAAGCGAACAAGCCAAGATGCTGGGTGGCGAACGCTATGACCCGCTCGACCCGCAGCTCGCCGCCGAGCGGCGTCGCGCCCGGTTGCTCTTCAAGGCGCTCAACGACACCCGCGATGACCAACAAGAGAAGCGCGCCCGTCTCATCAAGGCCTTGATTCCCGCGTCCGGCCGGGACATCTGGATCGAACCTCCATTCAACTGCGACTACGGCAGCCATATCACGCTCGGGGATCAGGTCTTCTTCAACTTTAACTGCGTCGTCCTGGATGTCGCGCCGGTGCGGATCGGGTCAGGCGTGCTGATCGGGCCTGCGGTACAGATCTATGCGGCGACGCACCCGCTGCGTGCGGCGGAGCGCCGGACAGGACTGGAATACGGTAAGCCGGTGGAGATCGGGGATGAGGTGTGGATCGGCGGCGCGGCGAACATCTGCCCGGGCGTCCGGATCGGGACGCGGGCGGTGATCAGGGCCTTCAGTGTGGTGACAAGGGACGTTCAGGAAGGCGTATTGGCGGCAGGCAATCCCTGCCGGGTGGTTCGCGGGGTCGACGCCTAGCGCAGACGTGCCGGGTGCTTCGACGCCCGGCCTCACCACAGTATGAAGCGAGCGCTGGTGAGGTGGCTCCCGAATAGCGGCCCAATATGAGATATCAGGACACCTATGCCTGACACTCCATGGTGAGGCCACTGCTGAGCGATACGGTGTGATGCGTTGCCCTGTCCTGGCGAGGTCACGGCCATGAGCCTAGACGTGACGATTCACCTGGCGAGCGAGGCGGATTTGGATGCCCTCGTGCGCCTTGCGGGCGCCTTTCGCGATCATGTGGGGCCATCGACCCCCTCAGCCACATCGTGTTGCGCCTCCATGGCGGTGCTCCTGCACGACGCGAGCGCCGGGTTCTTTCTGGCCAGCACACCCACAGGGGCCGCGGTCGGGTATGTGCCGTGTCGCGACCGCTACTCGGCCTGGATGTTGGCGCTGGAAGCAGAGATCGAAGACGTGTTTGTCGTACGTGAGGCCCGAGGCCGTGGGGTGGGGCAGCGCCTGGTCGCGTCTGCCATCGCGCGGGCCGCCGCCAAGGGATGTCGGTCGCTGGGCCTCAGCACCCATGAGCGCAACACCGCGGCGGTCAGTTTGTATCAGCGCTTCGGCTCTGTCGCCGAATCTGCGCCGCGGCAGGGCGGACGGCAACTCTGGCGGCAGAGGACGCTCGAACCGGTCTGAGGCGCGGTCACGGAGCTGCCCTCGCGGAAGGCCCTCCAGGCCGAGATGGCAGCCTGTCGTAGTCTCGTGGCCGTGGGAGGCTTCGTCCCAGCAGAGATGCCTCAGACGTACCCAGCATTCCGTCGCGTGAGCACCATGATCTCCGGAGGGGGGGACTCGTGTTGAGCCGTCCGAGGTTCACAACACGGCCCGCTGAACCGCGCGACGTGCCCGCATTGGTGGCGTTGCTGGAAGCTTACATGCGGGAGACCTTCAAGGTCCCATGGCGCGGGTCGGCCGAGGCACTGCGCCGAGATGGGTTCGGGCGTGAGTGCGAGATCCAAGTCGCCATGACGGGCGGCGGGCAGGTGATGGGCTTCATGGCGTGGAGGAAGCCCTACGACCTGCAGCACTGCCTCACGGGCGGTGAGATTCTCGATCTCTACGTATCGCCGGAGTGTCGGGGCCGGGGTGTGGCACCCGCCTTGGTCTGCGCTGTCGCGGCAGAGATTCTGCGGCGGGGTGGGACCTATGTGCAGGGCCAGGCCGTCGAGCATCGCGCGGCCCAGCGCCTGTACGCCCGATTGGCCATGTGCTTTCCAGGCGCAGACTGTGCCGTAGGGGGCCGCGCGTTTCGGCGACTCGCGGAGTTGGCTGGCCGTTCCGCGCGCGTGGTGGCGCAATTCCTGCCGGAGAAATCCCGGAACTATGAACCCTGATGGTCGCGTGCACCAGCGAATAGGCCTCGTGAGCACGACGCGGTCACCAGCGGAAATGTAGCGACGAATCGCGTGAACAAACCACTGGTTGAAAATTCAGCCGTGCGTGGCATGTTCACAGATGGCTTAGCCATCCAGATACGTCACGAACATGATGACGAGAACTTCATACCGCTGCGCGGCAGGTCTGATGATAAAAACTGATGAAGTTTCTGAGCAGGGTTGCCGCGTCACGCTGAACTAGTCATGACACCCCCCTCTCCATCGCCATGGAGCGGGGGGATGTTAGGCGGGGTGAGCCCTCCAGCCAGGTGGGACCGGGGGTGCCGTCGATCGGCGCCTCACCGTCTCGTTCAGCGGGTGGCTGTCACCGGTTGATGCGCCCGGAGGAAGTCGCGCACCTGGTGTACCGTCTTGGCGAGCAGGTCTTTTGGCTCTCTCCAGGGATAGACCGTCACTTCGGCCTTCGGCGCCAGCGCCGCGATATCCCTGGAGACCGGGTACGGGTGCGCTGGCGTATCGTCCGGCATGACCAGCATCGGCGTCTGGCACGCGCGCGCGAAGTCGCGTGACACGCTGTACACGAAGTCGGGCTGCACACGGTAGAGGTTGTGCAGGTACGCTTCGACGGTCTCCATGGTCACGTCGGGTCGCCGGGCACGGAACTCGGGTGCCCAGGTATCACGGCCGGAGTTGTACATGACGTCCGGGTTCTCCGGTCGGTGCCCGACCGGCTGGCAGAGCACGCCGGCCACGACGCGGTCGGGTGCCCGCTCCATGAGCTTGAGGGCAAACGGGCCACCGATGCAGTAGCCCATGAAGAAGAACTCCCGGATGCCGAGGTGGTCCATCAGCCCGAGCTGGTCATCCGCGAAGGCTCCCCACGGGTCGTTGACCGGGATCGGTCCGCTGGACTCGCCGCCGTTCGCGTTGCGCTGGTCCATCGTGATGCAGCGGAAGTCGTGCTTGAATGCCTCCATAGCGTTGAACACCGCGGTTGTCCAATTGCTGACGCGGGAGTTTAAGCCCCCGCCGGGTGTGACCAGAAGCGGGAAGCCGGAGCCAGCCTCCTCGTAGCGGATGCGGACGTCTTCTCTTTCATAAAACGGCATGTTTGTCTCTCCTTCCAGGGGTGTGCACGAAGGCCAATGTCCGAGGCGATGTCTCAGCGCGAGCATACCATTGCTGAGCGCCGATTGTCCATAGGGAGAGCCCCCCCTGTATGCCCTATGCCAAGCGGGGAGCGCATACGAGCCAGGGGTCTGCTCGACTGCTGAGTTCGGGCTCACCGCAGACACATCTTATGGGCGTCTTACCCCTCACCTATGACTTGGACCACGCAGAAGAGGTTGTCATCGGGGTCTGCTAACACGACGAAATCGTCACCCGGGCGATATCTCCACGGGTACCGAGTTGCCCCGATCGTGATCAGTCTCTCCACTTCGTGCTTCTGGTCGTGCGTATAGAGGTCGAGGTGCAATCGACTCCGCCGGCCCACGCGCCTTGCGGCCACGTGGTCCAACGACACGTTGGGCCCTCGGCCGGCAGGATCTCGCAACACCACCCAGCCACCCTTGGCGGGCTCTCGGGGGACATAGTGAAGTGCCTCTTGCCAGAACGCCATCATCTTATCGAACTCGTAACAGCGGATGACAATCGAGCCGATTTTCATCTGTAGAGCCTCACCATTGGTTCACATGGTATGTTTCCCCGCTAACACCACACTGGCGGGGCTTTCTGGCAGTTTCCCGCATGGCCATTATCATCGATCTCCGGGCACCATGACGGGCACCTCAATCATATCCCTCAGTACAGGGGCGAGGACGAAACGTGTAAAATCCACGCACGTAGTCGTAACGTATTGATATGGTTTTGAGCGACTGTGAAGAGGCCGTGTGTGCCCGCTTTCGGAATTGTGCCAGGTAGCTGGACAACGGGTTCTGTCGACTCTCGCGCCGCTGAGGTCAAAGGATGTTGATGAGCAAGTGGGACCACGTTACGCCGCCGCGATTATTCCCATCAAGTGGGCAAATCGCGCTCGATGGAGAGCTCGTCGCTGTTGGAGGGTGAGGCACTGATTGCGGTGGGCCTGGGGCCGTAGAAAGCGACGAATCTCATCGAAGACCCGACAGAAGTGCGTAGCGGTGTTAAAGGTTTTGAACCCACACATGGGATGGTACCGTTGTTTAATACCGCGATGGTCCTGCTCCAGGTGATTATTCAAAGAGCGGTTCGTCCGGTGCACACCCGCTCCCCGAAAACGTTTTGAATCGCACGCGGGTAGGCGTCATGGCCATCGGTGGTCATCCGGTCGGGCGTCACCCTGGTCACCGTCCACGCCGAGCGAAAAAAGGCTTCGGCCGCCGCCAAGTCACGCGTGTCGCTGAGCCGTGCATCGACTAAGTTTCCGTCGCGGTCGATGGCACGGTACAGGTAGGACCACTGTCCCTGGACTTTGACATAGGTTTCATCCACATCCCAGCTCGGCCCCACGGCCCCGTGGCGCCGCTTGCGCAGGGCTTCGCCGAGGAGCGGAGCGCGCTTGCAAGCCGACCGCGGTCTGCACCCCCGTGGCCCGGGCCAGCGCCGCCAGCGCTTCGGCCTCGGCGGTGGTCCGGCCCAGCGGCCACTCGGTGTAGACAGGCGTGCCGGCTGCGATGGCGGCCCTGGTCGGCTCATAGTGCGAGGGCACCCGCACCACCACGGCCACCGCGTCGATTGCCGGCGAGGCCACCATCGCCCGGACATCGTGGAAGGCGAGCTGCGCGCCAAATGTTCGGCGCGCCTCTTCGGCGCTC
>Ga0137403_10003572_pt1 | contig 18635 bp, 22 predicted proteins | sample CZOMad2_1_16fung_FD_122057 | JGI IMG/M metagenome (GOLD analysis project Ga0137403, IMG submission 122057) | Vadose zone soil fungal communities from Angelo Coast Range Reserve, California, USA - CZOMad2_1_16fungal (Hybrid Assembly) | ecosystem: Environmental > Terrestrial > Soil > Vadose zone...
CGGCGTGTGCACCCAGCGACGCAACAAGCCTTGCGCACGGCGCGGCGCCAGGCCACGCTCCGAGACTGGTTGCGCGGTCGGCATATCCCCCGCCTGAAATAGCGGGGCTCTACCCTCGCTCCACAGGGTGACATGAGCCCTCAGACCCGGGGCGCTCGTGCTATCCCCACCAGCATCAGGATCTGCAGGCCCCGCGCATGACGCCCGAGGCCTTTTCTTTCCTGTAGGTCGTTCTCCCCCTATGCCTCACCGTCCGGCTCACGTATTCGACCCAGCTGCCGATCAGATGAAGACCACGGCGGAGGCAGCTGACGTGATTCCCCTGGGCGCATCGTTTCCCTCGCTTGCGATGGGCATGGGGGATGGGCGGGCACGCTGCTTCCGCCAAGGTCTCCCCTGCCCCGCAAACCCAAAAGCCCCGCGCACGACGCCCGAGGCCTTTTCTTTTTCTTAGTTAGTTTTCTTCCTTCCCTTATCGTTTAAAACTCTGAATCTGCCAGTAACTCTGCGTACACGCCGAGTCCCGACATCCGCACTTCCATGCACTTCCCACCCATGAGCAGATATACGCCAGATTGTAGTTCGGGTTTGCCAGTTCGGTGCTGGTGAGACTTATGGTTGCCGTGGCACTCTTGGGATACCACGCATTCGCAATCAGAGATTCCGTGCTGGTATACGGTACCAGCGTCCACGCACTTCCACCGGTCTTGAACAGATAGGGGTTCCAGGCGTAATCGCCGGAAAATTTACGGTTAGCCATAACCAATTTATGATCAAATGGTTACGATGGCTTATACATCGGTGTGGCGCGGCAGGTTTTGCTGCCCAGGACGCTGACATCCCTCTCAGCGTATGAAGTCACAGACAGCACCATGTCTTGTGTTTTGGGACTGTATGCGTGCCCGGCGACCGACGGTGATGTCGGCGCTCTCTTCCTTACCGTAAATTTTCCACATTCCATCGGATTTAGTGGTAGACAGAGGAGCCTCGACTGTCAGAGGCGCTTGCCCCGTTATTTTCCGTGTGCACCCTCTTCCCAGCTACGCAACTTGTCAGAAAATAATCTCAACAATATCAGTAGCTTAAAGATTTACCACTTAATCCGGGGGAATCTGAGTCTTCCCGGAAAATGTCTAGCGTTTGCACGGTCGTCACTAAGATTGTCCGCGTATTGTCACTACGGTGTGTTCGAATGATTGGCAAGATCAACGGTCCACACCTATAGAGCAGGTAGGCGGATACACCCGGTCGGAGCAGGTCCTTGACAGAGAGAGCAATCTATTCTAATATAGCTATATGGCTATATGAGGATTACAAGACACATGACGCCACAGCAGCTCATCAAAGTGACCAAGGCATTGGCAGATCCCACACGGTTTCAACTCCTCCAAACGATTGCTGGAAGAGGGGAGACCAGTTGTGGGGAGCTGGTGCGGCACTTCCCGGTGGCGCAACCGACGATTTCACGACACCTGAAAATCCTCACCGAAGCTGGATTGGTCGAGGTCCGACGCGAAGGCCCGTTTAACTATTACCGCATGCTTCATGAGGTGTTGGATCGGTATCATCAGGCGCTCGATACGGCATTGCGGGGGGACGCCCGCGAGACGTTACCTCCCTCAACTCGACAGGAGGCCCTATGATCACGAAGGAACGGTTCCAGCAAGGGATGACGTGGGACGAGTACATGGGGAGCATCCAAAAGAACCAGGATCTCTTCAAAGCGAAGTATGAACAGATGGAGATCGGGGATTCGGAAAAAGCGTTCTTCCAGGGGTTGCGGCAGGACGTATACGTGCTAGCCATCGGCGAGGATTGGTGTCCGGATGTCTATAATAACTTGCCGGTCATGGCCCGCGTCGCGGCGCTGAATCCGAAGATTCATCTGCGTGTCTTCCCCCGCGATCAGCATCACGATCTGATGCATCGCTATCTGTTCCGTGGCCAGAGCCAATCCATCCCGGCCTTTGGCTTTTTCGACGAGCACTTCCAGGAGTTCGCCAAGCACGTCGGGGGGCGGCCGAAGTTGCTCTGGGATTGGATCGACCAGATGGGCAAGGATGAGGCACGTCCCAAGGTGCGCGAACATTACGCCTCCAACCGGGGGCAGGAAATGTTGCGGGAGTTGCGTGAGATTTTCCAGAAAGCAGGGGCATAAAGGGCAGGGGACATGCGATGATCGCATGCCTGCACGGTCCTGGGGCGCTGCCGCCCATACGCTTCTGTGGCGAGCGCCCGCATGGTTCATCCGGTACGCCGGTCACGGCCGGCACTCATCTCATTCAAAGGTGATCATGATGGCTGACGTCTTTCTGACCTGCCTCACGTGAGGCTGGGAGCCACTGTGCAACAGTTGTTGCAATCAAACGTGTGATCAACCGATTCATGCCATCGACGTCGATGACCTTATCACGCCCGAAGAGCGAAAACGATTCGCCTTTGCACTGGCCAACCTCCACGGGGTCCAGCACCTCCATGTGCAGTCCGTCCCGCGCGGGGACACTGTGGACCCGCACCAACTGCACATGGACAACTGCCAGGTCGTCTACGAGTGCTCGCAGTACCAGCCCCGCCCCTAACCCCGTCGCTCTAGATCCTCCCGCCGCATGGTTTGCCGGCATTCCTGACAAGAGCATTCATCATTTCCGGGGCCTAATTCTCAGCGTGTTCCACGGTATCGCACCGCGCGGTGCGGAGGCGCTCGCCCATAGGGCAAGCGGTCGTACCGGTGTGACGACCCTGCCATACCTCCGGGCACGAAAACCCCCCAATCGTTCGCTCCCGCGGCTGGCGCGGGCCTTCAGCCCTGCCGTGATTGTTGGCGCTCCCATATGTCCACATGGGGAGGCTTTTGACTCCGGCATTTGAGGAGCCCCATCAACAGACAACCTAAGCGAGGAGAATAGAGATGAGCCTGGCTTTTCCGCTTCGTGATTACGGCCAGGATTCATGCGGCCTCCAGGGGGAAGTCCAATGAAAGTTCCTGGAATTAAAAGGATTATGGCCATGGGATCCAACAGTTCCAGGTCAGGCTTGAGGGTCCGAGAACCTCCTGGACCTTAGTTTGCCCCCCTGTCAGCCTCTCCTAGCCATGCCGGCCGAGGAGATCGAGGCCAAAAACTTCTTTAGATTTATGTACTTTCATGGCCCATGAGCGGCATAGCCGCATGGTGGCCGGTTCTGATGAAGAACGGAAAAGTCAGGAGCATTCAACAGGGTGACCCGATTCCGCCTGTGCAAGTCTTCGAGATCGATGACCAAGGGGCACCGCGTGCCGTATTGGCTGCAGAGCGTTTTGCGGGTAAGCATGTCGTGCTCTTTGCCGTGCCCGGTGCGTTCGCCCGGACGTGCTCGCAAGTCCACCTGCCCAGCTTTGTGCAGAACGCCGAGGCCATCAAAGCGAAGGGCATCGACGAGATCGTCTGCCTGGCAGTCAACGATGCCATGGTGCTGACCGCATGGGCGCGGGAGCACGGTGCGACGGGGAAGATCAGCATGGTGTCGGATGGGCTCGGTGAGTTTACGCGCGCCATCGGCCTCGATCAGGATCTGAGCGAGCGCGGCCTCGGCCTGCGTTCCAAGCGCTATGTCATGCGCATCGAGGATGGCAAGGTTGCGGAGATCCACGTCGAGCCCCCCGGCGCCTGCGAGATCAGCAAGGGAGACGCCGTATTGCAGCGCATAGCCTCGTAGCCGTTTAGGAGGTCAACGTGACGAAAGACTATGAAAAAGGCGAGACCACCGTCGCCGGGAAGGATCATGCACGCCCTAACAGCGCACGGCAGACAGCAGTCCCGTCGCAGCTCAGCAAGGAAGAGATCGCGCGCTACAGCCGCCACCTGATCATGCCCGAAGTGGGCATGGACGGGCAGCGCAAGCTCAAAGCCGCCAGCGTCTTGCTGATCGGTGCCGGCGGTCTCGGCTCGCCCCTGGGGTTATACCTGGCCGCCGCCGGGGTCGGTCGGCTGGGCCTGGTGGATTTTGATGTGGTCGACTACAGCAACCTGCAACGGCAGGTCTTGCACGGCACCAAAGATGTCGGACGGCCTAAGCTGCAGTCGGCCAGAGATCGCTTGCGGGATGTCAACCCGTTCGTCCACATCGATACCTATGAAACGGCGCTCAGGTCTGACAACGCGCTAGACATCTTTCGAGACTACGACATCATCGTCGACGGGACGGACAACTTCCAGACACGGTACCTGGCGAACGATGCCAGCGTACTGCTGGGCAAGCCGAACGTCTATGGCTCGATTTTCCGCTTCGAGGGGCAGGCTTCGGTATTCTTCCCGCGAGCCGGCGGGCCGTGTTACCGCTGCCTCTATCCAGACCCACCACCGCCGGGACTGGTGCCATCCTGTGCTGAAGGCGGGGTGTTGGGCATCCTGCCGGGGATCATCGGCCTGATTCAGGCCGCCGAAACGGTCAAGTTCATCCTCGGTGAGGGGGAGTCGTTGGTCGGCCGCTTGTTGCTGTTTAACGCCTTGAAGATGCGGTTCCGCGAAGTGAAACTGCGCCGCGATCCGACCTGCCCTCTGTGCGGCGAACAGCCGACGATTCGGGAGTTGATCGATTACGACCAGTTCTGTGGTATCACCGGGCAACCAGAGGCAACCGCGGAGCCCGCGGACTGGGAAATCACCGTCGGGGATCTTAAGGGAAAACTGGATCGGCGCGAGCCGTTGACCATCATCGACGTGCGTGACCCGCACGAATGGCAGATTTGCAATCTCGAAGCGCATGGCTCGAAGCTCATCCCCCTCGGCGAGTTCGCCGCACGGATGCATGAGCTGAACAGCGAGGATGACATCGTCGTCCACTGCAAGATGGGTGGCCGCAGTGCCGAGGCCTATCACATTCTGAAACAAGCGGGGTTTAAAAAGATTAAAAACCTCAGGGGAGGAATTCTGGCGTGGGCCGACGAGGTGGATCACACCCTCCCCACATACTAAGGCGTGCACGACCAGACGACCCGATCGGCCTCGGAGTCTTCTACCACGCCTCTGAGGAGCGCACTCATCACGGGGTTAAACCATGAATGCCGCAGGCGAATATGTGGGGCAACGCGATCCCATGGCAGTGGGTTCGATCTTGGGGCAGATCGGCAATACACCTCTGCTCCGTTTTTCCCATGTCTCCAAGGACTTTGACCGGGTAGCGATCTACAGCAAGGCGGAGTGGTTCAATCCTGGAGGGTCGGTGAAGGATCGCCCCGCCCTGCGCATGATCGAGGAAGGCGAGCGCTCGGGCGCCCTGACGCGGGAGAAAATCATTCTCGATTCGAGCTCGGGCAATACCGGCATCGCCTACGCGTGGATCGGAGCGGTGAAGGGGTACCGGGTGCAACTGGCCGTGCCGCGCAATGTCAGCCAAGAACGTAAACGCATTTTGCAGGCGTACGGCGCCGAGGTGACCTATACCGACCCGCGTGAAGGGTCAGATGGTGCCATTCGCGAGGCCCACCGTCGCTACGAGGCCGATCCCGAGACATACTTCATGCCGGATCAATATAACAACCCGGCGAACTGGCAGGCGCATTACGACACAACCGGTCCCGAAATCATCAGGCAAACGCAGGGCCGCATCACCCATTTCATCGCCGGGGTCGGGACCAGCGGCACGCTGATGGGCACGGGGCGCCGCCTGCGTGCATTCAACCCCGACATCCAAATCGCGGCGCTGCTGCCGGCCGAGGATTTGCACGGGATCGAGGGCTTGAAGCATTTGGAGACCGCCATTGTCCCGGGCATCTGGGATGCGCATTTCCCAGACCTGAAATTGTCGGTCTACACCGAAGAGGCCTACGACATGGCCCGACGCCTGGCCGTGGAAGAGGGCATCCTGGTCGGTCAATCGGCCGGCGCGGCGCTCTGCGCGGCGCTCGACCTGGCCCGGCGGATCTCCGAGGGCGTCATCGTGACGATCCTGCCGGATGCCGGCGAGCGCTATTTCAGCACCCAGCTCTGGGAAGGCTAAGAGCCCATGCCAAGGAAACCCGCCCAACACGGCAGAGGAAAGGAGGTGCGAGGGGGACTGTCAGACGGTTTGATAGCGGCTGTGAAGAGGCGTGCAAGCTGAAGTGATCAGGAGGGACCATCGTATGGGACATGCGACGGATGTCACGGATGCGACATTTGAGCCCGAAGTGCTTCACTCAACGCTGCCGGTACTCATCGATTTCTGGGCCCCCTGGTGCGGCCCCTGCAAAGCCATCGCACCGATCGTGGAGGAGCTCGCGGAAGAGTACGCCGGGCAGCTGAAGGTCATGAAGCTCGACGTGGATGGCAACCCCCGGACACCCGTGGCCTATGGGGTACAAAGCATCCCGACGCTGTTGCTGTTCAAGGATGGGGAGTTGGTCGAGCAGATCAAAGGTGCAGTACCGAAGCTACGCATCGTCGACGCGCTGCACCGTGTCGTGGCCTCCGCCTCATGAGTGGACCGGTGCAGAAGACGTCAGACGCGGAGCCCGCCTCACCCGGAGGCGGAGTCATGGACATTACGTTCCTGTATTGGGAAGACTGCCTGTCCCATGAGGAGGCGCTGCAGCGGGTGCGCCAGGTCATGGCTGAGGAAGGCATCCAAGCGCCCATACAGCTCATCAACGTGGAGACCTGGGAGCAGGCGGAGCAGCTCCACTTCATCGGCTCACCCACCATCCTGGTCAATGGGAAGGATATTCAGCCGCCACCCTCTGGCGCGCATTACGCCCTGACCTGCCGGACGTATTACCTGGAGAACGGGCGTGCGTCCCCGCTGCCTTCCCTCGAGTTGATTCGTCGCGCCCTGTCGGCGGGACGGAGGGATATCGATGTCGCGACGCAGGACCATGGACATGATCACGAACCGAGAAAGGAGCCATCATGGCCGCATTGACGCTGAACGAGCAGGCAAAGCCCTTTACGCTCCCCGGAATCGATGACAAGTCCCACTCGTTGTCCGACTACAAGGACAAAGAGGCCGTGGCGGTGATCTTTAGCTGTAACCACTGCCCCTACGTGAAGGCGTGGGAGGACCGGATGGTGGACATTCAGCGCGATTACGGCCCGAAGGGCGTGCAGCTGATCGTGATTAATGCCAACGATGTCTCCAAGGTGCCCGACGATAGCTTCCCGAAGATGAAGGACCGTGCCAAGGAGAAAGGGTTTAACTTCCCCTACCTCGTCGACGAATCGCAGTCCGTGGCACGCGCGTACGGGGCGGAGCGGACGCCAGAGGTGTTCCTCTTCGACAAGCAGGGCCAGTTGCGCTATCACGGCGCCATCGACGACAACTACGACGATCCAGGTGCCGTAAAGGCTCCCTATTTGCGGAACGCCCTCGACGCCGTGTTGGGGACCAAGCCGCTCTCGGTGGCCGCGACGTCACCGCAAGGGTGCACGATTAAGTGGAAGTAATGTGCTCCACCGTCCGACGGATCGGGCGGGGGGAATCGCTCAGTGATGCAGAGACGCTGCTGGCCGCAGCGCCTCTGCACCCGTGATGGTGCTGGGGCGACCCGGCGTTCGGTGGCAGACCTCGGCTCGGTAAGACCGGGTGAGGTGCTCCCGTACGTCCTCCCAGCGCCGGTCCACTGTCGTGAGGCTGGAGCACGATGTGAAGGTGATGGGTCGCGCAACCCTCACGCCTCAACACTCGCCATAAGGGGACAAACGATGACGGAGAAACAGCAAGCCGTGCTGGAGGCCTCGGATTTGGAATTACTGGATGAGTTGCAGAGCGGCGATCTGCTGGTGCGGGATACCGAGGCCATGGCGGTCCGCGGTGTGTATTTCTGCTACGTTCTGACCAAGGAAGGCTACGTGCAGAACATCGATTGGCACTACCGGGCGAAGCAGGCGGCAAAAACCGCCTAGAGTTCATTGGATCGGCGCATTCACCCCGGTTATCCCCCGACGCGCGGGAACGAGCGGGCGGTCTTGGCTCGCCCGTATGCCGGCGGCCGTGGTGCGGGAGTTGCTGACCCAGCACCTGTGGCCCTGGGCGCCCGACTGGGCGTGGCGTTGCGCGGCGACGGGCGCACCCGGTGCCGAGGCAGAGGGGCGCGGCTCGTAACGGCTGAGAGGCGGCCTGAATAGCTCTCCCGGGCGTGTGCCATGCCCCTCGGGCGAGAGAGGCGACGGGAGAAGGCGGTGACAGGAAGAGGAACCACCGAGACGTGTGCGCGGGATGGGCTCGGCGCCGGCCGCCAGCGCGACGAGAGGGTCCGCCCTCGTGCAGACGAGACGTATCGCACCCATCCACGAAGCACGCCGGTTATGAGGACGAGGAGGATTGACGGATGCCTACTGATGCTACCACCATGCAGCCTGAGGCCGAAGCGGTCTGGGAACAGTACCAGCGGATCGTGGGTGAGGTCTTTCGATGGGCTGACGGCCTCCCGGACGCGCAACTGAACTGGTCCCCCACGGGCAAAGCGACCAACACCCTGGGGAATCTGATCAGCCATACCCTCGGGGCGGGGCTGTTCGCGGTGACCGATCGCGTCGGCGGCCAGCCAATGGTGCGCGACCGCCAGGCCGAATTCACGGCCCCCGTCACGCGTGAGGCGTTGAACCAACGGCGCGCGGAGTTCGAAACACGGGTGCACGACACGCTCGCACGGCTGACACCCGCCGACCTGGCGCGCGTGGTCACGCCCCCGGCGGGCGGCGGCGAGACCACCGTGCTCAAGCTCCTCGTCTACACAGTTTCGCACCTCTCCCAGCACATGGGTCAGGTGATCGTCACGCGCAAACTCCTCGACGGGCAGCCGTGACGGGCGGCGGTCCCGGCGCGAGGGCGGGCCCGGTCACGTAACCCGGGGGCGAGACCAGATGTAGGTCCCGAAAACTCATCACCACGAGAAACCGGCAGACGAACACACATGTCATCACGCGGCTCGCCGCTCATAATGGTGATGCAACCCACCCACTTCTGGAACCTCCCTGATCGAGCCAACCTCCGGCCGTTGGACCAGCCGTGGTACCGGACAATCCATCTCCAGCGCCTGGTGGGTGCGCCAATGATGGTAATACTGAAAGTACCCGGTCAGGAGCCGCCTCAGATGGCGCTCATGTAGGACGATCACGTGCTCCAAGCATTCGCGGCGGATGCTGCCGATGACGCGCTCGACATAGGGGTTCTGCCACGGACTCCGGGGAGCGATCAGCACCTCTGCGATGCCCATGTGCCGCACCCGCTGCCGGAAGGCGTCACCGTAGATCCGATCGCGATCACGCAGCAGATACCGCGGGGCCTCGTCCCAGGGGAACGCCTCCACCACCTGCTGCGCCGTCCACTGGGCGCTGGGATGCTCCGTCCCCTGAAAGTGCATGATGCGACGCCGGTCGTGAGCGAGAATCACCAGCACAAAGAGCACTGTATAGGTCACCGTGGGGACGACGAAGAAATCCATGGCGACCAGGTCTTGAACGTGGTTCTGGAGAAACGCCTTCCACGTGGGCGAGGGCGGCTTGCGGCGCCGCACCCGATACCTCTCCACGGTCGATTTGGCCACGTCGATGCCCAGCTTCCGCAGTTCTCCCACGATCCGGGGCGAACCCCACGTCGGGTTCGCCTGCCACATGTCCCGGATCAGCGTGCGTACTTCCTTGGCCATCGTCGGCCGGCCGGGCTTCCCCCGCTGACTCAACTGTCGCCAGTGGTCGCGAAAGCGCTTCCGCTGCCAGGCGATCACGGTGCGGGGCTGGACGAATACCAGGGCCTCCTGCCAGCCCGACCACCATCGAGAGAGCCACACCCAGAACAGGCGATCGGTCGAGCGAAGACGCGGGCGATCAACGGTCTGTTGGTAGACCGCCAATTGATGCCACAGGGCCAGGTGTTCCAGGCACAGTGATGACCGGGACCGGAAGAAGCCTGCAACGAAGGCCAGCAGAGCCGAGATGACGGGGAGCATGATCAGCAACCTCCTCACCATGACATGTCGGAAGATGGAGGAATCCACTGATCCAGCATGAGGAGGAACTCGCAACAAGTCAAATCGATGAAGAGCTTCAGGTTTTCGGGATAGACACCCGTCCCATGTTGGGATTCAAATCGTTCGAGGCCGCCCAGAATATCCTCGCCGGTGTGGATCTCATGCACATGCTCAAGAAAGGGCAGCTGGTGGTCAAGGAGGGGAACGAGGACCTCACTCCAGCCGAGCAGTTCTGCGCCCTAGCTGCCTAAGCATTCCACTGACCGGGCCAACAATACCTCCACACCAAATTTGCGACAAAACCGGTCTCGCGCCCTACCCCCAACGTGGCGAACGTCGAGAGGGCGCTGGGTGGGTCCGCGCCGACCATCCTCCCCACTCGTAGGACCTGCGGCACGGCAGGCGCGATACGCGGCCATACGCGCGTTCGGCCCTTTACGACGTGAGTTCCCGCGCGGTCATCGTGTAGCGGAAGGTTTCCGGTGCGAGTTCGTCTTTCCGCGCCGCCGCGGTCTCGGCCTGCGGGTACATCAAGAAGGGCAGCACGGGCCCCGTCGTGTTCGGCAGCCTGACCTCGTGCGCGTAGTTGAAGGGGACCCAGTTCAGCTCCCAGGCGCCAAAGAGCTTGCGACGCGCCTTTTGGACCAGGGGATCCTCGAGCGTTAGGCCTTCGGGCCTTTCCTCCAGCACCACCTTGCGGACGTCCGCCGGATCGACCGGCACCCAGCCGTACCCAGATAAAAACACCTCGGCACGACAGTGCTGCGCCTTGGTGATGTCGTCGCTTTTGCCGAGACTCTTGAATTCTGCCGACGTCGCCACCCGAACGCCATAGACGTCACGCGCCGGGAGCCCAGCCGCGCGCGCCAACCCCACATAGAGGGCGTTCAGATCGGCGCATTTGCCGCCAAGGTAGCCCGTCTCGAGCATCCCGCTGATATCTCCTACACCACAGCCGCGCACCTTCGGATCCCGGAAGGTATGCTCGACGATCCATTCGTAGATCGCGCGCGCTTTCTCTAGATCACCCGTGAGCCCTTTGGTGATCTCACTCGCGGTCTCAGCCACGAGGCCATCGGTGGGGAGCAGCCGGGTGGGTTGGAGGTATAACGCCAGCACCGTGGGATCTTCCGTGCCCCCGTTGGCCGATTGCCGAAAATCAACTTGGCGGTCCCGTGTGGCGAAGCGGCTGGTGACCGCGAGCTCCGGCGTATGCTCGGAAGCCGGCCACTCAGCGACGACCATACCGGCATCATACTTGTCCTCCCTGAAGATCTGGGCGGTGGCGGTGTTGCCCATCCAGGTATCTCCCAGGCGCTTGAAGTAATCGGTGTCCGTCATGAGCGGGATCGGCACCCATGCGCGGCTCACGCCCGAGGCCTCAGCGATGGTGATCTTCGTGGTCACCTCGAATGTCCGCCATCGTGGCGTCTCGGCCGCACTCGCCCACCGGCTCAGTCGCGGCCACGCTCCCAGGGCAATCCCGGCGGCAACAATGCCTCCACGCTGCAGAAACATGCGTCTGTTCATCGACCCCTCCTCAGGTATCGGCACCCCCACTGACCAGCGATCGCGTCACTCACCATGCCGCGCTGGCTCCTGGCCAGCGCGGTCGACCGTTGGCAGGATAAGCGGTCCAACGCTTCTTCGAGTTGGCGTCCCAGGAGGGTCTGTGCCATTCCGCCACCGGCACTCCAACTCGAGTGGTCCCATGTGATTCATGCCATCGCCAGGCCACCCCCGCCGAGCCCTGACGCTGACAGACCAGAAGTTAACAACGCCCCACGCAGGCCGTTTCTCAGTCGTCACGAGCCGTGCCCCTGGCCCTCGGCACTGACGTGCTCGTCGCCGAGTAACGCCATGCCCAGGCGGGCCGCGGTCCGATACAGCTGATACCGAGTCGCCGACGCCACGTCGGCCAGCCAGGCGGGGGCCCAAGGCCACAGATGCTGGGTCAGCAACTCCTGCACCACAGCTGCCGGCGCGTCGCCGGCATACAGGCGGGCCAAGACCGCCAGCTCCACGGCGATGTGGTCCGGGGACGCGATGCGCCAGGCCAGGTCCGGCGCTGGCACGCCGTGGCGTGCCAGGAAGGCCTCCAGACGCGTCCGCGGCCGCCCGCCGAGCAAGACCTCGCCGCCCTGGGCTGAGGCGTATGGAGGACTGACCGGCTGCGGACCGATGAAGAGCCGGCAATACTCGACCGCTAGCGCCTCCACGGCGTGCGCCTCCGGGAGCGCCAGGAGCGCCGGCTCGACCCAGGTCAATGTCGGGTGTTCGACGGCGCACAACTGCCGGTACAGCGCCAGGTCTGGTTCGCCGGCGAAGAGCCGGGCCAGCAGCGCACACAGGTCCCCCTTCGCCGTGGTATCCCACGCCGGTCGCGCAGACTCGCTCATGTCGGCAGCTTTCGGACGCGCACGATCGTATCATGATAGGCCTGCTGACCGCTGCGTGGATCGGGATAGATCGGCATCAGGTTGTTCTGTGCCACGCTGAGTTCCCCCGACCACCAGGGCTGCCGTTCATCCGGCGCCGGCGAGCCGCCAAAGCCAGGAAACGGCTCGGCCGCCTCCACGCCCGGGCGGGCAGCGATGGGCCCCCCGACCCAGCGACCGTGATTATGGGAAATGGCTATGACTTGGGGGTGCACGCCTTCGGTGAGGTGGACCCGGGTCTTGAGCCTGCCGACCACCGAGCCATCATCGTATGGGACCTGGCTGTGGCGCGGGCGATAGCTGGTGACTTCGACCCAATCACCTTCGGTCAGCCCCAGCCGGCCGGCGGTGGCGGGGTTGAGCCAGGCCGGGTTGGTATGCACGATCTCCTGCAGCCACTTCGACTGCATGGTCCGGTGCGCGTTGTGCACGTTCCATTTGAAGCTGATCATGATCAACTGATCCACGTCGAGCGGCCGTTGATGGTCGGGGATCGGGTCGTAGACGGGCAACGGCTCGATCGTCTTGCCCACGGCCTCCCCCTTGCCCTTGACGAACTGACTGTCGACCTCGAGCTTGCGGGTAGGGGTGCTGAAGCCGCGCCGTGCCACCCCCTGCACCATGATGCCGATCGGACGCGGCTGCTTCGTGGCGGGGTCCTCCCCCTGGTAAATGATCCCTGTTGCCGCATCGGTCGTGCTCCCGTCGAGCTCTGCGGCCGTCAGCGCGCGCTCATACGGCCGGTAATTCGGCGCCTTCTGAGCGTCCATCCAGACGCCGTGCTGCCGCATGTACGCCAACCCCCCGGGCACCGGCTTGAAGTATGCTTCCAGATACTCCTCAGTCGTCTTCCAGGGGAAATACTGCTCCATGCCACCCCCGATCCGCCGTGCCAACTCGGGGAAGATGTCCCGCACGTCCTTGGCCTCACCCAACGGCGTGACCACCGGCTGCCGGAGCCCCACGTAGTCGACCAGCCCCAGCGGCGGGCGCGAGTCGATGTCCCAGCGCTCCATCCAGGTCGCCCAGGGGAGGATTAGGTCGGCCAGGTGGGCAGTTTCGGAGTAGGTCACGTCCAGCACCACGTGGAAGGGGATGAGCTCCTCGTCGCGCAGCACCTCCTGGACCAAGCCCATCTCCGGCCAGGCCCAGGCCTGATCGGTGTTGTACGTGAACAGAAAGGACAGCTGTTGGCGGCGCTCTTTCAGCCATTGGTACACGATCGTGCCGACGCGCATCTCGTTGCCCCGCCAGGCGTTGGCCAGAGGCCAGTCTTTGGCCTCGGTGATCACGCTCCGCGCCGTCGGACGTGGGGGCACCGGCGATAGCGCCGGGAACCGCCGCGTATCCCACGCCGAGAAGGGGGACCAGCACAGCCCCCCGGGAGCGCCCATATTGCCCACGAGCGCGTTCAGGAGCATGATGGCGCGGTCGTTGTAAAAGCCGTTCCAGTGGGCGTGCGAGCCGCGGTTATTGATCGTGGTGCAGCGCGGCGTGGCGGCGGCAAACTCCCGTGCGATCCGCACGATGGTCTCGGCCGGGACGCCACTCTCGCGGGCGGCCCACTCCGGGGTGTATTGCGCCAGGTGGGCGGCGATCTCGTCGGCGGGATAGTTGCTCCAGGTATCGACCCACGGCCTGTCCCACAACCCCTCCCGGCAGATGACGTGGCCCATGGCGAGCGCAATCAGGCCGTCGGTGCCCGGCTTGACGCAGAACCACTCGTCGGAGAGGGCCGCAGAATTGGACAGTCGCGTCTCGAAGGTGACGATCTTCGCCCCCCGCCGCTCCCGCGCCCGCATGATGCGAATGGCGGTGGGGATGTGCCCCTGGTGCGCCTCGGCCCAGTTGCAGCCGAAATTCAGAATGTAGTCACTGTGCTCGTAGTCACCCGTATCCCAGTCGGTATCCCCCACCATCGACAACATGGCGGCCCGGCGGTTGAGTGAACAGAGGGCGCGGTGGGTGAAGGTCGTCGGCGTCCCGAAGGCATTGAGAAAGCGGGTGATGATATCGCTCGAACGGTTGCGCCCTTGCTGCCAGGCCAGCTCTTCCGGATGGCCGCGCTCCCGGATGGCGCGCAGGCGCTCGGCCATCTCGACATAGGCTTCCTCCCAGGTGATGCGTTTCCATTGGCCCTCGCCTCGGGCCCCGACACGCCGCAGGGGGTAGAGGAGGCGATACGGATCGTAGAGCATCGACGGCCCGGCCACCCCCTTAGCACAGACGGAGCCCTGGCTGTTGGGGTCCTCGGGATTGCCGAAGATGCTGATCAGCCGCCCATCCTTGACCGTAGCGATGACGCCACACGCCGTGGTACAGCCTTGGCACATCGAGGGGATGCGCTGCACGACCCCGACCGTCTTACCAGCCCATGCGGCATGATCCAACGGCGCGCGGCCGAATCGCCCCAGTAGGCCAATACCACCGACCGCGGCCGCCGTGGCCGCCCCCAAGGCGAGAAAGTCCCGCCGCGACAGTTCCATAGCAGCCTCCTATGACAGGGAGAAGAACAGATACCGTGTAATCGACGCGCCCACGAGCACGGCCAGTGCCCCACAAATAGCGACGGCTCGGCTTCTCCCGAAGCTTGGCAGGAGGCTTGCCGGCAGCCCCAAGCCGACACCGACCACGGCCAGCCAGAACACCGCCGCCCCGGTCCCGTGGATGAGGTGCGAGAGGGCCGTGGCCAGGGGCGCGTGATTGGTATCCACTGACAGCAGCCAGAGCCCTAGCAGGGGGATCTGCGCCACGACAAGAAACAGCAGCACGTCCCTCAGCCGCTCGCGCAACGCCAGATCGGCCCGTAGCCTGCCGAGGCAGGCCAGCATCAAGGCCACCGCCGTGCCCATGAGCAGGGCCGTTGACAGCAAGAGCACGCCTGCTGCTGGCGTATGCGCCAGGGGTGAGCTCCAGGTTCGCGCCAGCAACACCGCCGGGTAGACCGCCAGGGCGACACTGACGACGGCCAGCGCTGCCGGGACGGTGCTGAACAGGGCCCGTGTGGCCGATCCCGTTAACGACAGGTCGCCCGCCGCCACCGCCCCACGCCGCCGTGCCAGCAGGTAGAGGTAGACCGCCAACAGGAAGAGCTTTGCGGCAATCAGCTTGGCGCCGATCGACATCGGCGACCCCAGATTCGAGAAGCTCGCGACCATGAGATGGAAGCGTGCCGGCTGTTCCAGGTCAACGACCAGCAGCACAGATCCCGCTACTAAGCTCAGGAACGCCATCCAGGTGGTCACCCAGGCATAGCGCACCTGCGCACGCGCATCCTCGGGGTACACCCAATAGGCGACCAGGGTAACCCCCGTCGCCAGGCCGACCAGCATGAAGTAGACCCCGATGATGGCGCCCCATGGCGCCTCAAGCAAGGGATGGACTGCGGGGTTCATCGTGGCAGTCCTTCCGGAGGTGTGTACTGGCCATAGGCCAGACCAGGTTCCCCCGGCATTGACGCGCGGGTGTCGACCTGCACCCCATCGTCCGCGAGATGCTGCAAGGCTCTGGCAGGGTCGATGTACACGACGCGGGGTTGCGTCCCGGCCTCTGGCTTCCAAACGGTTGTGGGGTTGTCTCTGACCTTGCGGCCGATCTCGCCGGCGGGATCGTCGAGGTCGCCGAAGATGCGGCAGCGTGTGGGGCAGGCGTCCACACAGGCCGGGGCCAAGCCCTGGGCAGTGCGGTGCTCGCAGAAGGTGCATTTCTGGGCCACATGCGCCTCAGGATCGATGTAGATGGCGCCATAGGGACAGGCAGCCTGGCAGAAGCGATTGACGTTGCAATCCCCCTCGTTGATGACCACCTCGCCGTTGGGAAGCCGCACGATCGCCCCCGTCGGACAGGCTTTGAGACAAGGGGCATCTTCGCAATGGTTGCACAAGACCGGGAGAAAGAACCGTTTCGCCTGCGGGTAGGTCCCCGTCTCCACATATTTGACCGTGTCACGGAAGACCCCCAAGGGGACGTCAAACTCCACCTTGCAGGCCACCGAGCAGGCGTGGCAGCCGATACAGGTACGCAGATCGATCTGCATTCCGAGACGAGCCATGCGTCCCTCCTGATGACGAGATGACCGCAGACGCACGGGACTGTGCGTCCACCGGGGGCGCCCCAGCCAGGCATCTGTTGACCTGTCAAACACAGCGATGGGGGAATTATGCGAAGAGGAGGAGGCCGCGAAGGATGATGCGGGACAAGGTCAGAATGGCTCGCGTGCCGCGTGTCAGCCGCTCACGCGCGCACTGGACCCAGCCTGGGCCCACCGGACACACCTCTCACCGTTGTCCATGCCGGCCCCCCTCTTCCCACCTTCCCGAGCTCAGGTACACGCCGTGCACCCGCTCCGGCCAGGAGATGAGAGGCGGTCAGACACGGGAGGCCGTGCCGACATATGCCCTGCTCCACGTCCACATGGTGAGACCCTCCTCATGGGGATTATGCATCAGCGACCCACGACACGTGTCGAGGTCCAATCGAGGTCATATGCAGTGATCGCGATGATTCTACATGCGTGAGCTGTGATGTCAAGCGCTACCCCGTGCCGGCAGCGCCCCTCTTGGCGGGAAGCCAGTCGTGTAGATTGTCACATCATGTGGCAAGTTGTGTATACGCTATGGGTCGTGGCATGGTGGTTTACGCCATGCGCGATGCTGCCGCAGGAGATAGATGGCCGAGTAAGGATACTGTCTTGGCCATGAATGGGGGGAGCCTCAGCCATATTACTATGGGTTAGCTGCTGCGCGAGCATCAGGCTGATGATATTGACGATGGTTGTTTCTCCCAGAATATACGCCATCTATTGCGCTCTTGAGAAGGGAAAAACCTCGCTCCCTTTTACCAATGCTCGGCAATTCTCAGTCAAATCCCCCTCCCCGATACAGGGTAGTTCTGTGAATATGCCACGCTTTTAGCACAGTTGCCTCTCTCGCTTTGCTGTAATCGCTCGTACTTTGAGTAACGGGATTATCAAGCGTAAAGGGGTTCTCTTAAAATTGTGGAACAGTGGATAGATGAAACGCGGTTCTAGGATGGTTTTTCGAGACAGAAATGGCGAGAGGATTCAATTAATGGAGGGCGCGAGAGATCACTGCCCCTCCCTCCAGGACCGTTTCAAGATGGCTCAGCGTGGCCGAAGCTTCAGGGAAATCTTCGGTATAGGCGACCTTTCCTAGCGCCATGCCTCGTTTTAGAGAGGCAAGACTTCCCTTCCCGTCCCCCAGCAGTCGTAAGACATTGCCGAGGTACAGGAGCGCGGCTGCCCGTGCATCGTATTTGGCTCCCTGTTGCGTGTCGGCAATAGTAAGGGCTTTTTGATAGGATGCTTTCGCCCCCTGCAGGTCACCCAAATATTCCAATACTCTCCCGAGGCCACACAGCGTGAAAGGAACCGTAGAGTCTTCGGGATCGATAGCTAAGGCGCGTTCATACAGGGCCTTGGCGTCTGCCAGGTCTCCTAAGGAACGCATCGCGTCGCCGAGATCGGTCGTGCGGCTGTCGATGTGATCGAAGATGCGCTGCACCACGGTCACGTCGTCTTTCAAGGGCATCGTGCTCATGGGCGTGACGAGGTGGAACGCCAATGTGATCCGGTCGTCGGGGATAGGCCCGTCACCGAATTCGTCCTTGTCCCTGACCGACGGGTAGATGATCAATGCCCCGGTTGCGGGTTCGTGGAGCCCGTCGGCGACGGGATCCGGCACCGGGGTGGACAGCCCCGCGATGCGGTTGGCCGCGTTGCGGTGTCGTGACTCGCTGACGGCTCGCAGGGACCCCTTTGACGCTGTCCAGGCCCGTTGGAAGACACTGAACGGTCCGTGACCCAGAATATCCTGGGTGGTGCTCTTGGTGGAGCTCTGGAACGGGAAGATGACGACCCAGCGGTGGAGCTGGTCGGTGCGTAGGCTGCGCAGCCAGGCGAGTTCGGGCTGGAAGGTGTCGGCCCCGTTCCAGGTGAGCGCGCCGAGGATCTCGATCATCCGGGGATGCCCGAGCGTGGTGATCCGGGCATCGTAGTGGGTTCCAGCTCCCTGGGTGACGGAGACGTCATTGACCTTGGTGACCCGGACGGTCCTGAACTGCACAATCTGGTCGGCGGCGGCAAGGACCGGCTGCCACACGGTGTTGTTGCGCAGTGTCTGGCGTGCGGCGGTGTCGGGATAGGGGTAGGCGACGGGTTCCATGGGCTCGCCGGGCGAGCTGCGCTCGACGAGGCGGGCGTTCCACATCTTGTTCCGAGCGGCGGGGCGCAGATCGGGGCGGTGCTGGGCGATCAG
>Ga0137403_10001734_pt2 | contig 18634 bp, 12 predicted proteins | sample CZOMad2_1_16fung_FD_122057 | JGI IMG/M metagenome (GOLD analysis project Ga0137403, IMG submission 122057) | Vadose zone soil fungal communities from Angelo Coast Range Reserve, California, USA - CZOMad2_1_16fungal (Hybrid Assembly) | ecosystem: Environmental > Terrestrial > Soil > Vadose zone...
ATCAAGCATCGCGTCAAAATCTACGACGCCAGCGCGGCTGACCAGAACAACCGCAGAACCTGGTTGCATTAACGCAAGTTGTGGAGCGCCGAGAAAGCCCTGGTTTTCCGACGTGACGCCAGCCACGATAAAGATTAGGCGCGAGCAGCGGAAGACGTCATCGACCGAAGCGGCTTCGCAGTCCAAGGACCGGATGTATTCCGCCGGCAGCCAAGGGTCATGTGCGCGAACATGACACCTGAATGGTTTGAGCAGAGGCAGAATTGCCTTGCCGAGATCACCTAGGCCGACTAGCCCAACAGTTGCTCCATAGAGCGAGAATGCCTCGCGGTTCGCTGCCAAGCCGTATTCCTCGGTGCCTCGGCGGAAGCTGCGGTCCGAACGGGTAATCCCGCGGGCGAGATCAATAGCCATGCCAAGAGCCGCTTCAGCGACCGGTTCTGCAAACACCGGACTGATATTGAGGATGCGGATACCCTTGCGAAAACAGTAGTCGTAGTCGATGTTGGGGAGGAAATTGCCTTCGACATTAAAGACCGCCCTCAAAGAGGGAGTCCGTCTCAAGCGGGATTCGGGTAGGTCGATCTGGCCTATGATGATTCCCGCGTGTGCGGCCTGCGCGTCAAACACTGTTTCCGTCACATGGCCCTCATCGTGTATGACGAGACGAGCCACAGCACGTAGGCGCGAGAGATCATTTTCGTCAAAGATCTCGGACACGGTGCGCGGTGCGGGCGCGAGGAAAATAGTCTTCTTCGATTGATCGTGCGACATTCAAACTCCTGAGTGCCGTTTTAAGTTCAGTTTCGCGATCGTCGTTTATTACGGGTTCGGCACAGTTGGGAGTGTCAACGCAGAAGGATGCTCTTCGTCATGGTAGATGGCGTTGGAAGCGGGAACAGATTTGGTCGCGGCTACTGGATCTTCCCCCGTGTTCGAATTCCTATCGAAACGAGGAAAATCGCTGCTGCTCACCTCAAGCCGTATCCGGTGTCCCTTGCGGAAGACATTGGCCGTGGACCACAGGTCGATAGTGAATTTGTAAACCTGGCCCGGGTTCATGAACTCCGCCTTCTCGGGCGAGTTCCGATAGCGGGCACGCACAATTCCTTCCGTCAGGTTTTGCGCGAATCCATCGGGGCCGACATCGACCAACTTCGCGGTGAAATCGGTGTCCACGGCAGAAGACCTGGCGAAGAGTTCCAACTGAACCGGTCCCGTGACTTCAAGATCTTGAACGAGTGGCGATGTGGAATACACGAGGACGTCCAGACGCGCCTCCACCGGGCGCTGATCGCGCGGACCGGGTTTCAAGTGATCGGAGTCACAGCACAAGGGGCCTCCTACAGTCGGCACCGGATTGCCAGGATCATAAACGTACTGATCTATTGGTTCCGTATGAGGGCCGGCAATGGAGAGACTGCCATCGCCCATTAGGGAATTCGCTTTTCCAGCCGAATGCAAAAAGTACTTCGTAGCATGCGCACGGGCGAGAGGCCAATCTTCCTCCTCCCGCCACTCATTGGCGCCCATGACAAAGATCTTTACCGGCTTCGCGTTGGCAAAGCTGTTGGCGACGTTCTTGAAGAGATAGTCATACCAGTCCAGAGTGACATTGCCTTCGTCAAATGCCGCCGAGGGGCCAAAGTCCACGTCGCCGATTTTGCGTCCGGAGCCGGCATGTCCGCCGATCGTCACTAACAATCGCTGCCCCCGGCGTGCTACCTCAGTTCCTCCGTGCGCCCTTGTGCCGACATAGTTGCGCAGAGATCCACCAAGAAAAATGTCGTACCACGCTGCGATAGTCAGGGAGGGCACGCCAATTTCGGAATAGTGGTCCTCAATTGTCCAGCGTTTCCAATAGTCGTCATAACTGGGATGGGCGAGCCAATCGAGAAAATAGGGAGCAAGAGAGTGCAGGTTTGATTCGTCCGAAATGGAGGGCAAATCGAAGAGTGGATATTCCGTTAATGGAAGTTTCCAAATGCCATGCATCGCATTGGTGTTCTTTTGCACTGCGCGATGCAGCGTGTCCTGCGCCAGGCCGGAAGTCCACGATTCATTGAACCACTGCTCGAACGCCCCGCCTTGATATGTCCATCCTTCGTGGTAGTTGCTGGCCGTGACGACTGGGCAAATACCAGCGAGATGTGGCGGGTGTGCGATGGCTGCGAGCATTTGTGTCGCGCCGACGTAGGAGCCGCCAAACATACCAACTCGGCCGTCAGAATACGGGAGAGCCGCTGCCCACTCGACGGTATCATAGCCGTCATTCGATTCATGCAGGAACGGGTACCACTCGCCGTCGGACGTGTAACGCCCACGCACATCCTGATCAACAAGGACGTAGCCGCGGGCTGCCGCCCGGAACCCGAAGCCAGTTGAATCCGGATTGCTCTTGTCATACGGGGAGCGCTTCAGGAGCACAGGAAACTTTCCTTCAACGGCAGGCCGGTAAATATCGGCCCGAAGCACCGTCCCGTCGCGCATCGTTGCCACAACGTCGTGCTCAAAGGTCACGGGGTACGGTTCCGCAGCGTGGCTAAGTCCGGTGCCCGTCAACACCGTTATGAGAAAAAATCGACGAACAGCTAAATGCGGATTTCCCATCGTCGCACTCCAGTTTTGGCTTCTGCGAGGCCGTCGAACAAGTTTCTCTAAAAACAGGACACTGTCGCCCGGTCGCGATCGACGTTGGCCAGGCGAAACTAGATCTTCGTCTTCTCAGTGAACCGTGACAGTGGTAGACGCAGTAGCTCGTCCAAATTCATTCGTGGAGCTCAAAGTATAAGTCGTCGTAGCCGAGGGTATCACTACCACGCTGGTCGCACGCACCGGTCCGGCCTGGGGATCGATAATGTTATAGGTACTGTTAGTTACCGTCCAACTCAACGTCACGGGTGATCCCGCAGAAACGCTAGCCGGGTTTGCGGCAAAACTGCTGATGGTCGGGGAAGGTCCCGTCGGCACGTTCGACGGCGTGTAGATCGTGCCCATCTGTACGACTTCGAAATTCAAAGCATTAATATTTCTTAGCATATTCAGGTCCGTATTGTTCCAACGGTCATCCGGCGCTCCAGTGAAAAAGATCCCGCTACCGTTGTCCGCGAGGATCAACCCGTACTTCTTCATGGCCGTGAGGATTACCTGATCATCGGCAGGGTAAGTGGAGATGTCGAAACCAGCCTTCAGTCGAAGCCGGGTTCCCATCGGCGGAGCGCTGGAATTCGTCGTAGTCGAAGCCCAATGTGTGGCCGGCAGCACGAATGCTTTCTGGCTTGTAGGCACGGTGAAACGCAAGGCGTGATGAATCGCGCCCGCCGCCACCTCGTCGTAGCGTACGAGGCCCGCGAAGACAGGCAGGCCCGCGGCATCGGTGGAGTTGGCGCTCCACTTTCCGTTCTTCAGTGTGGCGTTGAATAGTTCGTACAACCAGCACCCGTCTTTTTCAAGCACCAGCACGTGCCGATCGCCGTTGCCTGGCTTGGGGTAGCCCTCGACGAGCGCATTCGCGGGAATGGGTTCCGGCCCGGGGTCGCTTTCATCGAAAAACGTTCCCAGAGTGACCGGCACCTTGGCTTGCGTCCCGGCAACCACCTGGTAGGGAATACCGAGCGTTTGGTGCTGCACCATGCCCGACCCGAAGTCGGCGTGAAGCGTCACCGTGGATCCAATGAAATTGATGATGTTCGCCGAGTTGGGATCCACCGGCGACGCCGAAATGTCGGTGTTCCATAAGCTATTCGCCCCAAATGGCACGAAGCCGTTGAGGCTGCTAAGCTGACCCACTGTCATGCCGCTGCAAGTACCCGTTTGTGAAAATACCGAACCGCAAAGCAATAACAAGGCGGCAGCCGTAGTGCAAGTCCAACAGCTCAGATTGTGTTTCATCTTTTCTCCTTCCGGTTCTTGGATCGGAAACTACGGGATCGCACCGTCAATGGTGAACGTTCACGAGACGAATTAAGCCAAAGCGTTCAGGAGTGTGAAATGTAGTGCTCATAGGAGCTTGCCAGGTTACTTCGTGGTGATCCGAGGCCGGACCTTGGCTGCGAAACAGGTTGATACGTAATGCGTTTCCCGCCGCAGGAGGGCGGGAATCAATCGCCTTCCACGGTATGCGCATCGCGCCGTACCACGTGTGTGTCGCCGAATCAATGCGCGCCAAGACTGCGAATCCGGAGTTCCAGGTCCAACCTTCTTCGTGGTGCGGCTTGTGCAAATCGATATCGAGGTCAACCCACTCACCCTGTGGAGAAACCTCAAATTCTTTGTACCGCTGGATATCAGTGAAGTCCGATCCAAGAAAGACTTCAGCGACGTCCCAGTTCCAAAGCTCGTTAGTTTCCTGGAGAGTGTTCGGGGAAGGCTTGAGATTCAGTTGCTCATAGGGACAGACAAATAGGAAGTAAAGGTTTTTCGAGGTCCAGCGGGTGCGGACTTCGGTACGATATCCAGGAACTACTTTCCCGTGCGGATCGCTGTCCATCGAGATGCGGGACCCGGTGCTCCAGAACTTCGACGAAGGCTCAAGACTCAAAGACAGATCCTGTTTAGATCGCAGGCTTTCGATCAGCGCTGGTTCTGCGGCGAGAGCGGCGGTTGAAAGCAAAAGAGCCAGCAGCAGATTTTTAGCGAAGCCATTCATCGCGGTGCTCCCTTACAAAGACGTCGTCCTGCAGGTGTGGATAGGATTGGCAAACGCGATCGATTTCCTCACTCTGGCCCGAAGATAGATCCTCGTCCGGATCTAGGCACCAGCGTCCTTCGAGCAAACCCTGTCGGCGCAGAATCTCGTGAATACCAGGGACGCACCCGCGAAATTGATTCGCCGGATCAAAAATGGCGGAATTTGCGTCTGTGATTTGCTGGGCGAGCGTAAGCAGATTCGCGGGAATCTCCTGAGCGTGGCTCTTCGCGAGCGCGAGATGGGAAACGGCAGTCTTCGTCCACACCGCCCAATGACCCAGCAATCCGCCAACGATTCTGATGGATTGAGCGCCGAAGTTAAACTCTGAGAGCAAGTCGATCAGAATGTTGTCATCGTTGCCCGTGTAGAGCGCGATGTCCGCGGCGCGGCCCGAAAACGCGACGGCGCGAACTACGTCGAGTGTCTGGTAGCGATTGAATGGCGCGACCTTAATGGCGACAACATTTTCAATCTCAACGAATTCGCGCCAGAATTCGTAGGGCAAAACACGACCACCAACCGCGGGTTGCAGATAGAAGCCGATGACCGAAGTCACTTCCGCCACGGAGCGGGCATGTTCCAGAAGTTGAGGGATGCTCGCATCTTTTAGAGCTCCTAGGCTCAAGAGCACCGCATCATAACCTAAGTCGGCAGCGAGCTCCGCCTCCGCCAGCGCTTGTTCGCGTTTTCCACAGACACCCGAAATTTTCACGACGTCCTTGCGGCGGCACTCTTCAGCTGCTATCGCGAGCACCGGCTCCAGTAATCCGACTTGTGGATCGCGAATCGCGAATTGTGTCGTGTGCACTCCGATGGCAATTCCGCCCGCCCCCGCTGCCAAGTAATATCGCGTGAGCGCACGCTGTCTGCGTTCGTCCAGTTTGCGCTCGCTGTTCAACGCAAGAGGATGCGCCGGTATGACCAGGCCAGACCGGAGCTTTTCGCGGAGGGTCATCTAAAATCTTCCATCACGCGTTTGGAAATGTGTGGGCTTGTCGAGCATCGCACCGCCTTGCCTGATCCAATCTGCGATCCACGCAATCATTTCCTCGGGGCGGACAGATGGAGTTCCGAAGAGAGCGCGCGCCTTCGCGACATCGCTGAGTAGAGCGCTTGTACCCTCGACACCAGAAACGAACATGGGCTCAATGCCAAAGTGTCGGCCGAAATCGAGTGCAATTTCCTGGACCGAAAGCGCTTCGGTTCCCGTGATATTCAAAAGGAAAGGGGGCGATTGACAGTGGACGAACGAACGCAGACACAAGGAGTTAGCATCGCCCTGCCAGATCAGGTTCACAAAGGGCATGCACAGGTCGAGGGGACGGCGTTCGAATACGGCACGGCCAATATCAAGAAGGACTCCGTAGCGCAGCTCGACGGCATAGTTCAAGCGCAAGATCGCGACTGGCGTCCCCCAGCGCGCCGATCCATACTCGAACATGCGCTCTCGCCCTAGCGCCGACTGGGCATACTCGCCCACAGGACCGACAGGCGTCGTCTCCGAAGCACCTCCATCTGCAATCTTGCGCAATGGATAAACATTGCCGGTAGAGAAGGCGACGATATGCGAGTTGCGGTAGCGCTCGGCCACGAGCCCGGGTAGGTAGGTATTCATAGCCCAGGTTAGGTGTTCGCCTCCCGAAGTTCCAAATTTACGCGCTGCCATGAAAATCACATTGGGGATATCGGGAAGCTTGGCGAGCGTGTCAGGTTCCAGCAAATCGCAGGCAATCGTTTCAATTCCTTCCTTTGCAAGTTCGGAGGGTAATTTGTCGTTGGTGAAGCGCGCCACGGCGATTACGCGCTTTTGAATCCCTGCTTGATCCGCGGACCGCCGCGCGAGCCGAGCCAGACTCGGACCCATCTTGCCGCCGGCACCAAGGATGAGAAGATCGCCATCCAGGGCAGCCATGGCGGAAGTCGTGTCATCGTCAGGTCGGGAGAGGCGTTCTTCCAATTCCCATTCTGTTTGGATCTTCATTAGCTAACCGAGTTCAAATCCGGCGATTGCGTAGATCAGGTCGTCCTTTCCGCGCGAGTCTTTGCCGCGAGCCATGCGGACGAGGTGCCTCTGCGGAGTGAATCCCAAGTCGCGGGCAGCGGCCACTGCATCAAGATTCTCGGGAAGCAAATCCCATGACCAGCCACAACGCGTGTCATGCGTCGTCTGCTGGACCAAGAAACGAGCCGTTGTCGAGTCTCCACTGACACATGGGCCCAGATGCGCCATCACGCGACCTTTCCGTGAAAACACATAGGACTGCGACCGCGAAACTGGAGAGTTCCGGCGCGCGAATCTTCTTAACAATTGCGAGCGGTCGGCACCAAACACGAGCGAATCGGAATCACGCCAGACTTCGTCTGAAATCGGACGAGAGGGCAGTAGTTGTGCGCCGTCGCCAGACCGGGCCCAGCGTTCAATCTGCTGCTCGTGCCGAAAACCGAACTGCTCGTAAAGAGAGCGCCCCTGTTCGGTGGCATCCAATTTGACGGTCTCAATCCCCATGTCGTCGGCTTGGCCTAACACCTTGGTTAAGAGTCGTCTGGCCAGGCCGCGGCGCCGGTATTCTTGGCCCGTCAGTACCATACCGATCCATCCCAGCCGCCGTCCGTAACAGAGCAGGGTTGTGGTCGCAGCCAGCCCTCCGTCGATCTCGATAGCCCAACAACTCTCTGGAGCAAGTTCCACCAGCCTGCGCCAGTCGTCTTCAGTCTGGTTCCAGCCCGCTCGCGCCGACAATTCAAACGCCGTCGAAATATCCTCTGATCGCAATAATCTTTCACCAATCTGTTCACCCATGGGCGCAATTCTTCCGAAACCACTCCGCAAAATGTGGCAGGGCAAATTCAGCATCCGCAAGCTCGGGATGCCACTTCTTCTCCCACTCGAAAGATAGAAAGCGGTCATAAGCAAGATTTTTCAACGTGCTCTGCAGCTCTTGTAGAGGGAACTCGCCCCTTCCGGTGAGAACGTATTGCCAGCTATTCTCATCTCCCTCCCCGCCCTTACGCCGAATATCCTTGATGTGCACATGGCGAATGGCAGCGCCGAGTACCGCCGCCCCGTTGTCCAGCCGTTCGCGCGTTGCAATAAAACAATTGATTGGATCCCACACAGCTCCAGCTTTGGGGGCGGACGATAGCGCGAGGATGGCAGCCGTTTCGCGGGCACTGGCAAAGTCACCATGCGTTTCGACCCAAACATCCACCCCCTTTGGCGCAGCAATTTCCGCAAGTTGGCGAATTGAGTCCGCAATCCAACCGCGGGTCGACTCCCGATCTGAACCTCCTCGGATTGTGTCGCCAAACACCCGAAATCCCGGAGCGCCCAACTCGCCCGCCAAATCCGACATCCTCTGTCCTTCCTCAATCCAGCGCTCGCGTTCCGCCGCGTCTGGCGAATCAAAGCGGCAACTCGTGTCCACGCAACAAATGGCTAAGCCATGGTCGGCAAGAGCATGTTTCACAGAGCCTAAAGCCGCTGCCTGGAATACCGGCAACCTCCACAGCGAGTCTTCTCCCTCAACAAAACGCAGCTCGATGCCGTCGTACCCGGCAGTTGTAGCAATCGCAATGATCTGCGACATGGTCCAGTCCGGGCAGGCCAGCGTCGAGAATGACAGCCTCATACTCACGTCATCCGGTCCAGCATGGAAGTGGTCACACGATTCTCGACGCTTTTGCCGCGAAAGAACGATTCCAAGTCATTGATCACTACGCGCGCGATTCCGTCGCGCACGTGCCGGCCACTCCCTGCGATGTGCGGTGTCACAATCGCGCCCGGCAGGTTGCGGAAAGTGTCGCCAATCGGCAGAGGCTCCTGCGGATCGGTCACATCCAAAGCACAGCGCAATCGCCCGCGACGCACTTCTTTCCGCAACGCCTCCAGATCAACTAGTCCGCCTCGGGCGATGTTGATCACCGCAGCGCCATCCGGAAGGCTCGCCAGATTCTCGCGGCCCAGCAATCCCTGTGTTTGTCCGGTCAGCGCCGCCGTCAAAACAAGCAGATGGGCGTGAGGCAACAGTGCTTGCAAGCCAAGAAAACGAACGGGGTATTGCTTCGACAATGAGCGGGGAGCATACGGATCATGAACGAGCCACTTCAAGTCGAAGCCTCTCATCAAGTCCACCAAGGCGCGACCGATCCGGCCGAAGCCGATCATGGCGACCTCGCGGCCCACAATCGATTCGGAACTGCCGTGAAGGTGGACTTGGTCATAGATTCGGTTGGAACGCTTGCGTACCTCGGCCCGGTAGAGGTCCACGTCACGTGCGCAGTACATGAGGAAAGTGGCTCCGAGTTCCGCGGTAGCGCGCGCCATGGGGGCGGGGGCGTTTGTGATCGTCAGCCGTTTAAAAAGAGACCGCGAGAAGCGAGACTTCACTTCCCCGCCGCAGTGTGCAATCACGCGCAGTTGCGGCGCGAGGTCGAGTAGATCGTCGCCAAAGGAAGGGCTGTCCCAGGTCGTGATTAGCGCGTCGACGTCGCCCAATTCTTGCCGGAAGTTCGCATCCACCTTCCTTGATCCCTCTCTCGTCCATTGGAATCGTCTGCCCAAGCGTCGTTGCTGCTCCGGAGAAAAGAACGACTCGAACAGCTCTTCTCCGGCGCTAATCAGAAGGGCAGTGCGACGCATGGCGGCTCCGAGTATAGCATTCGAATGCCGGCTTTTACTTTCCTTTTTTATTTCTTAGCTTCTATTTATGACGAAAACAAAGTATAAGGAAGCTTGGTGCCCACTTCGGCCTCCTTCGATCCCCATTACTTTTATGACAAGCGCGAACTACGTGGACTATCTCGTCATTGCCTTTTACGCGCTCCTGATGGTGCGAGTGGGCTTTTATGTGTTGCGTTTCAATCGGGGAGCCGCGGAGTATTTTCGGGGAGGCAATCGGATTCCATGGCTGGTTGCTGGCTTGAGCTGCTTCATGGCTGGCTTCAGTGCGTGGACCTTTACGGGGGCGGCCGGGGTCGCCTACCGGTCAGGCATCGCTGCCACCGGCCTCTACATCGGAAATGCCTTGAGCTTCCTGCTCGGTTACTTCATCTTTGCAAAGCGCTGGCGGCGCAGCCGAATCACAACCGTGATGGAATATCTCTCCGGCCGTTTCAATCCCTCCACTCATCAGATTTTTTCGTGGACGACAATACTATTTCAACTGTTCACGAGTGCGAGCACCTTGTTCGGGCTTAGCCTCTTCGTTTCTTCCGCCTGTGGTTTCCCCGTAACTTGGACCATCGTAGGCGCGGGAGCGTTAATCGTTTTTTATTGTGTGCTCGGCGGCCTTTGGGCCGTTGTGGTCACTGATTTTCTGCAAGCCGCTATTCTGATGCCGTTTTGCCTGGTCCTAGTGGTCACATCTCTCGCGCGAGTGGGCGGAGTCACAGGGCTAATCCACTCTCTTCCGCCGGAAATGAAAACCATCCACGTGACCGGAGAGTTCGGCTGGATCTACCTGCTCTCGTGGACCATCATGGTCTCATTTGGATACAACACCAGCGCCATGGCGCAACGCTACTTCAGCGTCGACGACGAACACTCGGCGCGCAAGGTGGCATTACTCTGCTGTGGTCTGTTTTTCGTGGGTGCGTTCTTGTGGTTCATTCCGCCCATGGCGATGCGCGTGGTTTATCCGGATCTGCGCGCTGTCTGGCCGACTCTACCGAATGCCAGCGAAGCCGCCTACGCTATCGCCAGTCTGACTCTTTTGCCGCACGGATTGATCGGCGTCATGCTAGCCGCGATGTTCAGTGCGACGATGGCCAATCTGTCAGCCCAGTTCAATCTTAAGTCGGCCATTCTCACCAAGGATGTGTATCAGTCGCTGTTCCGTAAATTTGCGGGAGAACACGAGTTGCTGGTCGTGGGATGGATTACCACTTTTCTGATCGGCGGAGCGACCACTCTCATCGCAATTGTCATGGCCGCTAGCGGCCAGAGTGTGTTCCAGATCATGCTGAAATTCAACACTCTCATTTCGCTCGCGTACGGTCCTCCCGCTCTTTTGGGGTTGGTAGTGCGGAAGACGCCGCCGTGGTCCGGACTGGTTTCATTCGTAACCGGACTCGTTCTGGGGATACTGGGGGCTTTCGTTTATCGCTGGTCACTCATTCAGCAGGTTGCCATCATTATTCCGGCATCCTTCGGTGTATTTTTCTTGAGCATGCTACTCGACCGCGGGGATACATCTGCCCGCGCTTCGCTGTTTAAGAATTTGAGCACGCCCATCGATGTAGCCAGGGAGTTGAAGGATTCGGAGGATTTCACCGGTCCTGTATTTCGCTTTCTCAGCCGGACAATTTCATTCATCGGGCTGCTAAGCCTTTTGCTGCTGGTTACGACCCCAGCGGGTCAGCGCACAACGGTTCTGTGGTTCGGTGGACTCACGTTGGCCGTGGGCGGGTCGTTGCGGTTGATTCGCGGCGGATCCCTACCATCGGCTAAGCCGCAGCTTGATCAGAATGGGCTGCCCATTGTCTTACGTACGGAAAGCGGCTCGTGACCCGATGATTCGCCTGGGACTCATTGGTTGTGGAGAGCATTCTGAAAGCGGACACGCCATTCCGCTGGCCAGGTACCGAGCTGCCCATCCCGGGCAGATTGAGCTAGCAGCGACGTGCGACCTTCGGCTCGAACGAGCGAGAGGGTTCTGTGGCAAGTATGGCTTCTCGGCCGCCTATAGTGACCTGGATGAAATGCTGGCGCGAGAAAAGCTCGATGGCTGCATCACTGTCGTGCCCCTGCAGAGAATCTCTGAACTGGGAGTCAAACTGCTTCGCGCGGAGATTCCCTGTCTAGTAGAAAAGCCTCTCGGCGTTTCGATTACCGAAGCCAGCGCTTTACGCGATGCTGCCGCGGCAACACGCACCCTGAACATGGTTTCAGTGAATCGCCGTTTCATGCCATTTCTCCAGCGCGCGATCAGGTGGGCACGAGATGAGGGTCCGCTTCGCTACGTGCGTTGCACCCTCGCGAGACACGCTCGCAGCGAATCAGATTTCCTCTGGGCCACCGCGGTCCATGCGGTGGATGCCCTTCGATTCATAGCCGGGCAGGTTGCTACGTTTGAAGTCCGCTCTTTAGCCGGTCGCGAAGGGGAGACGCCCTGGTATGCGATCGATCTCAGATTTCAAAACGGAAGTTTGGGGCGTATCGATGTCTTGCCCACCGCGGGGATGGCGGAAGAAACCTACGATATCTTCGGAGATGGTTTCCGCGCGTCAGTGACATGCCCATTCGGCGCGCAACTGGGGTGGCGCTGTTACAAGGACGATCAATTGATCTCAGAGGAAATAGCGGCAGAGGTTCCCGAAGATATCTTGAACGGCTGTTATGACGAAGCTGCAGAGTTTATCCGAGCTTTGAGACGCAAAGACCGGGCGAATCCATCGATTGAAGAAGTCTTTCCATCCGTCGAACTCTGCTGGAAGGTGGCAGAGGATATAGCTGCTGTGTCACGGCTGTCAGCCTAAACTCAAATACCCTTCCGCCAACCGCGATCGGTTTCACTCTTGAGATCGATAGTGATCGAACCATCCGCATTGACTGGCTGCTCGCACGCCCAGGCAATGGGCCTTTTGACACCGGGGCGAATTTCGATTTGGACAGACAGCTGAACTTTGCCGCTGTAGCCCTTGGGCAGCAGGAAGGAAGCCTGTCGAATGCCGCCGCCGTGCGGGCGTCCGGCGTCGAGTGCGCCGCGCATAACAAGTTTCCCGTCGGGACTCTCCAACTGCAGCCAGAGAACTCCCGGAACTCCCGCAACTCCTCGGTTGGCAACGCACACAATCACCTCGAACGTGCCGTATCTCTTGCGCTGCCATACCCAAGCGGGTCTCAACCGGTACCCCAGATTGGCACGCAAGCGTTCGAACCCACGTGGATACACCTCGTTGTAATGCTTCAGATTGTCGCCTTCCGTCCAAAGCGACCAGTAATTGGCTTTCACATCGAGAACATGCAGCATGTAATTCTCCAGCACGTTGATTCCGGCCGTATCTTGTTGCAGTTTCTCCGCGTCGTATTGGCGGAAGTATCCATCTTCGAGAATCGCGGCGAGCCAAGGTGGTCGGTTCGCAATCTGATCAATCTGGATTGGCTCTTCCACGATGATGCTGTCCGAGCGCATCCACGCACCGGCTCGCATCGCCATGTCAACAATCGTGCGATTCCCCACACTGCTGATATCAGGCTGCGTATTCACCGCGATTGGTGTCTTTTTCCATGTTTCGAGCTGCCGCGTGGTCATACTGACGAATGTCCTTTCAGCAGTCACATAATCCGGAAAAGGATTCGGATAGTCGCTGGTATGTCCTTCGCCCCAGAATCCGTATTGCATCAGGTCCATCCATTCGATGAGAGGATTGCCCTCGAACTCCGCCGCCAGTAAGTCATTTAGCTCAGCAAATGCCCTCTGAAATTCAGGATGGTCGTAGCGCGGTTCGCGGTATTGACCATCTTCTTTGCCAGGTATGCGGCCGATGTTGACGAAGGGAACGCGATCGCGGAGGAAAGAGGGGAGGGCCACTTGCTCTGGCTGGAACGAAGTATTCGAAAGCTGAATTCGGAACGCGACGCGGAGGCCTTTACGTTTCGCCGCGTCCAGCGTTAGCGCCCATACCGGATCCAGATCAAGACGTCCCGGGCGGGATTGCACGTTCCGCCAGTCGCAGCGAATATACAGAACATCGACGAAGGGCAGACTTGAGATTTTCTCTACATGCTGCTCGAGACTCTCTCGACCGGCCCGCGCCGCCAGAGAGGGACCGCTCTCCTCCCATGTATAGCCGACTAACCCAAGCCCCGGATTGCGCAATGGCTTTTCCGACGGCGTCGTGAACAGCACGGTTTGCCAACCCTGGTCTTGTTCAATGTCAAATGGTCCTTGATCTAGCCGCTCCTTGGATATCCAGCCCGGATTGAGGTCAGAGCGCTGTTCCCCGGCAGAGGACGCGTTTGCTCGGGCCAAACCGGGCAACAATACCGCACCTTTCAGCAACTCTCTGCGGCGCATGCTTTGGCTCCTCTCCGTGGGGAAGCTTACGGCAACTTACCTGTCTCTCTTAAGCAGCCAGAGTTTCGAATAGAGAGCATTCGATCCCAAAATATCTTTCGTTTACTTTAGCAGATGTTTCTATTACTTTCTTATTTCGAAGTCCTCGTCTCGAAGGAAACCTATGGTGAAGCAAAATCCACTACAGATCGCAGCCCAATCTCAGGACAGCGTTGCCGAACTGCTCGCGCGAACTCCAGAGGAACAGCAGCATCTGGGCTATTTCCACACCCTCCGCGAGATCTGCCAGCAGCCTTCCACTTGGACGCTCACGTCCGAGCTGATGGTGTGCTCAACCCCGGCTCTAATCCATGGATTGGAAGGAATTTCCAGCCTGGCGCTCACCGGGTCGGGCAGTTCGGAGTATGCGGGGGACTGCGTACGGATGGCGCTCCAGAAGGAACTTGGAATCAATGTGCTGGCCGTGGCGGGCGGCGCGCTTCTAACCCATGGGACCCAGGCCTTACCCATAGGACGCCCCGCTCTGATAGTGTCTCTCGCCCGTTCTGGAGATAGCCCGGAGAGTGTGGGCGCGCTGGCCTTGATGCTTAAAACTGAGCCCGAACTGCGTCATCTGGTGCTGACCTGCAACCGCAAGGGAAGCTTGGCGAACGCTTTCCGGGAAGATCCAAGGGTCGTCACAATCACGCTCGACGAACGAACTAACGACCGCAGCTTGGTCATGACGAGCAGCTTCACGAATCTGGTTCTGGCAGCTCGCATTCTCGGCCTCCTCCAGGATCCCAGCCGCTACCAATCGATTTGTACTGCGCTGGCCAGCGGCGCGAGAGTCCTGTTACAAACGCAAGTTGGCGCACTGGCACAGGTGAGTAAGGCGCCTTTCCGGAGAGTGCTTTTCCTGGGTAGTGGCGCCCGCTTTGCGGCCGCCCGAGAAGCAGCGCTGAAGATGCTGGAAATGACCGCCGGGCGTGTTTCCACCGCTTGCGAGACGTATCTAGGCCTGCGTCACGGCCCTATGAGTGCGGTGCACGACGACACGCTGCTGGTGTGCTTCCTTTCGTCGGAGAGCAGGTTGCGCGCTTACGAAGCGGATGTCCTTCAGGAACTCGCGCAGAAGCAGTTGGGACTTTTCCGTCTGATCGCCGGTGACCGGGTACCCCGGGAACTGATAGCCCCGCGCGATGTCGTGATTCCATACGAGATTCCCTTCGAGCACGCCGGGGATGCCGGAGATGACAGCCTCCCGGTTATGGACGTGATCGTAGGTCAGATTTTGGCCTTGTTCCGGTGCCTGGCGGAAGGTTTGCGTCCTGACGCTCCTTCCGCATCAGGCGTGATCCAGCGCGTGGTTCAGAGCTTTCCTTTGCATCTGTCCAACGGCTGATTGGTTTCCGAACCGGCTTACGTTTCATCGCGTATACTTTCTTTTGTTTATTTTAATCTTGCTTTTACTTGCGAGGTTGAGATAAAAGACCTAATTGATGTCACCCGTTCGCCCAGGAGACCCCTCTATGAACCCCGCGAAATATCTCGCGCTCTTGCCGCTCGTGCTTGTGCTTGGTTTTGGATCTGTGCAGACTTTGTTCGCCCAAGGCACGGATCTGGGCACGATTCGTGGTTCGGTGACGGACTCCACGGGAGCGGTGATCCCCAACGCCAGAGTTGTTGTCGTCGACCTCTCGACCAATACTTCGCGCGAGACCACAACAAACTCCCACGGAGACTATGAGGTTTCCGGGCTCAGGTCGGGGGGATACAAGGTCACGGTATCGGCGGCCAACATGGGAACGGTCGATCTGACGGGGATTGTGTTGAATGGCAGCGATGTGGCGAATGCCAATGCGGTGCTGAAGGTTGCCGGGAAGGCGGAGTCGCTGGAAGTAACGGCTGAGGTTCCCATCATCAATTCCGAAGATCAAACCATCAGCGACACGATTACCAGCCAGGCGGTGATCGATCTTCCCAGAGATAGCCGGAATGTTTATTCGTTTCTTTATCTCAACCCCAACATCACCCAAGGATCTACCTCAGGAACTGATGCCGAATTTAAGTTCCTCGGAGGGCAAGGCTACGGAGCCAACTTTTCTCTCAACGGCCAGCGCGCGAACGGGGGTATCTTTGGTCAGCCCACGAGCAGTCAGCCTCCGTTGGAATCGGTAGGTGAAATCAACGTTCTTTCCAATGACTTCGGCGCGGAATACGGCGGAATCGCGAGCATTCGCGTGACCACCAAGCGCGGTGGCTCCGGCTATCATGGGTCTCTGTTCTACAACAATAATAATGCGGCACTGGCCGCATTAACCCTGCAGGATAAGCTGGGCAAAGAGAGCTTTACGCCATCGCCTTTGCAGAGCAAGTATCCAAACCCATACTTCAATCTTACGGATATAGGCGGGGCGGTCGGTGGGCCAATTCCGGGGCTCAAGAAAACGTGGTTCTTCGCCGCGTATGAGCGCAACTGGGATGTCCATCCAGTGCCCGTTCAGTCGAGTAAGGTCCCCCACCCGAGCATCACGGTAGGCGATTTCTCTCAGATCATTGACCCCGACCCGGGTCACACGCCCGATGATCTCAAGCCGGATGTTCCCGCCAGTATCCTGGCCATCATGACGCCGTCAGAAGTTGCGAATGACACGGTCGGCGGATTAGGCCTTCAGTTCACTACAATCCCAACGCGACTTCTAAATCCCACCGTGCAAAGTCTCATCGGCAAGTACTTTCCCCACGCAAGTACTTCCGCTCCGATAAATCCTGTGAAGGGAACGATTGCGGACAACGTCTCTGGATTTCAAACTCTCTTGCCGGGTCGGACGGTCCGAGATGTCGGTACCCTGCGGATAGACCATGACTTCACAGAGCGCGACCACGTTTATGGCGTCTACAATGGCGCGGGTAGAACAAGCGCCTTGAACTCGGTGCAAATTCCGTACACCGGGCTCGGGTTGTCCCAAACCGTGAACAGAAATGACACGTTTTCACTCTCCTACACGCGGGTCTTGGGTGATCATGCCCTAAATGAATTACGCGGCGGGTTCAACCGCCAGCCATTGCTCACGCGCAGCAATACGACACTGGAGGGATTTCTCTCGAGTATCGGATTCGATCAGACTGACATTGCGGCTTACGGTACAGTTGTCGGTACCAGCGAATTGACTACGCATGGCCATCCCGCGATAACCTTCGGCAGTAATTTCGCGGCCTTCGCTAAAGGTGGAAGCAGTACGGATCGCCCGCAAAGTCAGAACCTAATTACATTCGGCGACACCTTCACTTGGCTGCTCGGCAGACATAGCCTTAAGATGGGTGCGGATTTCATTCGTAACGCCGCTCTGGACGGATCCACGGCCAATCGAGGAAATCCACGCGGATTGATCAGCTACGGAACCGGTAAAGGGTTAGACCCGTTCACGAATTTCCTCCTGGGCCTTCCGGCGAAAAGCGCCACATTCATTAACCTCCCCAGACCGCCCATGGATGTCCATAACTGGGAGCAGGGGTTTTTCTTTCAGGACGATTGGAAAGCGACATCGCGTCTGACGGTGAATCTGGGCCTACGCTATGAACTCGTTACTCCCTTCATCGACAACCATGACTTGCTGGCGAACTTCGATCCAAATTTTGTCGATTCTGCAAGTGGCAACAAGGGCCGCTTCGTAATCCCTTCGGACCGCACGCGGCAATTTCTCGATACACGCATCCTGACTCAGTTCACGGTGGTGAATGCAGGCCAATCGGGCTTGAATATTGGCCGCGGGCTCGTCCGTGAAGACAAGAATAACTTCGCGCCCAGAGTGGGTGCCGCGTTTCGATTGACGGACAAATCGGTACTACGTGGTGGTTATGGACTTTACTTTCCGACCTCGGCTGCGCAAGGGATTCGCGATCCAATCGGGACTACCCCATTCAACCAGGGCATTACGAAAGGCCTCGACAATTCTAATCCGACACCACAATCGCTCTCGCCATGGCCAGGCTTTCAGCACGGGATCAGTCCGGTGTCGGGGGGCAATGTCACGACGAACTTTGCTACCCTACCGGCAATCAATGCTGTCCCTGTTGGCCTGCAACAACCGCGCATTCAGCAGTACAACGTCACCTACGAGCGTGAAATTGCGAGAGAGACCTCGATTCGCTTCACCTACCTCGGTAGCGCTCTCAGCGGGCTAATCGCCGGTAGGGACCTCAATGAACTTGCGCCAAGTGCAACGCCCTTCGGCACGACCACGGGAGATGGAGTTACTCCCTGCGACCCGGAAAATAATGGGGACTGCCTGCCGTCTGCGGCGGACCAAGCCCGGGAGCCCTTCCCCGGTCTCGGGGATTTCCTGTTGACTTACGGCAACTTCGGCCACGGCCGTTCCAATGCCTTCCAAACGCAATTGGAACACCGCGCCACACACGGCCTTACGCTGAATGTGTCCTACACCTACCTGAGCCAAAAATCCTCTGGTCTGGACACGGGCAACTCCAGCCTTGGCGGCGTGGCCTACAACCAATTTCAACCGGAACAGGATTATGGACAGGAATCGTTTGTCCCGCATAGCCGCTTTGTCGCCTATGGGGTTTATGATCTGCCCGTAGGACAGGGAAAGCACTTCGGTTCCTCCATGTCGGGCTGGGCTAACGCCTTGCTCGGTGGCTGGCAAACATCCTTCAACATGTTCGCCAAGTCCGGTGCGGGCTATACGCCCTATTGGGCCTGCGATGACTGCGGTCCGATTTCGTTAGGAAACGTTGGCGTGGGATCCATTGACGCGGTAGGCGATTTTAACAATACCTCCTATCGTCCGCTCGTGACTGGGAATTACAAACACCGCAACGGCAATCAAATTTGGGATCCGAATGCATTTGCTTTGCCGCCCTCGGGAGCAGATCTGTTCAACAATCCGCAAGTCGCCAAGCGCAATCTGCTGATCGGCCCCGGTGC
>Ga0137403_10003573_pt1 | contig 18634 bp, 20 predicted proteins | sample CZOMad2_1_16fung_FD_122057 | JGI IMG/M metagenome (GOLD analysis project Ga0137403, IMG submission 122057) | Vadose zone soil fungal communities from Angelo Coast Range Reserve, California, USA - CZOMad2_1_16fungal (Hybrid Assembly) | ecosystem: Environmental > Terrestrial > Soil > Vadose zone...
CCGCTTGCTTAATTTGATGCTTGTTGCCGCTAATCGTCGGATTATAGCCGCGCAAGTTTATTTTATCGGGATATCTAAATTCCGCCTTCTCGGTGCTCACATCCTTGGGAATATCGACCAGAACCGGCCCCGGCCGGCCGCTCATAGCAATGTAAAATGCTTCTTTGATGGTCTGAGCCAACTCATTAACATCTTTCACGAGCACGTTATGTTTCGTGCACGGACGGCTGATGCCGACATTATCCGCTTCTTGAAAGGCATCGTTGCCAATCAGGTTGGTCGACACTTGACCCGTGAAAGCAACCAACGGAACCGAATCCATATAAGCATCGGCCAAACCGGTCACAATGTTGGTCATTCCGGGCCCCGACGTGACCAATACCACTCCCGGCTTGCCAGTTGCCTTGGCATACCCTTCAGCCATGTGCGCGGCGCCTTGCTCATGGCGCGTCAGAACCAGCTCGATATCCTTCTGCTGACATAGCACGTCGAATATCTTGAGTACGACACCGCCCGGTAGTCCAAAGACGGTTTTGACCCCTTCGTGTCGCAGTGATTCGACAAAAATATCGGCTCCGGTCTTTTTCATTCAAGCTCCCTATTGAATTGCACCGGCCTGGCGGTGCCTTCCAAGAATTTCCATGATTTTGTCTTTGCCGAGAAGTTTCAGTTTTTGCAACCTTTTCTTTTCTACTTCTTCATCAGGCGATAAGTGATGTTTGTGTTGAAATTCCGCTAACTTTCTCTCTAGCTCCTGGTGCTCTTCGTAATATTTTTTTAACTCGGGATCTTTATCCACAAGAGAGGCAATGACCTGTTCTTCTCTCACTTCCATGGGGCCTCCTTTTCATGGTATTAATTTTTTTCGCGCGCCCAATCTATCTTAGGGTGGTAATTTTGTCAACGTAGGATTACCAGCGTGTTATCGGCAAGTTAGAGCGAACTCCCTCGCTTGAACTCAGCTTCAGACGGACGAACATAAGCGGGCGTCAACGCGCCCAAATCGTCCACTCTGTTGGCGCGAAAACGATCCTCTGCGAGGCGGGCAACGGTGGCCGCAACGGATGGATAGTTTATCGTCTCAAGCAGACGAACCCCGGGCGAGTCCAGCAGCAAATCTTTGTAGACGGCAGCACCGTCGCCGACGAACAGGCAAAGTGCGCCCCTCTGGAACTCTCGAACCGTTGCAATTACATTTGCAGCCGAAGCAACCGTATCCTCCGTGACACGGTTGATGACATCCCCGGTCTTTCGGAATAGCGCGGCATAGACCTCGTTTTTACGCGCATCTAAAAGCGCGCAGATCAAGCCATCATAATCAGTCACCCGAGCCGCATGAGCGAATAATGTTGACATTCCGACGACAGGGATTTGCGAACCGTAGACAAGACCCTTGACTGTGCTCAATCCGATTCTAAGACCTGTGAAAGACCCCGGGCCGATGGAGAGCGCAAATCCGGTAATGTCCTGAAGCGAGACTCCTGTGCTTTCAAAGAGCAGCTCTATTAACGGAAGGATAGTCTCCGCGTGATTGCTTATGCTACTGCGTCTAATGACATTGCTAGCGGACTCGCAGCGTAAATCGGTTTTCTCGGACAGTAACAATCCATTTTCCACCAAGGCCACGCTTGCCGTAGCGCTTGCCGTGTCGATACCGATAACTCTCATCCCCCAACCTGTTTTTCAAAAAACCTGGCGATGTCATTGTAAAACGCATAAATCATCAGCAGCATTAAAAGAAAAATCCCCACCTGTTGAGCTACCTCTCGATGTTTAACCGCAACGGGTCTACCGATTATGGCTTCAACTATGAAAAACAGCAGATGTCCGCCGTCAAGAACAGGGATCGGCAAAAGGTTCAGGACCCCGAGGTTTATGCTCAAAATCGCCACAAACCCGAGAAAACTTCCTAACCCCTCCTGCGCCTGCTGACCCGCCATCTGCGCAATCAGAATCGGTCCCCCCAGATTGCGCGGCGAAACCTCGCCGCTGATCATTTTGTATAGGGCCACGAGGGTTAGCTTCGCATAGTCGTAGGTTTGCTGTACGGCCTTCACTATCGCTAATCCCGGGTTTCCCTTTTCAATGGAAACATGACTGCCGATCCCGATCATCCATTCGTCTTTTTTCTCGCCAAAGATCGTTCGGCTCTCTCTTTTTGTCGGTTGCACCGTAACGGCAACGTCTTGAGAGTCTCTCCGAATCGAGAGATTCAAAGGGCTACCCTGGCTTTCCTTAATCCGTTTGGACAACTCCTCCCACTCGGTAACAGGTTGGCCGTTGACTGCTACAATACGATCGCCTTTTTTTATTCCTGCCCGATCCGCCGGCGAGCCCGATTCAAGACCGCCTACCTGAGTCGATAAAACCGGCACACCGTAGAAAACAAATACAATCATTAACAGAAACACCGCTAGCAATAGGTTAAATCCCGGACCGGCTGCCACAATCGCCATTCGCTGCAAGAGTCCTTTGTGGGCGAATGACTTCTCGACATCGGCCTGCTGCACTTCTTCATCGGGATCCTCACCCACCATCTTGACATATCCTCCCAGCGGAAAAGCACTGAGCGCGTACTCGGTCTCGCCTTTTTTCTTCACCAAAAGTTTCGGGCCAAAACCGACGGAAAAAGTTAGAACCCCTACCCCAAACATTTTGGCGAATAGAAAGTGACCAAACTCATGGAACACAATCAACACGCCCAGGCCGATCACAGCCGCAACAATAGAGTAAATTACGTTCTCCATCCGTTCTCCCCTTCTACTGCCTTACTTTAATGGATAAGCGACGAAGCTCTTTCCCTGGCCCACCGATCTACTTCCAGGATTTCATCGACTTGCTTGGGACGCCTAGGCACGTGACCTTGCATTGTCTTGTCAATAATACGGTGTATATCGCGGAAACCGATTTTGCGCTCCAAGAATGCGTCCACCGCTACCTCATTCGCCGCGTTCAAGACCGCCGACATCGTTCCACCTTCTTTCAACGCGGCGTATGCCAACCGCAACGCGGGGAAACGCTTGGAGTCCACTGGTAAAAAGCTTAACTCGCCATGCTGGGTCAAATCCAGAGGCTTCCAGCCGCCCTTCAACCGATGCGGATAAGTCAACGCGTAGGCGATGGGAATGCGCATATCGGGGATGCCAAGCTGCGCAATGATCGATCCGTCCTGATATCGAACCATTGAATGAACCACACTCTGAGGATGGATAACGACATCGATCCGACCCGGATCCATATCGAATTCCCAGCGCGCCTCAACAACCTCTAACCCCTTATTCATCATCGTCGCCGAATCGATGGTAATCTTCCGGCCCATCTTCCAGTTCGGATGTTTTAACGCCTGCGCAACGGTTGCCCGATTCAGGAGCTTGAGCGGGGTACGCAAAAACGGACCTCCCGACGCCGTCAGAATGAGTTTGTCAACTTCGTCCCGTCGGTTGCCCTGCAGACACTGGAAAATGGCGCTGTGTTCGCTGTCCACGGGCAAGAGTCTCACTCCTTTTTGCTTCGCCGCGCTGACGAAGATCTCGCCCGCCATCACCAGCGCCTCTTTATTGGCAAGGGCGACCTCTTTGCCCGCTCGTACCGCCGCAAGAGTCGGCAGCAGTCCGGCTCCACCGACGATGGCGGCCACGACGATATCGACTTCATGGGCCGTGGAAACTGCGGCCGCCCCCCGTTCTCCGCAAAGCACCTCCACTCGATTGCCGCCGAGCAGCTTGCGGAGACGTGGCACGTCTTCCTCATTCTTAATGGCGACACACTTGGGCGCAAATTCCCTAATCTGAGACACGAGCCGCTTGAGGTTTTCTCCCGCAACTAATCCGTAAACTTTGAAACGCTCGGGGAATCGGCGGACGAGATCGAGCGTACTCAACCCGATAGAGCCCGTGGAACCAAGAAGAGCGATCGTTCTCATGGATGAAACACTTTCAAGTAAGTGGTCGCAAAAACCGCAGGGAAGATCAAGCTATCCAGCCGATCCAACAACCCGCCGTGACCCGGCAGTACAGTACCCGAATCTTTCACGGCAAAAACGCGTTTAATCAAAGACTCAAAAAGATCGCCAATTTGTCCCAGGATGCTCAATATTCCGGAAAGCGCGACGACTTCGATCGCACCCAATTCCGTAACGAAGAAACTCGCTCCAAGGCACCCACCCAGCATACTCCCTGCCACGTACCCCAACGTTCCTTCGATGGTTTTGCCCGGACTGATCTCCGGCGCGAGCTTTCGCTGGCCAAAATATGTGCCGGTCACATAAGCCGCCGTGTCGCCCATCATTATCACCAAGAGAACGAAAAAGACCCACGCGCGACCATGAGGCATGCGAAACAGCAAGACCCAATGGGGCAGCAGATAACCGAGATAAACGGCGCCGAGAAGCGTCCAAGCCAGCCGGTTCAATCGCTCCTCTAATTTTCCTGCCATGAATAGATAGATCGAGAAAAAGAGCACAAACAGAAGGCTCAACCCCAGCTCTCCTTTTGACACTCGAGAAAAAAGCAGCACCACGGATAGACTGAGGCCGAAAATTATTCCCCACAGTTGTTCTCTCACATTACCGGGGAACGCCATCGCAAAATACTCTCGCAACGCTTCCACATTAAGAATTACGAAGAAGCCGACAAAAACCCAAGGAGGCCCCCAGCCGACCAGCAGAATGAGCAGCGGAATACCGACGCCCGCAGTAAGCACCCTTGACCTAAGACTTGATTCCACTGGCCTCCAACGATGACGGTGCCGGATCCATGACTTGTTCGTCGGTTCTACCAAAACGCCGGCGCCGCCGCTGAAACTCGATGAGGGCCTGCAAATAGTCCCTTTCCCGAAAATCGGGCCAAAGGGTAGGGGTCACGTAGAGTTCGCTATAGGCAATCTGCCAAAGATAAAAATTGCTGATCCGCAACTCGCCACTGGTTCGGATCAAGAGGTCAGGGTCTGGAACATCGGGTGTATCCATGTGCGCTGCAATAATTTTTTCGTCGATCTCCTCCGGTTCATACTTTCCCTCCCGTACCTCGCTCGCAAGTCGCTTCACCATTCTCACGACCTCGTTACGACCGCTGTAACTGAGCGCGAGGATCACCGTCATCCGCTTGTTGTCGCGCGTCAAGTCTATCACACGCTCTAGTGTGCGCCGAACGCTGATCGGCAAGCGGTTCCGGTCACCAATCGCGAGAAGTCGGATGCTGTAGCGCATCATTTTCGCTTGTTCCGCCGCAAGATAATGTTCCAAAAGTCCCATGAGCGCATGGACTTCATCTTGAGGTCGGAGCCAGTTCTCCGTAGAGAAAGCGTACAACGATAGGTAGGGAATACCGATCTTTCGGCTCATTTCGACTATCACGCGAACCGAAGTTTTTCCGCGCCGATGGCCCTCGATACGGCTCTTTCCTCGCTCCTTGGCCCACCGCCCGTTGCCGTCCATAATAATGGCAACATGCTGAGGTAAACGACTCTTGTCCAGACCGCTTAGATCCATCGTTTGCCGAGCAACGTCAGTTTCATCAATGGAACGTGTGGCGAACGCCTTCAAAGGCTCTGCAAAAAAACTTAACCTGAAGGCGTCGTGACAGGCGGAGATCGGCGGTTATTCAAACCTCCATGATCTCTTCTTCTTTGGTCTTGATTACTTTGTCGATACGACCGATGAAGTCATCGGTGGTTTTTTGCACTCGGTCATGACCATGCTTGGACTCATCGGCGGTAATTTCCTTCTTTTTTTCAGCTTCTTTGAGATGCTCTACGGCGACGCGTCGATGATTGCGAACCGACACGCGAAACTCCTCGCCAATTTTCTTGACGTGCTTCACCAGCTCCTTGCGCCGCTCCTCGGTGAGCTGAGGAATCGGCACTCGGATAATTTTACCATCGTTGTTCGGGGTGAGTCCCAGGTCCGACTTGAGAATCGCTTTTTCGATATTTCCCATGGCGCCGCGGTCGTAGGGCTGTACCACCAGCAGACGCGGTTCAGGCGCGCTCAGCGTAGCCAACTGGTTGAGGGGTGTCGTCGCGCCGTAATAGTCGACCACGATGTGCTCTAGCAGTACTGTCGAGGCGCGGCCCGTACGGATTTTCGCGAGATCCTTGCGCAGCGCGCCGACGGATTGATCCATCTCTTTTTGCAGCTGAGTGAAAATGGCTTCATTCATCGCTTCCCTCCGCTGACTAGAGTGCCAATGGGCTCACCTGAAACAACTCTCTTGATATTGCCCTTCTCCATAATATTGAAGACGATAATCGGCAATTGATTGTCCATGCAGAGCGATATCGCCGTCGAGTCCATGACTTTGAGCTCACGATTCAAGACCTCGATGTAGGTCAGTTCTTCGAACTTATGAGCGCCTTCGTGTTTGAGCGGGTCCGCGTCATAGACGCCTTCGACCTTGGTCGCCTTGAGAATGACCTCAGCGCCGACTTCCATCGCCCGAAGGCTTGCCGTGGTATCTGTCGTAAAGTAAGGGTTGCCGGTGCCGCCGGCGAAGATCACCACACGACCTTTCTCTAGGTGCCGCGTGGCTCGGCGCCGTATGTAGGGCTCTGCCACCTGTCGCATTTCAATGGCAGACAATACCCGAGTTGAAACCCCCAGTTTCTCGAGTGCGTCTTGCAGCGCTAAACTATTGATAACGGTGGCTAGCATTCCCATTGTGTCTGCGCTGGCCCGGTCCATGCCGATTTCGCTCGCCACGGCTCCGCGAAAAATATTGCCACCGCCGATGACCAAGGCCAACTCACAGCCCATCTCTTTCACTTCTTTGATTTCTTGGGCGAAGGCCTTGACGGTCTTGCCGTCGATACCAAATTGATGCGGTCCCGCGAAAACTTCGCCCGTGACCTTTAGGATGATCCGTCTATATTTTGGGGACCCGTTGTTCATCAGCTTCGGTGCGGATACTAGTCCTTCTGGACTCCCTCGCCGAGATGGTAGCGAGCGAATCTTCTCACTTCAATTTTTTCACCCATACGGGTAATCGCATCATTAATGATTTCGCTCACTTTACGATCGGGATCTTTGATGAACGATTGTTCTAACAAGCAAACTTCGCAATAAAATCGCTCCATTTTTCCTTCGACGATTTTCTCGATCACCTTTTCCGGCTTGCCTGACTCCAGCGCCTGGCGGTAGTAGATCTCCCGTTCCTTTGCAATCTCGTCTCCGGGTACCTCTTCCCGTTTTACATAATGCGGACTGGCCGCGGCGATCTGCATGGCCATATCCTTGAGCAAGGTCTGAAACTCGGTTGTTCGGGCAACAAAGTCTGTTTGGCAGTTAATCTCCACGAGAACCCCGATCTTACCGCCCGGATGCACATACGCACCCACGGCCCCGTCGGCCGCAACGCGGTCGGCTTTCTTCGCGGCTGCTGCCAAACCTTTTTGCCGTAAATAGTCCACCGCCTTTTCAAGGTTTCCAGCGGTTTCGGCGAGAGCCTTCTTACAGTCCATAAAGCCCGCGCCGGTCTTCTCCCGCAATTCTTTTACTACAGTTGCATTGAGTTCCATGGAACCCTAAACTCCTCCCATCGCCGGACTTGCCGCCGTACGACTCGGCTCCTCGGTGGGAACGGCGCTGGCGGCCTTTTCATCCTCTTTATCTTTGACTAGCGACTGTTCGTAAAGCGTTTTCCCTTCGTTGATTGCATCCGCAATCGCGGAGCAAAACAGCCGGATCGCCCGAATGGCATCATCGTTACCAGGCACCTTGTAGTCCACCAAGTCGGGATCGCAATTCGTATCTATAACGGCGACGACAGGTATCCCGAGCTTGCGCGCCTCTTTAACGGCAATCTCTTCTTGTTTCGGATCAACGACGAAGATGGCGTCCGGAAGCTTGCGCATGCTTTTAATTCCACCCAGAGATTGTTCCAGTTTTTCTTTTTCTCGCTTAAGCCCCAACATTTCCTTCTTAGTCAAGGCGTCGACGATTTTTGGATCGTTTTCCATCTCCTCGAGTTTTCTTAAACGTTCAATGCTCTGACGGATGGTTGAGAAATTGGTTAGTGTCCCGCCCAACCAACGATTTTGAACATGGAACATCCCACACCGCTCGGCTTCTTCCCTCACCGCTTCCTGAGCCTGCTTCTTAGTGCCGACGAACAGGACGTGTCCGCCGGAGGCCGCGATGTTGCGCACGACAGCCTCTAAATCTTTGAACATTGCCACCGTCTGCTGTAGGTCGATAATGTGAATGCCATTGCGAGCGCCGAATATGTAAGGCTTCATCTTGGGGTTCCAACGGCTGGTTTGGTGTCCGAAATGGACACCGGCTTCCAGCAGTTGCTTCATAGAAATATCGCTCATTATTCTCTTCTCCTTTGGTTTTATCCTCCCCTTTTCCTCTTTTCCGTTACGCACCCGATTGGGCACCACGCAAGGGATCAGAAAGGGTGTGAAATAAGTATCCAGGCCGGCGGGTTCTACGACTAATACACAACCACCAGCGATAAGTAAAAAAGGTTAATCGACTTAGATATCTTTGCGTTTTTAACAAAGATAAGCGTTGCGTGCAAGGTAGCGGGAAAACCGGGGAAAGTTACTGGTTCATGGACTCAAGAAACTCTTTGTTGTTCTTGGTGCCATGCATCTTATCCTGCAAGAACTCCATCGCATCGACTACGCTCAGCTGCGATAGTACTTTCCGCAAGATCCAGATCCGATTCAAGTCCTCTTTGGCGATCAGCAATTCCTCCTTCCTGGTTCCCGACTTGTTGATGTCGATTGCGGGGAAAACTCGCTTATCCATGAGCCGTCGATCTAAGTGCACCTCCATGTTCCCGGTGCCTTTGAATTCTTCAAAAATGACTTCATCCATCCGGCTACCGGTATCGATCAGGGCCGTGGCAATAATAGTCAAGCTGCCACCATCCTCGATGTTTCTCGCCGCACCGAAAAACTTCTTCGGCTTATGAAGCGCATTGGAGTCGACACCGCCGGATAGAATCTTGCCGCTTGGCGGTACCACCGTATTATAGGCCCGCGCGAGTCGGGTGATGCTGTCGAGGAGAATCACAACGTCTTTGCCATGTTCGACAAGCCGTTTGGCCTTTTCAATCACCATTTCGGCAACCTGGACGTGTCGTGTCGCAGGCTCATCGAAGGTGGAACTGATGACCTCACCATCCACCGATCGTTGCATATCCGTGACCTCTTCGGGACGTTCGTCAATCAGCAGGACGATGAGGATGACTTCCTTGTGATTATGGGCAATGGCCTTGGCGAGATGCTGCAGCATCATCGTTTTGCCCGTCCGCGGCGCGGCGACGATCAAGCCACGCTGGCCTTTGCCAACCGGTGTCAACAAATCCACGATGCGCGTCGTATAATCTTCGGGCTGATATTCGAGACGGAAACTTTCGTTGGGGTAGAGGGGGGTAAGATTATCGAAAAGGATTTTTTCCCGAGCTCTTTCCGGATCTTCGTAGTTGATCGATTCAACCTTGAGGAGCGCGAAGTAACGTTCTCCTTCTTTAGGAGGACGAATATGGCCCGAGATAATATCTCCCGTCCGCAAGTTGAATCTACGAATCTGGCTCGGCGAAACGTAAATATCATCAGGCCCGGGAAGATAATTGTAATCGGGAGCCCGCAGAAAACCAAAACCATCGGGTAGGGTTTCCAACACGCCTTCCCCGTAGATGTGGCCGTTCTGCTCCGTTTGCGCCTGCAAAATCGCAAAAATCAGCTCTTGCTTGCGCATGTTGGCGGCGCCCTCAATATTAAAATTCTTACCGATCAGTGCCAGGTCACTGATCTTCTTTTCCTTGAGAGCCTTGAGGTTTAACCCATTATCTTCCAGGGTTTCTGGCTCGGCGGTTCGAGTTCTGCCACGGACCATAAACTATGCTTCTCCTTTCACGCTCTTAAAAGGAACGCTCGTGATCACTTTGCCCACACTGCATCTTCTCCGTAACTTACCTGCAGAATTGTACTGGGAGTGAAAAAGCCCATGACCTCTCGATGAGAGGAGATTACGTAAAAGTAGCAGCACGTTTGCAGACGCGACATGTCAATGCGACAGGTTTCTACACGCGGATGCGAATCTTTCCCTTAAGATCCAAAACAAATCCAGGCCGGATGCTTAACGATTTTGTCAGTGTGGGGGTTAATTCAAAGAGATCGCTGAAATGAACAATTTCTTGATTCCATACTAAGTAAAACCTCTCTCCTTGTCAACCCCTATGTTGATTTCGCGCGCTTCAGCCGATCCAGATTTTAATCTTCGAGAGTTTTCAGAAGGCTCTCGATGTCTTCGGCTAGCGGCGCGTAGAATTCCATGGGAGCTCCAGTCCGAGGATGCAATAGGCTCAGCCGCTCCGCATGGAGCGCTTGCCGCGAGAATGAGTCCAAACTGGAAACATCGGCATTTTTGACCGTCGGATTCGGCCGCTTACGGCCGTAGACTTTATCACCGACTAAGGGATAGCCGAGGTCGGCGAGATGGACCCGGATTTGATGAGTTCGCCCGGTCCGCGGTCTCAGCCTCAACAAGCTAACCCAAGAAGAACTCAGCGCCACGTCCTTTCGCAGAAAGGATTTCTCGAGACTCCATTCTGTAACCGCCTCTCTTTTTCTAGCCAGGGTGTGAACGCTCGACATTCGTTTCCGATCCGAACGGTGCCGCCCTATGGGCCGATCGATGATCCCGTGCTCGTCTTTCGGTTTCCCCAAAACAAGCGCCACGTATTCCTTCTTCACGCGTCGTTCTTTGAACTGCCGCGCGAGCTGTTGAAAGGCGGCCATGCTTTTAGCGATAATCATGACGCCAGAGGTATCTTTGTCCAACCGATGGACGATTCCTGGACGGGATTCTCCGCCGATCCCTTGTAGATCTGGACAGTGATATAAGATTGCATTGACCAAAGTCCCCGTGGTTCTCCCAGCCGCCGGGTGAACCACAATTCCAGGAGCTTTGTTGATAACGATGCAGTCATCGTCCTCGTAAATAACGTTCAGGGCAATAGGCTCAGCCACCAAGTTAGACTTTTTCGGCGGCAAGGTCTTGATGGCGACAAGATCGTTGGTTTTGAGTCGGGCACTCGCTCTTGCGGGTTTACCGTTTAGAGTGATCTGTCCTTCGGCGATCAATTTTTGAATCCCGGAACGGCTAAACCCCTCGGCGTTCTTCACATTCGCCAAACAGCGGGTTAAAAAAAGATCCAGTCTTATGCCCGCCGACTGAGGGTCTACGACCGTTTTTTGAAGATTCATAAGGCAGAATTGTTTTGAGGATCCTCTTTGTCCGCCAACCCAAGCTCTTTGAACACGGCTTTTGCACGCTTCACGTCTTCGTGCATCTGCGCAATTAAATCGTTGATCATCACAAACTTTTTCTCCTCTCGGATTCTCTGCACGAAGGAAAGCTTGACCCACTCGCCGTATATGTCGTCCCCAAAATCCAAGATAAAACTTTCCACTGTTCTCGGCCCGTCGCCAAAGGTCGGATTAACACCGACGCTGGAAACACTTAGCCATCGTTTGTTCTTAAATTGAATTGATGTGGCATAGATCCCGTTCAGAGGAATGACTTCCGTTTGGCTTGCAATATTTGCAGTCGGAAATCCCAGTTCCTGCCCTCGGCGGTGTCCCGTGACTATGCGACCGGATACAAAGTGATAGCGTCCCAACATGCGTCGAACTTCATCCACGCGACCTTCTTCAACCAACTGACGGATTCTCGAGCTACTGATCCGAATGCCATCGAGCAAAATAGGATCTAGGACGCCCACCTCGAATCCGCCGCCAGGTGCCAACCGCAGCAAAGTATCCGTTCCCCCTTTCCTACCCTGACCAAAGCGCAAGTCCCGCCCCACCCATAATTTTTTAATCTTCAGGCGGTCCACCAGAAACCGGCGGACGAATTCATCTGCCGCAATGTTTGCGAACTCGCGGTCAAACCGCTGGGCTACAACAATATCGACACCCAAGGATTCAAGAAGCGCCATTTTGTCTTCGTAAGATAGGATGAGCAAAGGAGCGCGTTCTGGAGCAAGAATTTTTAGCGGATGGGGTTCAAACGTCAAGACGCTCGAAGGGTAACCCAGTCGCTTCGATTCCTCCACCGTATTACGTATCAGAGCTTGGTGCCCAAGATGGACACCGTCGAAATTACCCACAGTAGCGACTGTTCCTGACATTGAAAGCCCTTGATCCTCTATATGACGAAAGATTTTCATGGTTTTCCCTCCCTCATCCCAGGAGGCCGGACCAGGGGCATCGACTGGAAAACGAGGGGCAACTAACGGTGAAATTGTAACGGAGTCTATGGAATCAGGCTGCTGCCTAATTACGATTCTAGCGATTTTAGTCGTTGTTTGGCTCTTACCGCTTCGGGAGACTGTGGATACTTCTCGACGACCTCCTGCAGAATTAGCCGGGCATTAACTTTCTCTCCAAGGTCTGCGAAGGCAAAGCCTTGCTTCAAAAGCGCGGCTGGGACCTTTTCTCCCTGCGGATATTTTCTTCGGACCGCATCAAATTCGATAATCGCCTGGTCGAATTCTTTTAGCGCGTAATGGCTTTCACCAACCCAGTATTGCGCATTTCCCGCGAGCGCACTCTTTGGGTACTTCTTGATAAACTCCTTGAATCGGCCGATGGCTCCCTTGTAATCTTTCTTGTCCAGCGTACGCCAGGCGGCTTCGTAATCTCTTCGGATCGCATCAGACTCCGCCGCTGCTCCCTCGGCAAGGCCATCGCTCGGCACGGTTTTCTGCTGGGCCTCCACGGCCTCGCCAAGTTGTTTGATCGCCTCCTCGCGCGCCTTCAGCACCTCCGCTTGCGCTTTCAGGTCTTCTTCAAGTTTGGCCAACCGAGTTTCCAAATTCTTTACTCTTTGATCCCCTTCACGACTGGTTTGGCCGATTTGTCTACCGACTTGGACTCGGGTTTCGTCGACCCTTTCCTTGAGGGCACTCACCTCTCTCTGCATCTGCTGCACGTTAGCGCGGGTGTCGGCCAGAGTCCCGCGCATCGAATCCAAATCGGACTGCATAGCATTTGTGTCCGTACGCATCCGCCGCTGTTCGCGCTCGATGAGATCGATCTGTTGGGGAGCCACGCAGCCAACAATCCAACCCGCGGCAACGGCTAAAAAACAATAATGAATCGTCTTCATAGAAAGACAAAACACGAAGGAGCTAGCCGCAACAACCTACCTTATTATGAAGCAGGTCGGGCTTGGATAACCACAAAACGTGCGCGTCGGTTTTGATGCCAGCAACTCTCGTTTTGCTCTCTACAGACCGGAATCTCTTCGCCGTAACTGATGGTTGATAGCCGATCGGTAGCGACTCCTATCGTGATCAAATAATCCTTTGCCGCCTGGGCTCTCTTTGCGCCGAGGGCCAGGTTATACTCGTTTGTTCCGCGCTCGTCGCAGTGACCTTCGATCTCGACTCTCGCCGTCGAGTTTCGCTTCAACCAATCGGCATTCGCTTTGAGGGTTTCGCGCGCCTCGCCTTCCAAATCGTAACGATCGAAGCTAAAGTAAATATCCTTGAGCGGGCCCGATGTGGGTGGTTTCCCCTTCTGCAGCTCATCCAAACTCGATTGCCCAGTGGTGGATTCGCCAGTGGCACCGCGTTGCCCTTCGCCGGGACTTTGCCCGGCCGGCTTGGCCGGAGCCGACGCCGCGCTAGGCTCCGGTTTAGTCGCAGACGGAGCACAGCCCGCCGCTGCCAAAATGATAGTCACGAGTCCGCAGCACACTAGTTTATTCATGGCCGCCATTACACACTCCTTATTTTTGGGATAAAACACGCATGAACTGAGGGCAACTATTCTAAACGAGGGGACCAGCTAGGTTTTGTATCATCTCCCCCGGAACCTGTCAATCTACGTTGGTTTTCTCCACTCGCCTGCATGACATAGAGATGATACTTTCCAGCTCGATTGGAAGAAAACGCGATGAATCTGCCATCAGGTGACCACGTCGGATCTTCGCTGTCCGCCGACTCTGCGGTGAGCTTCCGCAGTTCTCCGCCGTCTACCCCAATCGTAAAAATTGCGAAACGGTTTCCTACTCTTCCGGTGTAGGCAACTCTATCGCCTCGCGGCGACCATTCGGGCGATGTATTATAATTACCACTATAGGTTAGACGACGAGATTTATTACTCGCCACATCAAGGACATAGAGCTGAGGCGAGCCGGTGCGATCTGACACAAATACCAACTGTTTACTGTCTGGCGACCATGCGGGCGAGACTTCAATACTGGGACTTTCTGTGAGGCTACGAATCACGTTACCATTTCGATCCAGCAAAATAATATTGCTGTTTCCTCCCGTCTCTACAGTGGCGGCTATAAATTGGCCATCGGGTGAAGCTTTACCTCCCAAATACCGTCCGTTTCGAGGGGTAATCTTGGCCTCCTTGCCGCTATACAGCTCAAAGAGATAAAGGCTGCTATTTCGATCCTTGTATGACGTGTAGAGCACCGATTTACCGTCGGCCGTCCATGAGGGCGAAAGGTTGATCGTATGGTTATTGGTGAGCTGAAATTTTTCGCTCCCATCGAGATGAGCGATATGGATCTCCTTAAACCGCCCCCCACTGGTGGAGACATAGGCAATTCGTGTATTGAAGATTCCGGGAACACCCGTGAACTGGTTGATAATCTCATCAGCAAACTTATGGGCGATGCGTCGATAGTCCTTGACTCGACCAACATAGCGCTTGCCGACCCGCTCTTTATTTTGGAAAACATCAAAGAGCCGCAACTCCACGGTGACTTCATCCCCTTGAATCGTGAAGCCTCCCTTGACTAGGCCTTCCGCCCCGATAGTCGACCAATCTTTGAAATCAAAGCTCCCCAACGCCACGCCGCTCTTCTGTGGGTTCTCTATGTAGGCTGCGCGGTCTAATACCTTGAACCATCCCGACAAATCGAGGTCATAAACAATCGTGTCGGCGATCCCTTCAGACAGTTTTCCAACGTCGGCTGTCGTTCCCAAGTTTTTCAGCGGAGACACCGCGATGGGAAATTTCAGGCCGCCCTGTCCAACAATCTCTCCTCTTACTCCCGTTTCTCCCTTGGGTTGCGCGTTAGCGGGCCCATGGTTGAGAATCAGCAATAGAACGGCGAAACTAATTTTGGCCATCATTACGCTACGCTCCCAAGTCTTTCGGTCGAAACGTTAATTCAACATCGGCAAAATCTTTCCGGGAACTCTCCGGTGGTGGTGGTAGAGGGCTAGACTTCTTCACGGCTCTTAGGACTGATTCATCGTAGGATGGGTCTCCTGAAGGCTGAACAATTTTCAATCCAGTGATTTCACCATTGTCCTTAATGCTGAAATGCACGACAACCTTGAGGTTACTTTTCTGTCCCACCCAGGCCCAATTATCCTTAATGCTACTGAGCATCCGATTCTGGTAGATGATAAACTCCATGCCTTTGACGACTCCCCCACCACGTCCGCCCGGACCCAACGCCGCCGATCCTTCTCCCTCACCCTCACCCGAACTGATTACGTCTCCTTTAGACGACTTTTGCCCGTCTTCCGTGCGACTTTTTGCGCGATCCACAGCGGATTGAATCAATCTTTCCCGCACCCGATCCAACGCCGATTCCTCGGTCTTGGACTCACTCTTGGTGTCTTTGGTCGGCTCTCTCTTCGGCGGCTCCTTTTTTGTAGCTTCTTTCAACGCCACTTTTTCTTCTGGCGGCGTCTCCTTCTCTAATGGTTTAGGCTTTTCCTTTTTTGTTTCCTGCTTAGTTTCCTGCACCGGTGGAGGAGGAACTTCCTCCGCCGTCTTTTTTGGGGCTGCTTTGGAGACCGAAGGAGGCACCAGTTCCGTACCCAGATTGTTCCGCCCGATCTTTTCTCCTCCCACTAAATCCACGGTATAAACCGGATAGCTCGGCCGACTCCGGGACGGCAAAATTGGCGCTACGAAAAGAGCCAAAATCAAAGCACCGTGAAACAAGAAGGAGAAAAAAAGCCACTTCGAAAGCTTATCTCCGCGATCAACGACGGGAAGCGATCGTTCCTGTGAACTTATGGTTTGAGTGGATTGACGTCCCGCCATCGATAGCTATTTCTCATCGGAAGACGGCCGTGTAACCATACCCAACCGCTCGATACCGGCCTGTTTAATTTCCGCAATGGTCTTCATCACCAACCCGTATCGCACATCTTGATCGGCCCGCAGATAAACCTGTTTGTCCGCTTGCAATTTACGAATAGCTCGCAACTTATCTCCCAATTCTGCCAGAGTGAGCGGGTTATCGTTCAGGTAGACCTTCCCATTTTTGGCAATCGTTACTACCAATAATTCTTCCGTTCCAGGAATCGCGCCAGCTTTCGCCTGTGGCAGATTGACCTGCACGCCCTGCTGGATAATGGGGGCGGTCACCATAAAAATGACCAGCAGCACCAACATCACGTCAACCAGCGGCGTAACATTGATCTGTGAGATTGTTGTCGCGTCGCGCTGCGAGGAACCATCCATCGCCATAATGGCCTCCCGTAAAGTTATTTAAAAAAGTGTCGCTCAGCGATATTCAGAAACTCATGAGAGAAATTATCCATCTCGGCGGAAAGCACTCTAATCTGCTGGACAAAGTAGTTGTAGGCCATGAGAGCGGGAATCGCGGCCGCCAAACCGACCGCAGTGGCGATTAGAGCCTCTGCAATGCCGGGCGCTACAGCTTGGATGCTCGAAGAATGCGTCACGCTCAGTCCTCTAAAGGCGTTCATGATACCCCACACCGTACCGAACAATCCGATAAACGGCGCGGCGCTTGCCGTGGTAGCTAAGAAAGTCAAGTATTTTTCCAGCCTGGTGATCTCTACACTCGTGGCGCGTTTCATAGCCCGAGAAACGTTCTCGACCCCACCCAGTTCCGTCGTCAAGGCCTCGCCGGAAGAGTTTTCCTTTTTGGTGCGCGATACGCGGACCAGTTCCTCATATCCGGATCGAAATACTTGCCCCACGGGACACGCTTTAAGGTCCCGGCTGGCCTCGTGAATCGACGAAAGATTCCGTCGCTCCCAAAAGACATCGATGAATTTCTCGGACTCCCGCTTCGCTCTCCTTAGCTGGCGAAATTTGTAGACAATGATACCCCAACTGGCGACAGAGAACAAAATCAGCAAATAAAGAATAAATTGAACGACGGGTCCGGATCCCCGAACCAAATCAAGAATGCCGTGCTGGGGGGATGCAGCCAGCCCATCTTGGGCCAACAAGCGAAGGAACCAGAGGGAAGCCATCACAAGTTTCAGGAACTATTTGAAAAAGTATTATAAGCGCTATAATTAGTCAATTGGGAAATAAATTTTTTGTCGCAGGCTAAGCGTCAGAGAACTCTTTTCCACAACTGGAAACCGTCATGATTCGGAGAGTCGAAGACCTCGATTTACGAGGTAAGACAGTTTTCGTGCGGGTGGATTTCAACGTCCCCATTGAACAAGGCAAGATCACCGAGACCCATCGCATCGAAGGCGCGCTGCCCACCATCCGCTTGATTTTGGATCGCGCAAAAAAGCTGGTGGTCGCGTCGCACTTAGGCAGACCGGACGGCAAGGTTGTAACAAAGTATAGTTTGAGACCGGTGCGCGATCACCTGGAACAATCCCTAAAGCAACCGGTATTGTTAGCACCCGATTGCATCGGTCCTGAAGTTGAGCGGATAGTCCAAGACCGAAATCAGCGCATTGTTTTGCTTGAGAATCTTCGGTTTCACAAAGAAGAAGAAAAGAACGACACTGCCTTCTCGAAGGCCCTTGCCTCTTTGGCCGATGTCTATGTTGATGACGCCTTTGGCGCCGCTCATCGGGCCCATGCGTCAATTGTGGGAATGGCGGCATTTTTCAAGCAAAAAGCAGCCGGCTTGTTGCTTCACAAGGAACTTGATTATCTCTCAAGATTGCTTTCGACCTCGGAAAAGCCTTTTGTCACTATTCTAGGTGGTGCTAAAGTGTCGGACAAGATCGGTGTAATCAGAAACCTGCTGCCAAAAGTAAACACCCTACTCATTGGCGGCGGGATGGCCTATACATTTCTAAAGGCCAAGGGAATCGAGATCGGCAAATCATTAGTGGAAGCAGACAAAGTGTCATTGGCCAAAGAGCTATTGGCACAAGCGGCTGAGCAAGGTGTATCAACACTGTTGCCCGTAGACCATCTTACCGGTGACAGCGAAAGAAAGAACCCAACGGTATGTATTGGGAACATCCCAGCGGATCGGATGGGGCTGGATATCGGACCGCAAACCGTCGCTCAATTTTCGCAGGAATTGAAACAGGCAAGAATGGTGCTTTGGAACGGTCCGGTGGGTCTGTTTGAAGTAGAGCCGTACAGTAAGGGGTGTCAGGCATTGGCGCAAACACTTGCCGCGGGTTATCCGAACCTCGTGAGTGTCATTGCCGGTGGTGACACCGTGGCCGCAGTCACGGCAGCCGGCGTTGCAGCAAGAATCACACACCTCTCTACGGGGGGTGGAGCGACCCTTGAGTTTTTGGAGGGGAAGGAACTCCCGGGAATCAAAGCTCTTGAGGAAACTCCCTGAGCGCATTCAATGATTAGAAACTGGAAACGCTTGATACCCAAGCGATTAATATCGCGTTGAAGGCGATTGCGAAATCGGCGTGGGAATTGGCGGGATGGCTGACACATGCGA
>Ga0137403_10003574_pt1 | contig 18633 bp, 41 predicted proteins | sample CZOMad2_1_16fung_FD_122057 | JGI IMG/M metagenome (GOLD analysis project Ga0137403, IMG submission 122057) | Vadose zone soil fungal communities from Angelo Coast Range Reserve, California, USA - CZOMad2_1_16fungal (Hybrid Assembly) | ecosystem: Environmental > Terrestrial > Soil > Vadose zone...
TGCGTTTGTTCCTGACGTAAGTATGGCTGGCGCTGTTGTCGCCGACGATTACGGCGGCGAGACCGGGGCGAACCCCGGTCCTGGCGTGAAGGCCCTCAACATCGCGCGCGATCTCGGCCTGAATGGTCTGGGCGAGAGCATCGGCCTGAGAACGCGTCTGGTCGGTCTGCTCTTTAGATACAATGCCGCCCTCAAATAGTTTGGCGTAGCGCGCTGCTTGTGATTGTGCATACTTCTCATTCGCGGAATCACGCGCCAGGTTTGCTTCGGCTTGCGCCTGCGTCAAATTATTCAACTGTCCACGCGTCGCTAGATGCTGTAATACCAGTTTTACGGTTTCTGATGCGAGAAAGAAAATAGCAGGATTCATGGTTTCACCCTAGCGAGCGCTGTAGCGCGTTGCGCAAACAGAGTAGTAAAATCGGCTGAAATCTGTGAGAGTAATCCACCAATCTGCGCGGCTATGTTTTGGTCGTAATTTGTAGCATAAACACGCGTCAAGCGGTCTGCCTCATCGATAATGGTTTTCAAGCGGTGGCCAACAATATTCAGTTGCGCCACGTCGCTATCGGTCAATCCACCGTTTCTGTGTGCCGTGCCAACATCCGTAAAGAACGTGGTGTAATCCTTGTTCGCTTGCGAAACCTGCGTTTCAAGGTTGACAGCGAATGTTGTTTTCGCGTCAATCTGCGGTGCTTTGGTGCGCTGGATTGCGCAACCTGAAATTAACAATAGAGAAATAACCGTTACAGCGTTACGAATTTTCAATTTTGCCACCGTTTTTGATTAGATTTTGTACAGCCGGGCCGAAATTCGGCGATGCTTCTACCTTTGGTTTCAAGCGGGCTAGACTAATCATCAAGGCGTTTATGGTTGGAAAAAACACCGTGTAAAACTTTGATGAATCCTTGGTTGGCGCTGGCAGAAATCCAACAGTGGTGGATGTAATAATCCATATAACAATACACAGAATCCCATGCGTATTAACCCATGCCAGAATCGCTATATTTGACACTATTGTTGTCTCCTCGCCATCAAAGGTAGAATGATAATCCAGAAAATCACCAGAGAACCAATCGTCCACCACATCAGTTTTTCGTTTTTGTCCACGCTTTACACCACGTCGAAATCCGGCTCTTTCAAATAAGCCAAGTCTGGAATAAATGTGGTATCACCCATGATTGGCGGTACTGGAATTCCAAGCGCTGACATATAGCCGGGACGCTTTGGACATAGTGTGCCACGATGTTGCATCCAGCGAAAATGGCATACAGCGCATGGCAAATCCTGCGGATATTCTTTTGGCGATACCAGCGCAGCGCGTTCTTTTTCTTGTGGTGTCATTATTTTTCGTACCAAAACAGACTTGCAGATGCGGTACCAGTTAATGCAGCACCCATTTCCACATCGATGCCATTGGTGGTGCCGCGATTTGCAATTAATCCTTTTAAGTCGATAGTAATGGACTGGCCAGCACCAAGTTGCACCTGTATCGGGCCATTGCTCCACCGTGCTGGATTGCATACACCTGCAAATCCGACACCGGCACTAGGTACCACACCACTTGGTGAACCTGATGTCATATTTAAATTGGTTGGTGTCGAGGAACCACATATGCCTCTGCTCACATCAAGAAAAATATTGAAAACAGCAGCGGCGCTGACGGAGATGATAACTTTATCAAAATACATTGATTTGTTAGCATTGCCATCTGGCGTAGCTCCTGCGATTACCTGACCGCTAGCAGGATTTGTTACCGACAAACTAAATTCGTAGGATTGGCTCAATCCCTCGCTGATAACTTGAATTGCCGGAACACTGGAAACGATTTGCGGTGAACTGGTGGTAAATTGATTTCCAGAAAAACAGGTTCCAGTTGTCTGAATAATCGTTACGTTCGCGGTATCTGGAGAGCCTGCTTGTGTCGCTGATGCTGAAAAATTGATTGATACCTGAGATGTCCCAGAAATCGAAACGCCAATGCCAGCACTCTGTCCCGGCGATGTGGGAGCATTCAAACCAACACTAGCGCCAACCTGCCACGTACCATCGGACGGTGTACTATTTAACGGGTCTGGGGTAACAGAAATCGATGCCGTAAAGGTATGTGGATTGGTGGTGTTGTTATTTTTTACATACACACACACCGATTCGCTTACGAAAATTGGTGTAAAAAAGAAATTGTTATTAAATCCCGGTGTAGTCGAGGTACCCCAAGTCAGCCCACGCAAAACAAATACTTGCCCGGTGGGGAAAATAGGGTTGTCAGTGCCGCGAGTAATTAACGGCACTGACAATGCAAGCAACGCGCCAAGAATGCATTTACAAGTAAATGTAATTCTTTTCATGTTAGCTTGCTCCCTATTGTTTCTGCTCGCACAGAAATTCATGTTACTGCGTTACGACAAAACACCCGTTGCTTTTACCGCTACGCCAACCGTCGAAACAACGGTGTCAACATCGCCAGCGGCCAAACCATTGGCAGAATCAACGCCAGTGATATTGGCAACACCACCAGCGCCGCTTACCAGAGAAACTACCGGACAAGAAACGGAGCCATCAGGATTGATAACCTGCTGTGTTCCATCGATTGTCGCCGCCGATGGATTATCGCTGGCAAGGGTAATCTGCCCCTTGATAGGAACAATATTCCCTTGTGCATCAAATTCCGTAAAAGTGAACTTTGTAGCGTTTTGCATTTTGTCCAATTTCCCTTTCGCTATCACCGCTTTCGGAGCGGAGAGCACGAGAAGTTTATCAACGATGTTAAGCAATCTCTCGATGATATGCTCTAATCGTTTTTTGTCCTGTTCACATTCGTGAGAATCAGGATGTGACATTACTTTTTCGCTTGTTCTTTCGCTTTGCGAATTGCTTCGTCAAGCGATGATGGCTGTTTTTTCAACGATGCATCAACGGCAACGCCAAGTGACCGTTCCAGTTTTTGTAATCTGGTTTCATGGTCATCGAGCGTTGCTTGATGTTGTACCATATTCATTTCGTTTGCTCCTCACTTTCTAAGATTTTAATACGTACTCAGATTGCCTTGCACTTCGCTTGGCAAAGTGAAATCCGCTGGCGCACCAGCACCCTTTAAGCGATTAATATATGCGCTGTATGCTGGCGCTAATACCATCACCGGGCCAGCAACGTCTGAAATCAGCCACAAATCGCCACTCCAGAAATATTGCTTGATACCATCAGCAGCAGCTTGCGGAATACCATCCACAATTTGACCGGGAGCAAGATTGACGCCAGCGATTAAATCTTCGCGATTCATGCCAATGCGCAAATTTCCAGCGCCATACTGGCGAATGTAAATCGTTACGACGCCATCCACGTGAACAATCGGGCCGCTTGGAATGTTGGTTGCGAGATTCAAAATCATATACAATACCCCATTCTGGTATTCCCATATCTCAAATTGTTAATTACAGTTAACGATGGCGGTCTGGTGACTACGGGTATTGGTGGTTTTGGTATAACAGTAATCGGCGGCGCTGGCGCAACCGTTGGCGCATTGTATTTTATCCAGTAATGGTCGAAACCAAGTGTGTGTGCTGGTGGCGTAGTGCGCTGTATGCAAATGTACAAAGCATTAGTTCCCGGTTGCCGTGCAATGTCGCCAACATTCCATGTTTTATTAATGTCCCACAACGGATAAGTCGGCGCTGGATTGACAATTCGTGTCAAGATATTTGGTAGCGCTGTTGACACCGTACTTTTTGGCGCTGGCAATGGAGTCGGTGCTACGATTGGCGGTATCGCTACCGGAAAAACTACATGTAACGGTGGATGAATCACATGCATTTGACAATTTGGCGTTAAGCATGGTTCACAAATTCCGGAAGCGATAGTACTACAATTCCGGTTAAAGCCATCCCCGGCAGTGAGAGTCTGTGGGACGGTAGGCGCAGCGATAGCTTGCTGCGAGAGCGCTCGCCAGAGCACATATATAATGATAATCCCCACAACCCATTTCCACATATTACATCAACTTTCTTGGTGTAGCAGCAATTGGGCCACCACCGCCACCGCCACCCATACCGCACATCGGAGAGCATTGAACGCCAAATCCAGAAAAATTGCCAAGCGAACACCAAACACCCTTGCAGCTACATGGAGAATAGCGAGTATGGCAGGACAGCACTGGCATTCCTATTGGTGCTTTTGGCACACTGGTTGGTACTTTCTCCTGTATTTGTATCGGTGGCGGGTCAACAGGGAAAATCATGTGCGGCATCGTTGTAATTATTCCTGTGCAAGGTTCGCAAACACCAGCGACGGTCGTAGTGCAACTGGCATTAAATCCATCACCAGCGGTCATGGTTTGCGGCAATATCACTGTGGTTTGCGGATACAATTTCCGCCATACCAGCAGTAACAAAATTATCGCCGCTATCCATTTCCACATTAAAACCATACCTCGGTGCCGGGTGACGGCATATTTTCATTAACGCCAAAAGCGGGAGAATAACCCGGCATCGTTGACATATCGCCATTATAATTTTGCGCGGCGAGAACTTGCGCAGGACGATTTGAGACTGCCAGATTGCAATAATAGCTTACACCGGGTTTCAATCCACCGCGATTTGACAAATCCTTTTCGATGTCTTTTTGCACTGAGTAAAATTTAAGTGCAGCATACGCCAGAAATCCAAAGAGTAACAAGTAACCGACTCCCAATCCACCACCGCCATTTTCATTCGCCATTATTTCCCCCTACACAATTTCGGTACAATCAACGGAAAGCGGAACATCTGGAGCGCAGGAAAGTGAGCCATTGATTCTAACTGGTCGTGGCAAGCTATTACGCGATTGAATGCCTACCGGAAATGTGGTGGCGGTTTCTTTCCTGTAAATATTGGAGTCCAAATCCAACCCACCACATGAAATTTGTAGCGATACGCCAATATTCCATTCCGATGTTGGCGCTGCATAATCAGGCGCACATTCCAGATAATCGGTGGAAAGCGGCGTGCTGTTAACTTGCGGCGTTACCAAACCACAACACTGGCAGCATGCGCAGGTGGGGTCACCACCGCGAATTCCGCGAACGTCACCAAGTATTGGTTTATAATTGCGTGGTTCTGAGGATTGAAATCCTTCATGCTTGCAGGAAGTCAACCAGTAAACCGCCAACCCGGCAACTATTCCAACCGTCACACCCTGTAAAATCTTTTCATGCATAATGTTTTTACCGTTACCTCGTTACACCAGAAAATAATCCCCGACGCGATTATCGGGAGAAACACCAAGATTATTTGTTACGTTGTTTAGCCAGTTTTGCCAATCTCCTGCATATTTCTGTGCAAACTGTGTCCAAGTCATATCGGGTGAATACACCAGAGATTTTGCAGAAACAAATGCATTATCAATCTTGGCATACAGCGCCATCCAACCAGTATGCTTGTCAGGAAATTTTGTTACCGACGAACCGGAATGTACCTCAAATCCATATGACAAACCACCGTCAGAAATATCACCCGGATTATTCAAGCGGTCAGGATTTGAACCCGCAACATTTGCTCCCTCAGCAAGTGCAATTGCACGGCACACGTCCCAAACCTTATCGCCGGTTGGCCAGCTATCTGGATTATTTGTGATGCTGCAAGACATCGAACAGTCTCCATTACATCCACACTTGCTACAAATATCAGCGGCGCTACTATTCATCGTAAATAGCAGTATCACCAGTAGCGCTAAAATTGTTACGATTCCTATCACGCGCCACCAGCGCCAGCTTGAAACATGCCACTATAGCAGCATGCTCCATTACAAACTGTTGAATTAGCTGGAACGCAGGTATATTTAATCGGGTCGCTCCACGGCCAAAGATAATTGATTGGATTGTGGCGAGCCTGTGTCACCGTTCCACACGGTTGCTGATAATCGAAATCGCTTCCACACGACCAAATCACTTTTCCACCTGATTTCAAATTTGTAGCAGCTACTTTCGCTGCGTCAACCTGTGATTGCGATGCGCCAGTGATGCCGGGAATTGTACCGATTTTAGAAATACAGGTTGCTGATGCAAGCCATTTATGCAGAAAGTAAATGATGCCAGCAGTGACACCAAGAATTATCACCAGTTCACCTAGTTCGATGTCATCGCTAACGGCCATTTTTACCTCTGCATCACGTTGCCGGGATTTTGGTAATATACATACAGCGCAACCAGAACAGCGCCAACCCACCAGTATTTTTTCACCACTTCACACCACCTTTGCATAGATGAATGGAGCCGCTACCAACCCAGCACCTATCGCTAAATTCGTGCCGTTTGACGATGTTGGAAATTCCAGCGGCACATTCATCATATCCAACACCGCTAAAACAATTATGGCGATTCCGCCGATGATGAGAATGTGACGCGCCATGTTATTTCCTCATCAGCAAAAATATAACTACGCCAAACACCAATAGAATCAAAATCAATGTGGTGCTTGATGTTGCGCCAATACTACTGGCACCCTTCGCGCCAACAGCGACGCCGTTAGGATTGGTGGCAACCGCTTTGCCTTGCAAAATTCCTGTGAGCGCTGTCCCCCATTTCCCTATCGCATTAAGAGAGTTGCTCACGCAGCATGCGGAATTACCACCACGCGGCGTTTGCGAAACGGATGGATTAGGATTCGATACCGACATGGAGAGACCATTACCACCGCAAGGAAAGCAATCGCAGGCGATAGTATAATTAATCCCAGAAATACACACATTGCATGCAGCGCTCGCAGAACCCGCCATAAATTTTCCCCTCAGTCAGGCGTTGGTTTGTGACCAAACGCCATAAACAAAAGCAATCCACCAAATACCACCAAAATCAAAAGAAATGCCGTAGAAGAAATCGGAGAAGATGCCGCTGGTATTTTCTGGCCGGGAATTACCGTTTTAGCTGGAACTTTGCTACCGCCGGTCAGTAGCGACGCCATGGTAGAACCAAGTTTGCCCATGGATTGTGTCAACTTGGAAAGCATGCAGGTTTGCGGATTTGATTTTCCACCAGACGGTTTCGCGGAACCGCCACCGCTACCACCGCCCATGGGAGCACCGGGAGAGCCACCAGTATTTTTAGCGCTTGGTGGTTGGTCGGTAGAGCCACAAGTGCGTGGTGAGCACGGTGTGCCACGGCATGCGCCACAATTACATGCAATATCAGCACGCGTAGCAGCGGAGCCGTCAGTGTAAACCAGACTCCCATCCTGCATTTGATAGATGTCATTGCCGCTAGAATCAGTTCCGGCAAAAGGCAAGCATGCGCTAACATCGGTGTTAGCACAAATCGAAGCATTGGTTCCAGCGGTAATTGAACGGCAGCAACTAAAACCAAAATCGGCGGATGTCAAACAGGAACCAGTCAAGCATGAACTACACAACTGATTATTGCAGGTAGCATTTCCAACACACTCAGAACAATATGGAGTGCATGAACTGCATCCAAATCCCCAGCATTGAGTGCAGCAACCGCTGCAATCACCAAAACCATAACCACAACAGCACATTATGCTTCCCCCACCGCCACCGCTACAGCCAACGCGAAACGGTTGCTCAAATCTTAGTGGCATCTGTTTCTGTAATGACTTCTATATTGCTTGCACACTTACAAACTGGTGGCGGTATTTCACGTCCCATAAAAAGCGCGACGCCATCCACCAAATGCAAAAAAAAACAACGCGAGACAGCAATCCATGCACGCGGCACATGGTTTCCACCAATATCGACACTCTGCGATGGAACCAAACATTTATAACCGCGCACGTTAAAAACATCTGTGCCGACACCAGAATCAATATGCCAGATGTCACGCGAACCCGGTAACCGATAGATGCGCCAGCTATTCCGCAAGCGGTAACTCCGTTTTTTTCTCGCGTAATTTTTTCACGTAAAGAAACGAACAGTAGCATACAAGCGCAATGCCCACGGCGAGCAGGACATAGCCAAGCAACGTGTTGAAATCAATTTCATTATTTGCATTGCGCACTCGTGGTAATTGTCCCGGCTCTACCAGAAATTTTTTCCATTCAATTTTTCCACATTGGGGACACTTGTGCAGAGAGACATCTCCAGCGCCATTGTCGGAATGCACCCAAATTACCTGTTTACCATTCGCTGCACAAACTTCGCAACGGTGAGCATGCACACCAACCGGAGTAGCTACAGCAGCATCGCTCATAGGCCACCCATTGCGCTACACAGAAATCCTTTTGATGTTGCATTGGTGGGATTAACAGTGGCGGTGGAAGTATGTTTCTGATACCACATGTAACCGACAATCGTCACCGCTACAATGATAATTCCCACTTCCCAATTTTTCATAACATCCTCAGTGCAAAATCCTTAATTAATGCTTGGTGCGTTTAAGAACGGGGCAGGTGGCGGTGTTTGAAGGCACACCGGAATTGTTGCCATAATCACATTGGATTTTACCGATTCGTTTCCAGATGCATCAACAGCGGTCACCGCATAAAAATAGGTGGTACCGCACGCTGGAGTTAAATCGATAAAAGACAAACCTGTAAGCCCGGAAATTAGCGGTGGTGCCGTAAAAAGCCCGGATGTGGTAGAACGGTATACGCGAAACGTGACGCCAGTTTGCGATTCACTCCAAGTCAGTGAAACGGTGTGAGCAAACAAACTTACTGGAATTGAAAACACAATCAAACAAAATGTTATTCTCAAGAAATGTTTTAGCATGTTACCTCGTTACGAAAATTACGTGGGGTTTGCTCACCAGCAACAAAACCCCACGTATCCCCTGCAAGCCGCCTGCAAAGTTTTACGCTGATGCCGCTGGCGCACCGGCTTGCAGCAATGCTGGCCGTCCCAAGACCATTTCCTGTACCGCTTCGGAAAGATTGGTAGCGGCAATGGTATTGACATCAGCATCAATTTCAAACTTGCGTGCAGCGGTTAATTGCGCAGATTGAAATGCCGCTTTTGCGTTTCCGGTGCCGGAACCGATGCCGGAAATGAAATCCAGCATCAAATAACCGGATGGAATAACTCGCCCGTAGGCGCGTCCCATATAATCCTGCATGGTAGAATTTGCGTTCGCTTGCTGGAAACGCAATTGGCGGTTATCCATCGCAACTACCGTACGTGTGATGATGGTATCTGAAAGCGTTCCGTATACCGTCACACCGCCGGAAGTAGCGGCAAGCGCTGTTCCAGTTTTCATAAAAACGCGTGTGGTATCTTTTCCGACTGTTAAATCGGCAATCTTGGTTCCTGACGATGCCGCGCCAGTCGATACGGCAGTGGTAGGTTGCGACGTATTTTGCACGCGGAACGTCACACCGGGACGAATTTTTGAAGCCAAATCTTTGCTTACCAAAGGACGTTCCGAGTGGATATTCAACGCACCAGAACCACCTGCGGAACCAAACGCGGAAACGGTGGATTGCGCCAGCGTAACTCCCATTGCAGTCACATCAGCAAAATTCACGTCAAAATACAGGTTACCGGGCCAATCCGGGCCATGCAAAGAATAAAAAGTCTGGTCAGACGGCGACAAATCAAACGGAAACATGGGAATTGGCAAAACAAAATCCACATCGTTGGTAGCAGCAGCGACGTTAGACAGCGCCGCACCCTGCACCAGTGCGCCACCGTTGACAGAAACAGAAAAACGCGGAACCCAATTCGGATTCATCAGCGCCATAAATTCAGCGGCAGATTCGCCGCGCATGATAATAGGAGTTTGAGAACCGTAACGCAGATGTTGTCCGCGCAAGGTAAATTGCTGAATTAGCGCAAACAAACTGGTACCGAGAAGTGCCGGGCCAGTGCGATACGTGCCGGGAGCACCGGAGTTTGTCAAGCGCAAGCGAACCTGAAAATCGAAAAAGCGAACCTTGCGGTCAGTGCGCAGTGACGTTGGCGTAGAAACCTGCGTGGTGTTCGCAAACGCAAGAGTCTGCTCGAATTCCGGGCCTTGGTCTCGCGTGATGCGAGAGATTAAAGCATTCATATTGATGCGTGGCGCTGATGCTGGCATTGCTTTGGTATCCTTTATATATGCACTGCCCGGTAACTACTTCGTTCCACCGGGTTGACAGGCGGGAAAGTGGCAAGCGTTTCAGCTATGCCGTGGTTTTGGCCGGGAGCATTGGTTGAATATAGCTCCAAGCAAAAAATGCTGCAACGATGCCGATTGCAGCAAAAACTAGAGCAAGTACATGTTCTGATGTTGACAAGTTTATTCTCCCTTATAGACGTGTTGCCGCAGACTTCGCGGGAATGATGGATGGAACAAGGTAAGCAATCAGTAGTGCGACGATTGCAGCGCCAAATCCCAAAGAAATCCAGTGAAACGCTCCACTGCCAGTGCCCGGTAAATCCATAATGGTTTATTCTCCTGACGCTTTTTTCCGTACCTCGCCAAAAGTTATCGCTTTGCCACGATTTTCTTGGCGATTTTCGTTTGCGCTTTCCCGGTCAGTGCTGCGACCGCGATATTTCGATTTCGGGTCGTCTTTCTTGCGCTTATTGACCATGTTGTAAGCGTCAAAAATGTCTTTGTCAGATTCCATTTGCACCGGGTATTCCAGTTTCCTGTCACGCTTATCGTTTTCTTCCCTCGCCATGATTTTCCTCTCCTCTTTCGGTGTAAAGTTTAAGTCAACTTTCCAAGATTTTGCATCGGTCACAAATTCAGCAACGGGCTGCCCACCGTCAAAGTGGAAATGCACGAACTCATGGTCACCGAGTGTTGTGATACGTGCGGTATCTTCTGCATTAACTCCGATTTCTTTTTGCAGATAATCCAAATCAGAGGGGAGATTAGTAGAAAAAATAAACCAATCAGAAACGCGGCTCTTAATACGATTGTAAGCGTCTTTAGGTGATTGAAATGTTTGAAATACATCTAAAATCTCCGGTCTGTTTTGACTGAGGATTTGCAGGAGTTGCGGATTAGCCCAATTTGGCCCTTGCAGATTGTGGGCTTCGTCGCAGAGTAACGTAAAATGTAACCCACGTTTGTCCCATTCGGCAGACATTGCCAAATCGTGCTGAGAAATAATCCATTCGGCAACCGGACGAAATTGCTCCTCAGTGTCTCCATCTGGTTGAAAGACGATAACAACATTTTTTTCTCTTGCCGCCTTATCTAAATCTGAAACATTGGAAATCGTGCACGGCCATCCACGGAATTCGCGCTTGGGGTCAAATACAACGATTCCACCACCACCCTTAAGCGCCATGCTAAACGCGAGGGTTGTTTTACCACTGCGTCGCCTGCCAGTGAAAATCGCATTCATCTCGCCTTAGTTGTGAGCCATGCTTTTAATTCCGGCATGTACGTATACAGCAGAACCATTGCAAAAACCGCAATCCAGAATCCTTGCCAGAGACCGTCATAATACAAATCACGTTCCGCCAGCAAGCGCGACAATTTCTGTTCCACGCGCCAGTCGATGTCCTTGATGTCCTCGCGTGAAAATTCAATTTTTCCTGTTACTTCGTTACTCATGCCGGTACATGTACCTCGCGTCTTGCATCGTTACGAATCGGTGAAATTGGCTGCGTGCGTTCTGCGTCGCGTTTCTTTTCCTGTTCTTTTCGCGCCACATTTTTCGCACGCTGAAAACTGGCAACCGTCCAAATTCCCATCTGGCTTACCAGTTGAATTTCAGGAGCCATACCTGCCCACGATGATGGCGCATACTTGGAGCAGATTTTTGCCAGCGGTTCCGCCAGCATGTTTTTTTGTTCCTCATCGAAAGATAGTTCTTCTTGCAATGCCGAGTATTCAGTTTTTAGTGCGATGCTGTAAACGAAGCACAAAATTGCCACGTATGCATCGAAAACCCATTTAACATTTTCAGCGGTGAAAATTTCAGGAACTTTTTTTGCAGCCTCTAATATGCTTTCTTTTTCTTTTGCATCGCTGGAAATTCTCGCTGCCATTGGTGGAGTTTGTTCCGTGGCAGTTGATTCAGCAGATGGGAATGCAGATGTTTGCGCTGCTGGTTCCTGAGCGCCACCAATTGAAGTGTATGAGCGATTCTTACCGCCCGGTCTGCGTCCCATCGAAAAATTCCTTTAACTTCGATTGCATCTCTTTAGGAAATGCCATCAACATCATTTTAGATGCCGGGTTTTCAAACAAAAATTTTCCAGCGGAAATCAGCGCGTTGGTAAATCGAGCCTGTTCCGATTCCAGAAACGCTACGCGATTTTCCAGTTGAATGATTCTATGTAAAAGATTGGGTGAATCGGTGGAGAGAGTTTCCGATTCACCCGGTGAAGCAAGCGAGGTTGATTGGCGAGTGTCCATCTTAGTTGTGGAGCCTACCAAACCAGAAACCGGAAAGCAAGGAAAAACGCTTGACAGCGTACATAGACCGGAGTAAAAAGTAACGTACCTTTTGCCTGAATATTAAGTAATTCCTTTTACTTAAAAAACAGGACAAAGGTACTATATCGAGTAATACTAACAAGTAATCATCACATTAACTAAGTAGTAACTAGTCGAGGAAACCACTTTGATAGGTTTAGAAATGATAATAGAATTGGTGACGGCGATTCTGTGGTCGGGACAAATCGAAGGGGAACGGCCATTATCGATTATTCTGGTAGCGCCACCGGGCACCGGAAAAACTTCCATTCTGGAATTCATGCAATGCGAAACATCTTTTTTCTTTTCTGATTTTACCTCGCGAGAAATGAAAAATGCGCTAGGCGGCAATCCCGCACTAACTCATTTGATGCTTGGAGATTTTCTTTCACTGTTTGGCCACGCTAAAGGAACTGTCAAACTCAGCATCAATTTGTTAAGCCGGGTGACTGGAGAAACCATTCGGCAAAAACCATGGTCAGGTGAAGAAATAGCGCCACGTCGCTTGGGATTCATCAGCGCAATTCCGCCAGAAGATTTAGCGAAACGGGAAATCAAGCAACATGTAAGAGCCGGTGGTTTCGCTTCCCGTTTCATCTTTGCGAAATTCAATTACAGCCAAAAAACAATTGAACGGGTACATAAATTCATCCGTGAAGGGAAGTACAGAAAGAGCAAACCTATCATCATTGAAATCAAGCCGGGTTCCTACGCTATCGAAGTCCCTTCCAAGTTTGCCGATGAAATTGATTTGCTAGCTCGCAGAATGAAAAATGACCCCATCGGTTTTAGAGCACACCACCAGCTACGCACGCTGGCTTGCGCATTTGCTCGCATGGATAAGCGTAACATCGTAACTGAGAAAGATTATCAACGCGTGCTGGAGTTTGCTGATTTCTTTTCGGAACAGGGGAAAATCATATGATTAGAGATTGGATTGTAGTAATTCGTTTTCCGGAATTGCCAGAGGATGCTGACGAGGAAAGTGTAAAAATTATGGCACAAGCGCTTCTTGATAGTAATGGCGAAGTACCATACAAAATTATTCGGATTTTCAGGTCACATGGAGCAGACAGTGAGCGACTCTAAAAAAGATGACATCATCAAATTCACACACGAAGAATCACAGCGCATCGGTTCTGCCATCATCACAGAGATGCAAAACAACCCAACAGAAACAGGCGCAAGATTGTTACGTGCGGCAACGAGCCGCGAAGAAAAACTATTCATGGAGTCAGTTGTTAATCGCGTACAGGAATTAGTTTCACATCGTAACCAGTTATACATCGCTCTTGAAAGAACGCAGCGCGAAATTGCTCTTTTTGACAAACGTATTGCAGCGGTACAATCTGGCGAATTTGAGATTGATTTTAATGGCCGGATTCGCTACAATGATATACTGTTAAATTACTGAAACCATGCACAAACTACGTAGCTTGTGGTGGCTTCGAGAGAGGAGAAAAAAAACTGTGAGACTAGCACAAGAGTCAAAAAGCGTTGTGATTAATCTGAAAGTCAAGCAACGCGATACACGCGAAAAAGTCAATGACAAAAATGGTAAACCCGTTGAAAATCCCCGCTACAATAAGTTTTATTACGAAACGGCGGAAACCATTGAAGTCTTTGACACCACGCCAACAGAAGTAAAGGAAGTAGTTCTGCGTGGATTGCTCGAAGCATCGAAAAGAAAGTAAATGCCGTATTGGTCGCCATGTTTGTTACATTGCGAATGCGGTTGGGAGAAAACTTACCGGAACCCGGTCGCCGCACGATTTGGCGGGGAAGCCCACTTGCCATACTGTAATTTTTATCAGGAGAGTCAAAAGCATATGGTTGATTTCAAAAAACTTAAAGGACAGGCGATGGCAAAAAATAACAAAACTAGTGATGACCCCTTCTCTGATGATGATTGGGGAATGCCGGATGCGCAAAGTCATGTAGAATCTGGTGCAATGCCAGAGGCATCAAAAGAGGAATATGCACCGTTTCTCAAACCTCATCATCTGAAAATCAAACAAGGAACAATGCAACTGGTTGGTGTATCAACCGAGGCAACAGAATATTCTGATGTGTGCTTACTTGTCGAATTAAATGGCAGGAAATTCCGCATCGGCCAAAAACTGTTTGCGCCAGATTACAAAGCATTGCTTGCCCGTTTTGGAACCAAAAAAGCCGATTGGCATGGCGAACTGCGTTATAAAGTTATGCCGCACAAAGGAAACCCTGACGGCTATATCGCTGTACGATAATGCGGATGCGGAGAAATAACACAGCGTATTTCTCCGCATTTCGTAACGGTGTAACAATGAATTGCAGCATCCATAAAATCATCAAAACCCAAACGTTCTCAATCGAAGAGATGGAATTTCTGGTGCATCATGCCAAAGAATACGAAGTCTGTGAATCCTGTGTCATTACCATGGCCACCGCTATCACAGAGCGAATTGAACGAGATTCCGCCGTTAGAATTAGTCATACCATGCCGACCGGGAAAGCCAGACCGCATCACTCCTGAATATCTGGTAAAAACCAATGCGCTTGGCGGGCCAGAAAAAGCACGGTGGAAATGCAAGGATTGCGGTCATTTGTTTCGCACACGACGTTCATGGTCTAAGCATTCTGGAATGATGTCCAACATCATGGGCGATTGTCCCGGTAAAAAACCATGAAACTGTCTTGGAATGGTAGCGGGCAAAAGATTTATGGAAATATTGTGATGCGCTGGCAGTATTGGCGTCCTGATTTTTCTTACTACGAAGTATGGAGCAAATCAGGTGATAACTGGACGCTGCTTTTAGATTTAACAATATGGGACAATGGACAAATGAATCCCAAGAGGCTTCCATGAAATACGAGTGGTTTATGCGAACCATGCTTATAATGATTGCCGGATGTTTCTTTGCGCTTGGTTGGTTGATTGCAGAATTGTGGAACAAATGAATCTAACACAAAAGAAATTCAAGATTATGAAAATACATCAGTCATGGATTGTTGAACACCCGCACGGCGGAACATATGTCACTTACAATTTTAATGGCGCACTCATTTGGTGTCTGGCTATGATTCGTTCCATGCAGCGAGAGAAACAAAAATGAGATTTCGCCATCCTGACACCGGGCAATGGATTTCCGAAAAAGAATGGCTCGCGCTGCAAGAAGAAATGCCTGACGAACGCGACGATTTTGACGATTGGGACGATTTTGGCGATTTTGACCAATTTGACGAATGGGAGTATGAGGGATGAAACTATCACCAAAAACTAAATTAAAATGTGTAGTTTGTAACAAGCGTGCCATAATGAAAATCTGGTGCTATTCCGGAGATGAACACCCGGCATTTTGCAGTGAGCAATGTTTCCAGAAATTATGCGAACTGTTAAAAGAACCATACATGATTGCAAGATATGGAAAAGATTGGGATAGGCCACATGGGCAGAAATAGAACCCGCCAGCTATGGCTACAAATCAAATTCGATGCACCGGGAGTCTCTCGCCGCGAAGTAATAAAAACCTTACTCCAATCTGTTCACAGAGGAGATTATAATTACCCTCAGAAATGGCGAGTAGCTCTTGGTTGGTCAAACAGAGAAAATGATATGTTGCGATGGGGAGAATTTACACAAGAAATGAAAGCCAGCCGCGAATCGTCACCGGGTTTTGATATGACAGTAATTCAATATCTGGAGAATATGTGAGAAAAAAATATATCAATCTGGTGGATGCAATCAAGCAAGAGAAACGCGAATTAACAAACGATGAACAAATTACAGCGCGGCAAATGACGATGCACCGTGATTTAATTCTGCAAAAAATTTCCGGAAACCATAATCCAAAAATCGTAAAAGCAGTAGCAGAACAAATTGAAAAATTTGTGATGTCATCATTTCCAAATACACCACAAGGAACCGTGGTGCTGGCCATGCAATTTGTTACTGACAAAATAATGATAGGAATGTTAGAGATTCAATGACAGCAAATTACTGGTATATCGCCCGCGAGTATGAGTTATTTATCGACACCGACAACATAGAAAAATCACTGAAACATACTCGCGCACGATTGCAAGGTGCAATCGAATGTAATGAGCTTCACGTTGTAAGCGTATGGTCAATGCCATCTACTAGACCAAATCATCTACACACAATCATTACACTAAAACATCCAATCTCCGCAATCCAGAGATACGTATGGGAAATTATATTGCATGGAGATATTTACAGGGGTTGCTGTAATCTGATGCGTTATAAATTTGGTATTCCAGCACCAGATATTCTCATTTCTCCACATCAGGACTTTCTGTCACCAAATAAAAAACACACTCGCCCGGCTGATGACGTTTGTTATTGCGATAGTAAACACAACCGTAAAACAATGTATGATTGTTCTGCGGCTATACGCATTCGTGGGCAGTATAGAGATGCTGCGTTTTTCGGCAAACCAAGCAAAAACCCATGCAAAATCTGGCAGTTACCAGAATTGTAACGCTGTAACACACAAAACCAACATTTCTATTGACACCACCGGCGCAATCTGAGACACTTCTTATAGCGGAATGGAGACCGCTTACCATGAAAATCATCATTAAAAAGTGGCTGGAAACGAGAGAATGGGAGAAAACAGAGGCGGGTTACGCACCACGCGTTGCTATCCCAACCAGCGGTTTATCCAACATGCCGGGAACAATCGACATCCCAGACAATTATTACATCGATTGTGTATCAATTTTCGAGAACGAAATAGTGGTGTACATCCTTCCCAAAACAATGAATCAATACAAGCATGGCGTCGCTGGCCGTATTTCTACTGGTGACCTATGAGCAACGAACTGGCACCACTGGAAAAAGCATTTAACAGCTTGCTCGAAGTTACCGCCAAGCGCTTGGAAATTGCGCTAATGAATAATGACTGGCTGGAAGTAGAGCGGGTAATCAAACTTCTAAAGAAGGGATTACAATAATGTTCTACTGGAAATATTTCATCCGTCGCTGGACTGGCTTGCACCGGGAGCATCTCATCGTGTGGAGAGGATAATTTAATGACCGTCATCCAAAAACTGCGTAATTTCATCACCAGCTATTCCCACTTTGCTGACGAAAATCTAGTCATTCCACTTTCCTTGTGGATTCTCGGCACATACTGCTATGAAATTTTCGATTCTTTCCCATACCTCGTTATCACCGCCCATGTGAAACGCGCTGGCAAAACCCGGTTATCGGAGCTAATCGGGTTCACTTGTTCTATGCCGTTTAACGTCGCTGGCGCTACCGCTGCGTCGCTTTTTAGAATCATTCAGGATAACAAACCAACAATCATGTGGGACGAAGCGGAAACGCTATCGTCCGAGGCATCGTCACTCACTCGCGCATTTCTTAACGTTGGTTATCGCAAGGGCCAAACCATTCCACGTGCTACCGGGCAAGGTGTCATTCAATGGCCAACCTATTGCCCTAAGGTGTTCGTTCTAATCGGAGACGTTTATGACACATTGCGAGACCGTTCTATTATCTGTGAAATGCAACGCGGTGAACCCAAGAAACGCTTCGCTTACGAAACAGCAAAAGAAGATGGCGATGAAATCGCGCAGGAGCTTAAACAGGTGGTTGCAGCAAATATCGAAGCGATACAATCTGCCTATGCCGAATGTGAATGTGATTTTCTCACAGATAGAGACGCAGAAGTCTGGCGTCCTATATTCGCACTTGCATCCGTTTTTGACCGTGATATGTACAGGCAACTATCACGCATTGCTGTTGACATGGCGACCGAAAAAACGGCTGACGTTAAGCGCTATGGATACGTTAATCAGGAAGAACAAGAACGCATCGTTCGCCGTGAAGAATACGGACGGCGAGCAATCTCTGATTTGCTTTTCCTCACAAAGAAAGTTAAGTCCATCGAATCGAAAAATGCCGTTACCGCGTTGCGTGAGATTGATATTGCACCGTGGCGGAAATATGAAGGAAACGGACTGGACATGAACAAACTTGCTGACTTGGTTGGAATTTTTGAACTGCGTCCAAAGGTAATTCGGCAAGGCACAAATGTTTTTCGCGGATATACTCAAAAAGATATTTCAACATGCGCTAAAAAATACAAAATAGGAGAAAATTAAAATGAGATGTGAATATTGTAACAAGCCAGACCATATTATTGGAAAAGACGAATGCACTTGCAAGCATTGCCCGCTATGTAAATATAAAGCAAAACCATTTGGCCATTTGGATTTGCACGCTTGCGAAAATCCGGAATGCGAAATTGTAATTTTCAAAAAATAGAATGTGTAACTGTGTAACA
>Ga0137403_10003575_pt1 | contig 18624 bp, 9 predicted proteins | sample CZOMad2_1_16fung_FD_122057 | JGI IMG/M metagenome (GOLD analysis project Ga0137403, IMG submission 122057) | Vadose zone soil fungal communities from Angelo Coast Range Reserve, California, USA - CZOMad2_1_16fungal (Hybrid Assembly) | ecosystem: Environmental > Terrestrial > Soil > Vadose zone...
CAGTCAGGTGTCCTGGGGTCGTCCGGAAGGGGGATTTATGTGGGCGCCCGATTGCGCCTACAAAAATGGTACCTACTACTTCTATTTTCCACATCCCACCGGCAGCGGCAAGGAGTGGAACAATACCTGGAAGATAGGGGTTGCTACCAGTAAGCAGCCGGCCAGCGATTTTACCGTGCAGGGATATATCCAGGGACTGGAGTCCATGATCGACCCATCTGTATTTGTGGATGATGACGGGCAGGCCTATTTCTATTATGGCGGAGGGCGGATCTGCAAGGGCGGGAAGCTCAAGGCGAATATGACGGAGATCGACGGAGAAATGAAGAATATGGAAGGGCTGGTGGATTTTCATGAGGCGAGCTGGGTGCATAAGCGCAATGGGATCTATTACCTGTCCTATTCCGACAATCATGATTCGGCAGGTAAGCGTAACCAGATGCGCTATGCGATGAGCAATAGCCCGCTGGGCCCCTGGACTTACAAGGGGATCTATATGGACCCGACGGACAGCTATACGAATCATGGGTCGATCGTGGAGTATAAAGGGCAGTGGTATGCTTTTTATCATACCAGCGCGATCTCGCACCAGGATTGGCTTCGGTCGATCTGCGTGGATAAATTATATTTCAATCCGGATGGAACGATCCGGAAGGTGGTGCCGACGGGGATGGCCGGCGTGGGACCGGCGCAGTAATTTGGGTTCTCATACCAAGCAATAGTTCATGTTGAACCGGTAGTCGTGGTCGTAATGGCCACGGCTATTTTTTTATGGATTTCCCGCCCCTCCGCGACGATTATTTGTATGATCTCCTCTATATCCTGCCGGGAGGTTCGGAAATTTACAATGCAGCCTCTCAGGCAATGTTTCCCGGACACGACGGCATTCGATAAAAATACTTTTCCGCCCTGCTGCAATTGATTTAATAAGGCATCATTCAATTTATTCAAATAGATTTCCTTATGGGCTTTGGCGTCGGCAGGGGCCTTAGGAATACCGGCATGATCGGCGGGGATATACCTTAGCGTGGTGATACTTAGATTTTGCGTTACGGCTTCCAGTTCCGGATGTTCGTCCGCTAATTGGAATAATAATTTTGAAAGCCGGATATCTTCGCCGATCATTTTTATATAGCCATTCCTGCCTACCTGCTGCAGGGTAAGCCATACTTTCAGTGCCCGGAAACCACGTGAATTTTGAAAACCGTATTCATAATAATTATGGGTCAGGGGCTCATCGGCGTTACTAAAATTATAATAAACAGGGTGGGAACTGTAGGTTTCGATCAGGTGATTGGGGTCTTTTACCAGCGTGCATCCTGCCTCGAGTGGACTGTAGAGCCATTTATGCGGATCCAGCGCAATGGAATCCGCCTCTTCCATACCCGTAAACAGTGTTTTTAGTTCCGGAATGACGGCTGCGGGTATGCCATATGCGCCATCTATATGAAACCAAAGATCATATTTTTTGCAAACGGAGGCGATGGCCCGGAGGTCGTCGACGGCACCTGTACTTACATCGCCTGCGGTGCCAATGACCATCATGGGGTGGACGCCTTTTTTCTTATCCTCTTTTATGGCGTTTTCCAATGCCTGGTTGTCCATTTTATTGGCGGCATCGGTCTGGATCCAGCGGATGGCCTTGGAGCCAAAACCAAACAGGACAGCCGCTTTTTCAATCCAGGTATGGGTGGCCTGCGAGCAATAGATCACTAATTTACCGGCTGCCTCTGACAGGCCATCCTCTTTAATATTGCCGGGGCCTTTGACCGTTCTTGCCGCTAAAAATGCCGTGAAGTTGGCCATATTGCCTCCGCTGACTAAAATGCCGCCATAGGTTGATGGAAGGCCGATGAGTTCCCCCAGCCATCTGATGGTCTGCTTTTCAATTTCGGTGGCCATCGGGCTCAAAATATTGGCCCCGACATTCGGGTTGACGGCGGACGCCAGCAGATCGGCCAGCGCTCCGATGGGTGCAGGGGATGAGGTGATATAACCCAGGAACTTTGGATGGCCGTTCAGCAGGGAATGATCCAATACCAGGTCCGTAGCCCTGGAAAGTATTTCTTTAACCGCTGCTCCATGCGATGGCAGCGGGCCTGTTCCCATTAATTGCTGCAATTGCCGGGGCGATTCACCCGTTGTAACAGACTTTTCCCTGATGGTATCCATAAAATCGGCGATCCTGTCTACAAGCTGATAGCCAATCTGTTTGAATTCTTCTTTGCCTATTTCAATAGGCGCTGAGCGCTGATCGGACATGGGATTAACGATTTGATCCGGCTCTAAATTAGTAGATTAGTTGCCGGCTGGCATTACTTTAAAGCTCAGCCATCTGACTTAAAGGCCCAGATCAGGGCATGGCAACCCGATTTTTTATTATATTTATATACACAGGAGGCGTCTATGGATAATTTCTTCGAAAAAGTTTTGCAGCACCCCAATTATTACCGCCAGTTCAATTGCAGTAATACACTGATAACCGTTTTCAATTGTCCGATGGAGGCCCGGCTGATGAAGACCCGGTTCGCCGATCTCTGGACACAGTATAATTACCTTTTCTACGTGGTCGACGGGCGGAAGATCTGGCATACGGCCCATGGGACCTATGATATCGGTAAGGGGAGCTGTGTATTCGTGCGAAAAGGGGCTTTTATTCTCGAGCAGATCCTGGATACCGGCTTTTGTGTCGTGCTTTTTTTTATACCCGATGAATTTATCTGCGATACGTTAAAACCCAAATCAAAGCCCCTGGGCAAATATGGGGAAAAGTATAATCCTGTGATGGTGCTCAATACAAGCGAAACGCTTGCTTCTTTCTTCCTTTCGATTTCATCTTATTTTGGCGAAACCAGGGAACCCGACCCATCCTTGCTGGAACTGAAATTTAAAGAGCTGATCCTGACTATTGCGGATAATCCACATAATACCGAATTGCTGTCTTATTTCTGTTCCTTGCTGCATGAGCCTGAATCGAATACGTTGCAGCGGGTGATGGAGGAAAATTACTGCTTCAACCTTAAGATGGAACAATACGCCATGCTGAGCAACCGGAGCCTGTCTGCTTTTAAAAGAGATTTTCAAGCGCTGTATGGCACCACTCCGGGTAAATGGCTGCTGGAAAAGAGGTTGAAACATGCCTTGCACCTGCTGACCCATCTGAATAAAACCATCAGTGAGGCTGCATTTGAAAGCGGCTTTGAAAACCCCTCTCATTTCAGCCGTTCGTTCAAGCAAAATTTCGGGATGCCCCCTTCGGCGAAGAAAAAAATGGGCGCCCCCCCGCAGGAACCTATTTTTTTAGCAGTTTGATGGAACCGATCTTCCGGTTCTTATCATTATATAGGACCAGGTAATGGATGCCGGTACGGATATGTGGCCGGAGGGTCACTGATGTTTGCCCGATCGTTGCTTTATCCAATACCTTTCTGCCGACGGCGTCATAGATCCGGAGAACTATCGTTCTGGCGGGATCGATGTCTTTTATGACCAGCTCATCCGTGAAAGGATTGGGAGAGATCGTTATTACAGCGCCGGGGTTTGCGGGATCGATAATGGCTGTTACCGTACTTCGCGTGATATTGAAGCTGTCAACGCCGGTATTTACGGTGTAACAAGATTCACTGGTGCGCATGCTGACATAAAACAGATTATTTCCAATGGCCAGCGAAGAGGGTTGAAGGGTCAGGGAATTCTGCTGGCTTTCGGCCTGAACGATCGTTGTAAAGTTGCGGTCCTTTGCGAAAACATAGGTAGGGGTCGTTCCGCCACCGGCGATATTGGATGCGGTCAGGATCACGGGGTCCTGCAGGTTCGTTACCACGGTAATATTCGATGCCAGGCCGACATGGGGAGTTACGGATTGTATGATCTTAAAGTTCTGGCCGATACTGGACGAATCGGTGGCCGTCCTGTAGGTGATGCTGAGCGCATGTATTCCGGCAACGATCAGCGCCGGATCGATGGTCACCGTACTATCGGCATTTATACTTAAGGGTGCGTCATCGATCTTTGCGGAAACGGCAGCGTGGTAATCCACTCCCGGAATATTGACCAGCCTGATCTTTTGCGGAGGCTGATTACTGCAATAATAAATCGGAACGGGGCTTATCTGCGGTTGATCCGGGATGAGATTTCCGATAAACGTCAGATCGGTATTGGTCTTTACGGGATCGTTATAGTCGAAATAGATGGATGCGGTATTCCTGATGGTGTCTCCTGTATGAGCGTTGGATGAAGGTTTGATCCTGTAGGTAATGAACCCATGACTTGCCGGCTCGTTGCGATTGCTGTCGGGGAGATTAATATTGGAGAACTTCCATTTGCAGATATTATCCGAGATGACCAGGTGACCTTTATGGCTTGTCGCCAGCAGGTCGAAGCTTTTCCAGTCGAGCTTACTATCCAGGGTATCCATGATCACTACATTGAAGGCCGTATCGGTGCCTGTATTCTGGAACCGGATGGTATAGTTCAGGAAATCTTTCAAACCCAGATCTCCTGAGGAATAGATGCCGCCATGCGATTCATTTTTTTCATTCGGATCGTAGGCTCCTGTTACTTTATGATACAAGGTAAATGTGTTGTCGCCGGGAACAAGATCCCCGGTGACAGGCCCGATGACCGATCTGTAGGTGACCCAGTCCCCAATTTGAATGACAGGACGATTTGCGAGCGCTAAGGTAATATTGAAAACCAGGGTGTCGAGCGGCTTAAAGTTATTGTATTGCCATTGAATCGTATCTCCTGAAATGCTGCTTTGCACCGGGACCGATGAAATAAATGTAGTTCTGGGATCCTTGAGGAACTTCACCGTTCCCGTCGTAACGGTGTCCGTGCCGGCATTATAACAGATCAGCTGATAATAACTGGTAAATCCTGCCCTTGCCGGGTTGAGGGCTACCAGCGTACTCCTGAGATCTCTTTTACCCGGGATGGGTTTCAACCCAAAGTTTCCGGTAGCGGCGCCATAATAGGCCGGGAAGGTCGTTACAAATGAATCGGGAATGATAGTATAATAATCATGATTGAATATCCGGGGCCTGGTCACAAAGGTCCCGCTGTCCACTTCATTCCCGTAATTTCCATTATCCGTATAACCGGAGACACTATATGAATTGTTCTTGGTCGACGTGACATTTATATTCTGCACGAAAGGCTCCGTGCCGTCTTTTATCCCATTCCCATTGTAATCGAAAAATACATAGCCTTTTATGGCATTGAAGGGGGCGAGCTTCAGGATGAATGCGTCATAGTCTCCCAGACCAGGGCCCGGGAAGTCGCCATCCGCAGAGTTGGTCTCTCCCACCAGGAGGATCTCTCCGCCCGGCGATTTATACAGGCTGTTGATGAAATCGCCCTGGGTTCCGCCCAGACTGGAGATCCATTGAATATTGCCGTTCGACTTGTCTGCCTTGATAAGAATGCCGTCGCTGTTGCCTCTTGCCGGTATGGTGATCCCATTGATCTGGGACGAATAGGTAATGCCGGCCATAATGATATTGCCATCATCCGATTCGATGAGGTCGTTACCGGAATCCCATGCCAGGCCGCCCAAAGTTTTTATGAAGGTAACGGCGCCGGAACTGCTGAGTTTGATCAGCGCCATATCATAGAGACCTGTATTGCTGATGAAATCTCCATCGGAGGACCTTGAATTGGCCAGCACATAGAAATCTCCCGTTGACGAGCTGATGATCTTTGCCCCGTCGTCGCTGTCCGAACCGCCAATTCTTTTCATCCAGGTAATCGCACCCGTACTGTTTATTTTAACGATCCAGATATCGGTTCTCCGGAAAGCGCCCACCGGCACGGTGCCGGTGAGATCACCATCTTCGGATGTCGCATCGGCCGTAAAGATATAACCACCGTCGTTCGTCAATTTAAGACTCATGGCCGTTTCAGCATTGGTGCCCCCGTAGGTCTTGCTCCATTCGATGACACCGGTGGAATTCAGCTTCACGATCCATACGTCCGTATTCGTGCCATGGTTTGCGGGAACATCCCCGTTATTATCGGAGCCGGTAGTTGCCGAGAAGATACATCCTCCATCCGGTGTAGTCTGTAATCCGGAAATGAGTTCCGTTCCAGTCCCCCCGTAGGTCTTCTTCCACAAGATGTTTCCATTCTGATCGCATCTGGCTATAAAGATATCCCAGCTCCCTTTTAAAAGCGGGATGTCGCCATTGGAAGATGAAGTGGCACCGCCGAAATAGAAACCGCCGTCATCCGTCGGGCTCAGCAATTGATCATTACCGGCATAGGCCGCTCCGTCATCGGCTGATCCCCCTATGAGTTTTTTCCACAACAGCTGACCCTGCCCGGAAATGCAGACGATGAAGAAATCGGCTCCTCCATGGTTGCCTGCAGCCTGACCATCGGCGGAAGCCGTAAAGCCGCTGCAGACATAGTTGCCGTTATTCAGCCGGATGATATGGGTAAACCTTTCCGCCCCCGAACCTCCGTACCTGACGGAGGAAATGATGCCAGGGGTTTGACCCATTGCTGTCCGGAGGCCGATCAGGAAAAGTATCAGGAGTATATTTCTTTTCATAGTGTTGGGTAAAGATAAAAAAAACCCGGGCCGTTGCTCCCTGATTCTCGTCAAATCCTCCCCAAATCCGACCGAATACTCAATCCCACCCTTATAATCCCCGGCAAAATCGATAATTTTATAATACATCATGCCGGCGTTCTCATCTCATACCCGCGTTGCCATATTATTCCTGGCGCTTTCTGCCTGGCGGCCTGGCCATGCCCAGAAACCGATGGGGGGATTCGAGCACCTCACCATGGAACAGGGACTTCCTTCCAATACCGTCATCGGCATGCTCTTCGATAAACAGGGTTATCTCTGGGCCGCCACCGGCAACGGCCTTTGTCGCTACGATGGCTATAACTTTGTAACCTATAAATTCGATCCCCAGGACTCCCTCTCCCTCAACCAGGACCTGATCTTCTCCTTATTCGAGGACGATGAGGGCTCCCTCTGGATCGGCACCGTTGAAGGGGGCATTACCAAATTCGATCGGCAGCGGGAGAAATTCATCAGCTTCCGCCCGCCCCGACCGGCCAACCGGTTTGAAACCGTGCTCAGGGCCGTTTCGTCGATCAACCAGGACAGGGAAGGTATGTTCTGGATCGGCTCCTTCTCGGGCGAGCTCCGGCGCTTCGACCGGCGGACCGGTCAGTTCTCCTCTTTCGACTACGACCTGGGCTATCATCCCCGGTCCGGCGATCTGCGTCCCTTCGACCGCGTCAACTGCATCTACCGGGACAGCCATAACGATCTATGGGTCGGAAACAAATCCGGGCTTCACCAGCTGGTCCTGGCTCCCGGCAAACCCTTCGACCCGCAGACCGCCCATTTTAAAAATTATTTCAACGACCCCTCCGACCCCGGCTCGCTGGCGGGATCGGAGGTCGCCGCCGTCCTCGAAGATCATGATGGAAATTTATGGATCAGCACCGACAGCGCGCTCAACCGGCTGGACCGGAAAACAGGCCGATTCATTCATTACCGCCATGATCCGGGCAATCCTTATAGCTTTTCCTGCCCTTCGTTTGGCAATATGGCGGAAGACCTCGATCATAATCTCTGGATTGCGACCGTCTTTGGAGTAGACCGCCTGGATCCTAGTCGTCAGCGGTTCGATCATTTCAGACATGTGGAAGGCGACGCCAGCAGCCTGGATGAGCCCGGAGTCTATCGCATCGTGGTGGACATGCCCGGGAATGTCTGGATCTGCGCCACGGGGATCAATAAACTGGACCGGCATCTGATGCCCGTCGCCCGGTATAAACATGATGAGCATGACAAGTATTCGCTCGCGAACGACTGGGTATATGGAGCCACGGAAGATCGCAGCGGAACCTTGTGGGTGGCCACCATGAAGGGACTCGACGCGCTCGACAGGGGATGTGGCCAGTTCCGGCATTTCCGGCATGATCCGGCTGATCCCGCAAGTCTCAGCAATGATATGACCTCGGCGGTGCTCCAGGACAATGAGGGGATGATCTGGGTATGTTCCTGGCAAGGCACCCTGGACCGGCTGGATCCCGCCTCCGGTAAGTTCACCCATTATATAGGCCCTAAAGGCAGGTTTGGGAATGCCGACCGTTACTACCATGTATTGTTCCAGGATCGGGGCGGCGTCATCTGGATCGGAGAGACCAGCAGCGGGGTTACCGCACTGGATTATAAGAAAGGGACGATCCGGCATTATGACCATGATCCCGCTAAGCCGGAGGGCATGAGCGACTACCAGGCGGACTGCATCTGCGAGGACGACCAGGGGTTTATCTGGATCGGTCATGGCAGTGTGGCGACAGACCGGCTCGATCCCCGGACGGGCAGCTTCGAACATTATCAATTTCGTTTTGGCGACAGCAGTAGCATCAGCTCGAATTATGTCAACGCCATCGTCAAGGATAAGAAGGGCGATCTATGGATCGGCACGTTGGCCGGCGGACTCTGTCACTACCAGGCGTCAACGGGGAAGTTTACGACCTATACGGAGAAGGATGGATTGCTGGATAATAATGTCACTTCTATTGTAGAGGATAATGATAACAATCTCTGGCTTGGCACCGGCAAGGGGATGTGCCGGTTTTCTCCTAAAAACAGGCAGTTCAGCAATTTTGATTACCCCAACAGCCCGAGATCCGACAGGGTAGTTACGTTCTATTGCAAAGGAAAAGATGGAATGCTGTTCTTCAAATCCGGCAATAACGGCCTGACGGCCATGGATCCTGCCTTGCTGCGGCCTAACCTCTATGTCCCACCGCTTGTGATCACCCAGTTCAAGCTGTTCAATAAGCTGGTGCCGGTGTGCGGGGACATGGATCGGGGCGGGGTCGGGGGCCAGCGGACGCTCACGCTCGCGCATGACCAGAATTTTTTCTCCTTTGAATTCTCGGCGCTGAATTATACGGACCCTGCCAAGAACCAATATGCCTACAAGCTGGAAGGGGTCGACAAAGACTGGATATATAGCAACACTCGCCGCTCGGCTGATTATACCGATGTAGCGCCGGGGACTTATACCTTTCGCGTGAAGGGCAGCAACAATGAAGGCTTGTGGAATAATGAAGGCACTGCGATAAAAGTCGTAATCCATCCACCCTGGTGGCGCACCTGGTGGGCCTGGTCGCTGTATATCCTCTCGGCCATTGCCATCCTGTGGATCATCGACCGGCGGCGGCGGGCGAGGCTCATCGAGAAGGAGCGGCACCGCAACCTGGCCAGGGAGCTGGAAATGCAGGCCCTGCGGGCCCAGATGAACCCGCATTTCATTTTCAACAGCCTCACGTCCATCAACCGGTTCGTGCTGAAGAATGAAACGGACGCGGCCTCGGATTACCTGACCAAATTCTCCCGGCTGATCCGCATGGTGCTGAATAATTCGAAGATGTCGCTTATTTCGCTGGAGGACGAGCTGGAGATGCTGCGGCTCTATCTTGAAATGGAGAAATTACGGTTTAAAGAGTCGTTCGTTTACAGTTTTGACATCGGCAGAAAGATCGATACGGCAGGCATATTTATTCCACCGCTGCTCTTTCAGCCCTTCGTCGAGAATGCCATCTGGCATGGACTGATGCACAAGCAGGGGCAGGGCAGGCTCGATATCCGGCTCAGGGTAGAGAAGAATGTCCTGATATGTACCATCAGCGATGACGGCGTGGGCCGCTCCTTTGCCGAAGCATCGACCAGCAAATCGGCGCAAAAACAAAAATCCATGGGTATCGGCATTACCAAACAGCGGTTGGCGCTGATGAATGGCGGGATGGAAGAGAGTGAGGATAATTTCCGGATCCAGGATCTGTACCTGGACGGAAAGCCGGCGGGCACCCGGGTGATCCTGAAGATCCGGATCAGGGAGACGATCGGGGAACAGGCGGCGCAGGTGGCGCGGAACAAAGACCTTTAACATCAGTATATGATAAAAGCAATAATCGTTGATGATGAGCCCGATTGTTCCGAGACACTGGGCATGTTACTGGAAAGATGCTGCCCGCAGGTGCTGGTAGTGGCCACCTGCAATTCCGGCGCCGCAGCGCTGGTGGAGATCGATTCGCAGAAGCCCGACCTTGTTTTTCTGGATATCGAGATGCCGCATATGAACGGATTTCAATTGCTGGAGAAGCTCCCCTCGATAGACTTCGATATCGTCTTTACCACCAGCTATGATCAATACGCCATAAAGGCCATCCGCTTCAGCGCGATGGATTATTTACTGAAGCCGGTGGACAGGGAGGAATTGAAGAGCGCAGTCGAGAAAGTATCCCGGCGGCACCATCCGCCCTTGCCGCAGCAACTGGAGATCCTCCTGCAACGCCTTCATCAGCCGACGGCTTCAAAGATCGCTATACCCACCATGGAGGGCCTGCAGATGATACCTGTGGAATCCATTATCACCTGTACCTCGCACAGCAATTATACGACGCTGCACCTTAAGGGCCGGCAAAAGATAACGGCCTCGCGTACGCTGAAAGAGATCGAGGAAATGCTGGACGGGCTTTCCTTCCTCCGCGTGCATCAATCCTCGCTGGTGAATCTCAACGAGGTCAACAAATATGTCAAAGGCGAAGGGGGCTACCTCGTCATGAGTGACGACACTTCCATCGACGTCTCCCGCAGCCGGAAGGAATCGCTGCTGGTAAAGCTCCAGCCGAAGAGGGGGTAGGGGGGCGCCTGGGTCGCGGCAGGGAGCGCCGGGATGCCGTTCAATGGCCGGAATGATGCATTGCGCCTGGCATGGGGTCAAAAAAGGATTTGTATGCAACAAGCCTTTTCAGCAGCGCTTTATTCTCCTCCATCATTTTTGCTTTTTCCGTGGCGCCTGCCGGTATGATGATATAGCCGTGCGGTCCTTTTCCATCCCCGAGGATCATCGGTCCTCCGGCCGGAGAATTACCGCCGATCTCGGCCTCCGTTATATAGGGTGCATAAAACATGTAATGCGGCAGGCTGAAGGTGACGACATGTTTGTCGCCGTCTGGTCCGACATAGGTGCGCATGAGCGGGGCCAGCATATAGGAGATCCCCGGTCTCGAAGGCGCCTTGTAGGTTCCATTTGCATACCGTGCCGTCATCGTGTCCCTGATCTGGGACGCCGTGAATTTTCCGGAAGCCCGCATCGCTGCCACGTCGGCATAGGCGGGGAAGATCATCTTTGCGCCTTCGGCATCGTAGCTGATGGAACTGGCCAGGTCCTGCCGGAATTCGGCCCATTCCCATTCTGTCCGGTTGATGAAACAGATGAACCCGTTAGTGCCCTGGCGAGCAATATAGTAGCCCTTTTCGGGATCTAACAAATAAACAGTGGCGTCCTTTCGGATATGCGAGGGCAGGGAGCTGAGCGCGAAATCCGTCTCGAGACCGGCTGGCATTTTTTCCAGCTTCCAGCCGGCGGGATCCTGACTTTGGGCTTGGATCGAGATTAATGTTATAATGAGAAATGGTAGGGCCAGCCGGCGGTTTTTTGCCGGGGAGCCAGGGATTTTTGGTTGTTTCATGGTATAAAGACAATCGGGGTATGGAATACCGGACAGGGGGGTGGGATTTATTTTTTTTGGGCCGGGTGGGGCTTTGGAGTTAAATTATTATAAAATATTGATAATCAATGTATAATTATTTTCTCTTCATAAAGACGTACGTAAAAATGTGTTTATTTGCATAAAGACGTACGTAAAAATGAGTATTTTTACAAAAACTCGTACTTTTTTTGAAAATTTAAATAAAATGAAAAGAAATGAAATAAGCTTTTTGACAGCCTGGAAGCGATCTCCCAATCGCAAGCCTCTTATCGTGAGAGGAGCAAGGCAAGTAGGAAAAACCTGGTTGATGAAAGAGCTTGGACGAAGGGAATATCAAAAATGCGCCTATGTAAATTTCGAAAGTAATGCAAGGTTAAAAACAGTTTTTACGCAGGATTTTGACATTCGGCGTATTATTCAGGCTATTCAAATAGAAACAGAGGTAATTATTGAGGCAGATAACACGCTTATTGTGCTTGATGAAATACAAGAGGCGCCGGGTGCCCTGACTTCGCTTAAATACTTTCAGGAGAATGCCCCGGAATACCATGTTATATCCGCTGGATCTTTATTAGGAGTAGCATTAAACAGCCATTACTCGTTTCCAGTCGGTAAGGTTGACTTCCTGAGCCTTCACCCTTTGAGTTTTGCCGAGTTTATGGATGCGTTAAATGAAAACCAGTTGCTTGATCTATTAGGGAACAGGGATTGGCCATTAATCAAAACGTTCAAGTCAAGGTTTATTGGGCTATTGAGGCAATATTATTATGTGGGCGGTATGCCCGAAGCCGTGTTGTCTTTTTCGGAAAACCAGGATTTCAAGGAAGTGAGAAATATTCAAAAGCGAATACTGGCGGCATATGAACAAGATTTTTCAAAGCATGCACCCAATGGGATCGTGCCAAGGATAAGAATGCTATGGAATTCCGTTCCTGCTCAGTTAGGCAAAGAAAATAAAAAATTCATCTACGGGATCATTAAGGAGGGAGCGAGGGCAAAAGATTATGAATTGGCAATGTCCTGGCTTATCGATTGCGGTCTTATTCATAAGATAAATAGGGTGACAAAGCCGGCTCTTCCCTTAAAAGCCTATGAAGATTTCAATGCATTTAAATTGTTCCTGGTGGATGTTGGCCTATTGGGAGCAATGGTCGACCTGGACGTAAAAACCCTGCTGGAAGGGAGCGCGATATTTGAAGAATTTAAAGGTGCATTGACTGAACAGTATATCCTGCAACAATTGGTAACGCAACGCGATCTGGCTACTTATTATTGGTCGGCCGAGAATGCAAGGGCTGAAATAGACTTTGTAATACAGGTTTCTGGAAAGATCGTACCAATAGAGGTGAAAGCAGAAGAAAATCTTCAATCAAAAAGCCTGAAGGCATATTTTCAAAAATATAGTCCGCAAACAGCGATAAGAACATCTATGTCGGATTTCAGGAAAGAGGAATGGATGACCAACTTGCCGTTGTATGCTATTGGCGTGTTGGATAAGATCCTTGTATGAGCTTTGGGCCGTGGCTGGGAATTACTTCCAGCCACCTCCTAAATCCCGATATAAATTCACAATCGCCTGAAGCTGCTGCAAACGGTCATTGACCTGGCTCAATTGAGCGGACAACAGGCTTTGCTGGGCGGTCAATACTTCCGTATAATTAGCGGAACTGTAACGCACCAGCAACTGGGTATATTCCACGGCCTTTTGCAAATTCACGATCTGGCTATCACGAAGATTGGTTTTTTCAAGAGTGCTTTGGTAAGCAGTCATATCATCCGAAACCTCCTGTCCCGCTGTCAGCAAACTATTCTCAAAAGCCAGCAGCGACTGCTGCTGTCCCGCCTGCGCCACTTTTAATCTTGCTTTATTAATACCCTGGTTGAAAAGAGGCTGCGTTAGACTACCAGCAATACTTCCTACCAATGAAACAGGGTTAAACAGGTTAGCAACGGAAAGACCACTATAACCTCCGGAAGCAGAAATAACCACATCCGGGTAGAAATACGTGCGGGCGATATTCGTCAATTCAAAATTATACCGGAAATTCAATTCGGCTTCCTGCACGTCGGGGCGGTTGCCCAGCAATTGAGCCGGAACGCCCGTATGCAGTAAGGAATCTTGCTTTTGTCCGGAAAGTTCACCTCGTTGTATTGGACCCGGCACTCTGTCCAGCAGAATGCTCAAGGCGTTTTCAACCTGCCGGATCGATTGTTTCAGATCGGGGATGGTTACCTCCACCGCATACCGGCTGGCCTCACTCTGTACAACTGCTGCTTCGGTGACGATATCGGCATCTTTTAAGGACTTCATGATATCCACCGTTGACATCCAGTTCTTGACGGATTGTTCGGTAATTTCCAACTCCGTATCCAATCCCATCAGGTTATAATAATAGTTGGCTATGGCGGCTACCAGATCCGTCTGAACTGCCCTGCTGAAAGATTCACTTTGTAGCAGGGAAGCCAGTGTAGCGCGTTTCGAGCTTTTTAACTTGCCCCATAGATCGGCTTCCCAGCTGGCATTGGCGGTCAACTGGTAGAGATGGGTGTTGGAGGGTACAGATGTCGTTTTAGCCACTTGTCCTCCCAACGCAGTGGCATCCACACTTAAATTGGGTAAAGATGCTAGTTTGCTTTGTTCAAAATAGGCCTGTGCCTGCTGGATCCGTGACCGGGCAATTTTTAAATTAAGGTTTTGAGCAATGCCCTCCCGGATCAGGTTTTGCAGCAAAGTATCTTTGAATACATCAGTCCAATGCAAATTGGCCATATTGGTCGTATCCGCGGAAGATGTATCACGATATAGACCTTGCGTTCCGGCAACGGGCGCATGGTAAGGTTTGGTAACCTTACAGGAGCTTATCGCAATTATTCCCGCAAAGAGAATATATGCTATTGATTTTTTTTTCATAGATGAGTTTTTATGCTTCCTCTTCCCCTGGCTTAGGAGGCCCGCTTATTTTTTCCTGAAGGGACTGGAAAATGATAAAGAGTATGGGCGTTATAAAAATGCCAAAACTGGTTCCGATCAACATGCCTCCGATGGCGCCGGTACCGATGGAGTGGTTGCCGTTTGCTCCGGCGCCCGAAGCCAGCATAAGGGGGAGCAGTCCAAGAATGAAGGCAAAGGAGGTCATTAAAATAGGGCGCAGCCTGGCCTGCGCCCCTTCTAAAGCGGCCTGCACGATCTCCATGCCATTTCTCCTTCTTTCCAGGGCAAATTCCACGATCAATATCGCATTCTTCGCCAGCAGGCCAATAAGCATGATCAAAGTTATTTGTACATAGATGTTATTGTCGATACCGAAGATCTTGGCGAAAAGAAAGGCGCCTGCCAGGCCGATTGGCAGGGTTAATAATATTGAGAAAGGAAGAATATAACTTTCGTATTGCGCGCTTAACAGAAAATAAACAAAAATGAGACAGAGCAAAAAAATGAAAGTAGTCTGACTACCTGCGGATAGTTCTTGCCTGGAGAGACCGGAGTATTCATAATTATATCCGGCAGGAAGCGTTTGCGCAGCAACCTGCTGAATAGCTGTTATTGCATTGCCTGAACTATATCCCGGCTTTGGACTACCGTTAACAGCGATGGAAGTAAATAAATTGAACCTCGAGATAGTTTGCGGCCCGTACATCTGTTCCAATGATACAAATGCAGTAATGGGGGCCATAGTTCCGCTGGCATTCCGCACAAATATGGAATTGAGGTTTTCCGGTTTCGCCCTGTAGGCCGGATCGGCCTGGAATATAACGCGGAATTGCTGGCCGAACTGATTGAAGTTGGAGGCATAAACGCCGCCGAAATAGCCTTGCATGGCGTCCAACACATCACTCACCAGCAGGCCAGCCTCTTTTACTTTGGCTACATCTACATTCAACATGTATTGCGGGAAGTTGGGATTAAAAGGGGTAGCGGCGAATTGAATCTCGGGCCGCTGGTTAAGCGCTGCCAGAAAATCGGTGCTGACTTTGTAAAATGGGGCAATGTCCCCGCCGGTAAGGTCCTCCAGTTGCAGGGAAAATCCGCCGCTGTTCCCAAACCCTTGTATGGTGGGCGGGGTGAGAAAAATGATCGAAGCTTCCCGAATCCCGCTGGTCTTGTGCATCAATTCCGAAATAATGGTCTGCACATCTCTTTTTCGTTGACTCCAGTTGGTCAGCCTCATGACGACCCTGCCATAGTTGCTTCCATTTCCGTTGAGTGATCCGCTTCCCACTATAGCGACTTTGTTGGGTATTTCCGGTATGGTCTGGGCAATTCTTTCCACCTGCCTCACTACGGAATCGGTGCGCTCCAGGGAGGCGGAAGGTGGTAAACTGATATCGGCCGTAATCACGCCCAGGTCTTCACCGGGAACAAAACTTTTCGGGATGCTGCCTGAGAGCAGGTAAAAAACTACTCCGAAAGTAGCCAGTGCTGCAAGCGGGATCCATTTCCTGCGGGATAAAAATGCAACCGATTTTTTATACTTGTTGGTAAGCGCTGTAAAAGAAGTATTGAAGGAACTGTAAAAACGCTGAATAAAGCTTTGCTTTTTATGTTCTTCACCATGGTGTTTCAGGAATAAAGCACAAAGGGCCGGGCTGAGTGTAAGGGCATTGATGGCCGAGAGGATAATAGCAATGGCCAGGGTAAGGCCGAACTGCTTGTAAAATACACCTGCCGATCCGCCTATAAAGCTGACAGGAACAAATACTGCGGCCATCACCAGGGTAATGGAAACAATGGCCCCCGATATTTCATTCATGGCATCGATGGCCGCTTTTTTGGGTGATTGGTAACCCTTGTCCAGTTTAGCATGCACTGCTTCTACCACCACGATGGCGTCGTCCACTACGATGCCTATGGCGAGGATCATGGCAAAAAGGGTGAGCAGGTTAATGGTAAAGCCAAAGAGATTTAAAAAGAAAAAAGTACCTATGATGGCCACCGGAACCGCAATGGCAGGGATCAGTGTGGACCGGAAATCCTGCAAAAAGACAAAGACCACCAGGAATACCAGGATAAATGCTTCCACCAGGGTATGAAGCACCTTGTCGATGGAAGCAGTTAAAAAATCATTTGCGTTGGATAAAACCACATACTTGACCCCTTTGGGGAAGGAGGCGGAAGCACGCTGTATCACGGCAAGACTTTGCTGGATCACCTGCTGTGCGTTGGACCCGGGCGACTGCATTATCGTCACGGCCACTGCCGGCAAGTTGTTAGTTCGGGTAGCTACCGCATAGCTCATGGCGCCCAGTTGAATATGGGCGATATCCCTGAGGCGAAGTATGTGTTGCTGGCTGCCGACCGATCGTATGATGATATTTCCAAACTCGGTGGTATCCACCAGGGTTCCTTTGTAATTAATGACATATTGAAACGACTGACCTCCCTGTTCTCCGAATTGACCTGGCGCGGCCTGGATATTTTGTTCCGCAAGGGCAGCACTGACATCGGCCGGTACAACCCCATAGGCGGCCATAACATCCGGTTTTAGCCAGATACGCATAGCATAGTCCATCGACCCGGCGGCCACCGCATCGCCTACGCCTGAAATGCGTTTGATCTCGGGCACCAGGTTAATATCGGCGTAATTCTGCAGAAAGGTCTGATCAAAGGCTGGGTTTTCACTATATACAGAAAAGACCAGCAGATCACTGGGCATTCGCTTCCGCACCGTAATTCCAGAGCGGATTACTTCCTGGGGCAATTGACTGGTGGCCCTGGCTACTAAATTCTGAACATTGACGGCATCGATATCCGGGTTCGTACCTACTTTAAAAACGACCATGATCGTGGCCGTTCCGTCATTAGCGGCAGTGGAGGTCATGTAATCCATATCCTGCACCCCGTTGATCTGCATTTCCAGCGGGACGATCACGCTTTTTAATACGACGTCAGCATTTGCGCCGGTATAGGTAGCCATGACCGATATGGATGGGGGAGCAATTTCCGGGTATTGCGAAACAGGTAAAGCGACCAGACCCAGTATGCCCAGCGTAACGATCATTACCGAAATGACCGTAGATAGTACAGGGCGATTTATAAACCGTTTGAGCATTGCTGTTGTTTTAGGCGATGAACGAATAACTGATCAAAGACTGACGTAAACACTGTCTGCACTCACCAACTTTGGTTTTATGGCTAATCCTTCCCTGAGATTTCCGACTCCCTCCACCACTATTTTGTCCCCGGACTTAAGCCCTTGTTCCACTACATAGGTATGACCCGCTGTATTGGGATTTGCCTGGATGGAAACAGCGTGGACCGTATTATCAGGACGGGCAACATAAATAAAAAGTTTCCCTTGTATCTGCCAGGTAGCGCTTTGTGGAACGAGCAGAGCGCTATCGATCGTTTCGGGAATTTGCACAGTGGCGCTGCCACCGCTGCGGATTAAGCCCGCCGGATTGGAAAAAGTTGCTCTTAGCGCTACGGAACCCGTGTTTAAATTGACCAGACCTCCGATCGTTTCAATCCGTCCCTTCTGGTCAAAGGCAGCTCCATTGGGGAGCAGCAATGTAACGGGAGGGAGGGTTGCCAGTTTTTTCTCCAGGGTATTCCCTCTGGCATGAGTAAGAAAGTCAAGTTCCTGTTTTTCATTGAAAGAGAAATAGACATAGATCTTCTGGATATTGGAGACCGTCGTTAAAGGTTGTGTAGTCGTGCTGCTCACCAAGCTTCCGATCTTAAAAGGAATCACTCCTATAACGCCATCGGCAGGACTATAAATAGTGGCATAGCTTAAATTGGTGCGTGCATTGATAAGGGCAGCCGTAGCCTGTGCCAATGCGGCCTGTTTGGATTGCAGGGTGTACTGTGCGGATTGAAGTTCGTAGCTGCTGATGATATTTTTTTCTACCAGGGGCTGAACTTTATTTACCTGCATTTGTGCGGCATTTAAATCGGCCTGGGCTATTTGTATGTTGGCCTCCGCTGTACGAACACCCTGTTCATAAAGGGGTGCACTGATACGGAAAAGAAGCTGGCCTTTTCTCACGACCGATCCTTCATCAACATAGAGGGCTCCCATATAGCCATCGATCTTGGGCCGGATCTCAACATTCTGCTGCCCCTGGATGGTAGCTGGAAAATCA
>Ga0137403_10003576_pt1 | contig 18623 bp, 21 predicted proteins | sample CZOMad2_1_16fung_FD_122057 | JGI IMG/M metagenome (GOLD analysis project Ga0137403, IMG submission 122057) | Vadose zone soil fungal communities from Angelo Coast Range Reserve, California, USA - CZOMad2_1_16fungal (Hybrid Assembly) | ecosystem: Environmental > Terrestrial > Soil > Vadose zone...
CGCACGGCGACGAGGTCGTTGGGCGGGAGCACGGTGACGAGCTCGACCACCTCGGCGAGCTGGCCGGCCTCGGGTTCGGCCTCGTAGGGCGCGCGCACGCCGATCTCCAGCCCCTCGTGCCAGCCGTGGAAGTGGCCGGCGAATTTCACCACGTGCTTCTTGGCGGTGAACGCGCGCGCCAGGCGCACGGCCATGTGCGTGGCCTCGGTGCCGGACGCGGTGAAGCGCACGCGCTCGGCGCTGGGCACGAGGCGCTGGACCCACTCGCCCCACTCGACTTCCTTCGGGTGGCAGGCGCCGTAGTGCGTGCCCTTGCCCGCCTGCGCGCGCACGGCGTCGCGCACGGCCGGCGGGTTGTGGCCGAGGAGCAGCGCGCCGTGGCCCATCCAGTAGTCGATGTAGCGATGGCCGTCCACGTCCCACTTGAACGCGCCCTCGGCGCGGTCGACGTAGAGCGGGAAGGGTTGCATGCGACGGTTGTCGTGCGTGACCGCGTCGGGGAACAGCCGTCGGGCGCGCTCGAACAGCTCGCGCGAGGCGGGCAGCGCGTCGGTGTACGTCTCGGCGAGCTTGGGCGTGGTCGTGAGCCGGGCCATGAGGCACTCTCTCCTTCCCTGGGGCGCCATAGTATAGTCCGCTCCACCGTCGACCCGAGGAGGAACCCCATGCGGAAAATTGCGATCGTGTTCGTGGCTCTCGTCATCGCGCTCGCCGCCGCCTGCGAGGTTCTGGCGGCGGACTCCCTGCTGGACAAGGTGAAGCAGAAGGGAGAGATGATCGTCGGGACGAAGTACGACTTCCCCCCGATGGGCTCCATCAACAAGGACACCGGCAAGCCGGAGGGCTTCGAGGTGGACCTCGCCAACGAGATCGCCAAGGAGCTGGGCGTGAAGGCGAAGTTCGTGCAGGCGCTGTCCAAGACGCGCATCCCGCTGATCGTGAACGGCAACGTCGACCTGATCGTCGCCACGATGACGCACAAGCGGGAGCGCGAGCAAGCGATCGACTTCACGATGCACTACATGATCACCGGCCAGCGCGCCGTCACGCGCAAGGACACCGGCATCACGCACGTGTCGCAGCTCGCCGGCAAGCAGGTGGCGTCGGTGCAGGGCGGCAACGCCGGCCCCAATCTGCTCAAGGTCCAGCCCAAGGCCATCCTGGTGCAATTCCAGGAGCAGACCGAGGCGCTGCTGGCGCTGAAGCAGAGGAAGGTCGACGCGGTGGTGAGCGACGACGTGCTCAACCAGTGGTGGGTGAAGAACAACCCGGACCTCGTCCTCGTCGGCAAGCTCTACACGATCGAGCCCTACGGCATGGGCGTGCGGCAGAACGACTCCCGGTGGCGCAACGCGATCAACCAGGCCTTGATGGAGATCTGGGACTCGGGCCGCTACCACGAGATCCACTTCAAGTGGTTCGGGCAGAAGCCGGAGTTCGAGATTCCCTGGTATCCCAAGTAGAACGTTCGGGCGGCCGTGGTTCGAGACGCCGCGGGAGCGCCGCGCGTTCCTGCTCGTCTGGGGCGGCTTCGCCGCCCTCGCCGTCTGGTACTTCTTCTTCGGTCCCCGCGCGCAGTACGACTACAACTGGCGCTGGTCGGTCGTCTGGCAGTACCGACGCTTCTTGTTGTGGGGCGTGGGGACCACGCTGTACATCTTCGCGTGGTCCCTGGTGTTCAGTCTCGTGCTGGGAATCTTCTGCGGCATCGGACGGACGACGAACGTGCGCTGGGTGCGGGCGCTCTCGGTCGGCTACGTCGAGATCTTCCGGAACATTCCGCTGCTGGTGCAGATGTGGTGGGCGTACTTCGGCCTGCAGCAGGTCGTCAACGCCGCCATCAACGATCCGCTCGGGCTGCGCATCCTGATCCCGAGCACGTTCGCCTGCATCCTGGCGCTCTCGCTCTACACCGGGGCGTACATGGGCGAGGTGGTGCGCTCGGGCATCCGCTCGATCCCGAGGGGCCAATGGGAGGCGGCCACCTCGAGCGGCCTCTCGCGCGCGCAGACCTGGCGCCACGTCGTGCTGCCGCAGGCGCTGGTGATCGTCATCCCGCCGATGGCGAGCGAGGTGTTGAACATCATCAAGAACTCGGCCATCGCCATGACGATCGCCATCACCGACCTGATGTTCTACTCGCAGAAGATCGAGGAGGAAACCTTCGCGGGCTTCGAAGCCTACACGGCGGGCACGCTGCTCTTCCTGCTGCTGACCCTGCTGGCCGTCGGCGCCATCTACCTCGTGCAGTGGCTGCTCGGACTGAAGGTCCGAACGGCCGGCTGAGCGAGCCGCGGTGGAATCGTTCTGGAAGTGGCACGTCATCCCCGAGAACCTCGGGTTCTTCGCGAGCGGCTTCCGCCTGACCCTGACGATCTTCGTCCTGGCCTGGGTCGGCTGCTGGGTCTTCGCCGTGATCTTCGGCGCGCTGCGCCACTCCGCGCGGCCGTGGCTCCGCTATCCGGCGGCCGCCGTCGTGGAGATCATCCGGGGCACGCCGGGCCTGATGTTCATCGTCTGGGTCTATTTCCTCAGCCAGCCGTTGATCGGCTATGCGCTGAGTCCCTTCTGGGCGGCCGTGTGGGCGCTGATGATCCATCAAGGCGCGTACGCCGCCGAGGTCGTGCGGGCGGGACTGAGCTCCGTGCCGCGCGGGCAGGTGGCGGCCGGCTACTCGACCGGGCTCGGCTACGTCGAGGTCATGGGCTTCATCGTGCTGCCCCAGGCGCTGCGCAACATGGCCCCGGCCGTCGTCAACCGCTCGGTCGCCCTCTTCAAGAACACCTCGCTCGCGTTCGTCATCGGCGTGATCGAGTTCTTCCGCGCGGGGACCATCGTCAACGGACGCGAGAACGCCTCGTTCTCGGTCTTCACGTTCATCGCCGCTGTCTACTTCGTCTGCTGCTTCTCGCTCTCGCGGTTGGGCAATCGCCTGGGACAGCGCCCCGGCGTCATCGAGGACACGACCGCGGTGTAGTCGACCCGGCCGATCACTGGCATTCAACCGCGCGCCCTAACCTGCTGTCAGCCTCGTCGCCGATGCGTCTTCGCGTTTGCGGGAAACGCCGCGATGACGGAGCGAAGCAGTCGGTTCACGGACTCCGGCGACTCGAAAACTGACGCGACATCCGGATCGAGGACCACTGCCGTCGTCCCCTTCAACATCCCGGCGAACCTGTTCGGGCGCGCTTTTCGGTAGTCGAACCGATACTCGCGCCGCATGTCCTCTCTCGACGGCCGACGTTTACGGTGTGATCCCTTCCTCATAGTCTTTCCGCTCATTCCTTGTCGCCTTCCGGGCGCGTCGCGTCGCTCGCCGACGGCGAAATCTTCGTCGTCGAAGATCCGCGCCAGCGGGTCGCCAAATACACCGACCGCATCCTCGAACGATATGCCATGCCGCTTGAGATTCGACGCCGCTTTCTTCGGGTCCCACTCGAATCGCTCCGCCATTTCCGCACCGGAAGCGTAGCACAGCCGCTTCTGGATTCGATGGCGTCACGACCGCCAACTCCGAGGCTATCAACGATCGCGTTGACCGGCCGCGGCGAGCGCACGAGAGCCAGCGGTCCGGTCGAACGCGCAGTTAGACAGCCGATCGCCACTCCGAGTCTGCCCCACAACCCCCGCCGTCGGTCGCTACGTGTCTACTTGTAATAGCCGACGAGACAGACCTGATCTCCCACCTTCGTGACAAACGCCACTTTCTGGACCGGTTTCTTATCGGCTCCCGGCCGCGGGAACATGTAAGACACTTCCGCGATCCTGCCCTCTTCGGCGACTTTCATGATTTCACTGCCATACGGTTTGCCTGTCTCGTCCTTCATCGTGTTGCGGTCCATGCCGATGCGCGATTTGTCGACGTGGGCCGTCACCTTGCCATCGAGCCCCGAGCATGCCGGATAGAGATCGCGATCCCTGAAGCCTCCCTCGCCTTTGTTGATCATGGCGAGGGCCTTGGCCTTGTCAGCCTTGATGGCCGCCACAGTCTTTTCGAGCATAGCCTTTGCCTCGGCCGCGGTCCCAAATTCGGGCTTCTGAGCATAGGCGGCGGACGCGACAAGACAGATGACCATGAACACACCGATCACGAGGCGAATCAGCATGATCAACCTCCCTCAGTGGATGTGCACTTATCGAGGATGGAACGAAGCTCGGTGGAGGGGAGAGTCACCTCCTTCCAGGCGCGCGCTTGCCCGCTTCATCCGAACAGTGCCACCTCCTGGCAGCGCCCGCGTGGGTGAGTCGGGACGACGACGGAGTCAATCCAGCCGACACGATACAACACTGAAATCACCGCCTCCTCCTTATCCAGCGTTCGAAGGTGTCTAACGTCAGCGCTCAGCGGCCGGCGCCGCCGGCCCGCTGAAGCGCTCTGTTGGGCAGCCGTTCATTACTCAAGGACTTGGTCCGCTCGCACCAACAGCGACTGTGGGATCGTAAGCTTGAGCGCCCTGGCTGCTCTCACATTGATGACTAGCTCGAAGCGCGTTGGCTGGTCGATGGGAAGATCGGCCGGCTTCGCCCCCTTCAGGATCTTATCAACATAAGTGGCGGCCCGGCGGTATGACTCCGCGATACTCGAGCCGTAAGACATCAGGCCCCCAGCATCGACGAAGTCCTTACTGAAATACACCGCAACCAGGCGCTTGCCCGCGGCGAATTGAACGAGCTGGGCGCGGTTCGCAACAAAGAATGGGTCGGGCGTCACAATGATGCCCCGCGTTCCGCTGGCGCCGATCGCGGCGAGCGCCCTGTCGAGCTTCGTGAGATTCCCGGCGTCGAGGACGTCGAGGCGCACATTGAGGGTTCGCGCAGCGGCCTCGATTTCCTGCACCATCGGCGCATGGGCCGGATTCGCTGAGTTCCAGAGCGCTGTGACATGGGACACGTTCGGCGCGGTTTCCTTGAGCAGGGCGACCCACTTTCCGGCGAAGCCTGCCCCACCGATCCCGAAAGTGACGCCAGTGATGTTACCTCCCGGACGCGCGAAGCTGGCCACGATGCCCGGCCCAACCGGGTCGATCAGGCCGGCGAACACGATCGGGACCGTAGTGGTTGCCTTCTTCGCGGCGAGCGTACCGACCGTGGAGCCAATCACGAGGACGTCGACCTTCAGCCGAATCATCTCGGCGACGAGTCCGGGAAGGCGTTCGGTCCGCCCTTCCGCGAATCGCGTTTCGACGATGACATTCTTCCCCTCGACGTACCCGAGGTCTCCGAGCCCCTGTCGGAATGCCTGGATTGTGGGACCGGGTGAAATCGGGGAAACGACCCCTATTCGATATATTTTTGCCGCTTGCTGCGCCTCGACGGCGACCGACCAGGCGAGAAGAAAAGCAGCGGCCGCGGCGAGGATGGTGACGGTCAACGTCACAACCGTCCGGCCCCAGCAAGCACTCGGCTCCGACCGGGGAAGACCTCTCGTGATCATGGCCTCATGACGCACGCTCGTCTGCCCAACGCGGCGCTCAGCGGCCGGGATGCGAGCAACGCGAGCAGCCGGGCCGCTGGAGCGCGATGTTGGGCAGCCCTCTTCGATCATTCAATGATCTGATCTGCCCGCAGCAAGATCGATGATGGGATCGTCAGGCCCAGCGTCTTTGCCGTCTTCATGTTGACGGCCAGTTCGAACCTCGACGGCCGCTCGACCGGCAGGTCGCCCGCCTTCGCGCCCTTGAGGATCTTGTCGATGTGGCTCGCCGCGCGCCGCCAGCTCTCGCCCGGGTCCGGTCCGTATGACATCAGGCTGCCGGCCGCCGCGAAGTCCGCGTAGCTGCCCATGGCCGGTAGGCGGGCGGCCATTGCGAGGTCGACGATTCGTTGACGGTGCTGCAGCGTCTGCCGGGAGGGCGTGATGATGAGTGCCATGGCGCGTGCCTTCGCCGCGGCCCGGAAGGCGTCGTCCAGGTCGTTCCCGCTTCGAATTTCCAGCGACCGCAGTTCGATGTTCAAGGCTCGCGCTGCGCGCGTGAGCTCGCGATAGTCGTGCTCGCTGTAGCTCGGGTCCCAGATCACCGCGGCGCGGGCGAGGTTGGGGATCACCTCACTCATGAGCGCGAGGCGTTTCCCGGACAGCTCAGGGGACATGAACGCCACTCCGGTCAAGTTTCCGCCAGGTCGCGCGAAGCTCGCAATGAGCCCCTTCTCTACGGGATCGGCGCTTGCGGCCATGACGATGGGAATCGTCGTGGTGGCTGCCTTCGCGACTTGACCCAGATCGGTACCGAAGGGCACAAGGACGTTGACTTGCGCCCGGACTAGCTCTGATGCGAGATCCGCGAGACGCTCGGATCGACCCTCGGCGAACCGGCGCTCCACTGTGAGGTTCTGCCCCTCGACCCATCCGAGGTCGCGCAGGCCCTGGAACAGAGCCGCGCTCCCGCGCGATGGCGGCGCCGACGCTGCGCCGAAATAGAGGAGGCCAATGCGGGCGGTCTTCGGCGGTGTCTGTCCCGCGGCGGCGAAGGGCATCGTGAGGAGGGCCAGAGCCACGAGCAGCGCGCCAGGTCTGATCTTCATGTCGGGCCTCTTCTTCAGATTCAGGTCATGTCGCCCCACGCAGGAGAGCGCCCCGCGCGGGTGATCGGCCAGGGACCGTGACATAAGGCCGCGCGTCCTGGGGCGGAGCACGACCGAGAGAACGACGCCACTCCGTCCAGGGACGGAGGGACGGCGAAGCCGACCTCTGCCCTGTCTGCCCAACGATCGCATTCAGCCGCGCGCGAAGCGCGGCGGCTGCAATGCGCGGTTAGCCGGATTCGCATTCACCGTGACTGGTATTGCTTTGCGTAGTCGACCGTAAGCCATCGCTCCGGCCGCATACGAACAAGCACGTTCCCGACGACGTCCCGCGTGCTTTCGATGTACCGGTCGCCCAGCTCGGCGCCGAGATAACGGCGCGCAAGGGGACGCCGATCGCGCTCAAGGTCTGCCGCTTCGATCGCGACAATCGGCCCCTCCACGCTCACGTACTTATACGGCGGCGTTTCCGTCTGCGCGCACAGACTGAATCGGCCCGCGCGCTCCAGCAGCTTTCCCTTTCGGGACGCCCGAGCCGTTATGACTCGGACCTCGCCTCCAGGTTCATAGGAATACCAGACCGGAACCGTAAGCGGCCCATGACCATCTTCGGCAACGCTAATGACGCCCACGTGAACGTCGGCCAGAAACGCCTCGCGTTCTTCCTTAGTCATCGTGAGCGACATCCTCGCCCCTCTCGGCCCGCAAGCCTCATCGGCTAACGATCGCATTCAGCCGCGCGCGAAGCGCGTCCGCTCTACTGCGATGTTAGGCCGTGCGTGCGTTGCATCTCACCAGTCTGTGACGCGGCGGCATGCTTGATGCTCGCTCTGATCGCGTATTTGACAAATTCCAGGGTCCTCCTAAAGTCGGCGGGATCAGCAGGCTGCCGGACCGAGAGCGCGGGGTTCGCACGCCCGTCCCACGCACGATCAATAAGCCCGGCCCAAGACGGATCTAGGGTGGTTTTGGCCCACTCCGCCCCGGCGCGCTTGGATCCGACGAATCCGTTCTGTAGGTCATGCAACATGCGACAGTAGCTCAGGACGATGAATGTTTGATAGAACCGATTGTTGAAGTGCGCAGTCTTAGCAAGGATCTCTTGCCCCCACGCGCTGATGGTCTGCATGATCTCCTGGCGCAACCTCTCAACGGGTATGGGATCCACGAGCGTTACCGGACGCTGCCCGGCTAGGGCGACTCCTTGCTCCCGCACCACCCACCGGACGACCACCGTATTGCAGTGATCGGATCGCACGAGTGTGCGGCTTCCGTGGTCGAGATACCAGAGTTGCCTGCCGCACTGCGTATAGTCTTTCAGAACACCCTTCGGGAAATAGGATCCTTCCAGGTGCTGCGCCCAGACGCAATCGAGATCGTAGATGCGCTCGTGGATAGCCTGCAAAGCATTGACTTGGGCGCCTGACAACTCTTCCTCTATGGCCACGATGAAGTCAACATCGCTGTGACGATCAAAGTCACCAACGGCAAAGGAACCTTGCAGACAGGCGGCGACGAAGCTGTTGCCCAAGGCAGCCTGCACGCTCTCAACCAACTCCCGCAAGACCGCGTTGAGTTCGGGATAAGGTGTTGGAACCATCGCGCTCTGTTTCCTTAGGCCTAACGCTGCGCTCAGCCGCCGCGGGCCGAGCGGGTCGGGTCTTCTCCACGGCGCTGGCCGCGGTCGGCTGAAGCGCGTGGTTCGGCGGGAGCCGCCGGCGGCGGGACCGTCTTGGATGGCCGGTCAAAGATGTATCCGATCAAGAGCAACACCGGCCATATCGTTACCCCGTAGAGGACCGTAACCATCGCGAACGCCATCGCCGATCCCGCCAGAAATACACCCCAGACAACGACCGGCCTGGCGTCCCACAGATATAGTGAGAGTCCGATGCAACCGATGCCGGAGGTCATGATCATCGTGATCAGAGCCCGGTGGACTTGCTTCGGGTTCTCCATTCTATGCTGCCGAACGGATCAGGCGCTCAGCCGTGGCGTCGTCGACGGTTGACTGGCCGTGGCCCGCGAACGCCGCCGGCTGAAGCGGCCGGTTATACGGCTTTGGCAAAGTACCTCCTGAACAACTCCTCCGCCCTCCGCGCCCCTTCTTCGCTCAGGACCACCGACTTGGCCTTCGACTTGGGATCTGAGATGAAACCCTGGGCGTGCAGCCGATCCAACGTGTCCCAGTCGAACCCCTTCCACGCCCGCGTGACGCCATGGTCGGTGTGGGCGTTGAAGTAGAGCAGCGCCAGGACGACCTCATCCAGCTTGGTAGTGTCGTATTCCATGATTACTTCTCAGTCCGTATAACGGTCGGCATCAGCCGCGCGCGTCAGCGCGCCGGCTGGATGCCGTGGTTAGGCACACGCTGCAATGCGGGCCAATCGGGACGTCTCGAATAGGTGTCATCACCCATTGCCTTACCGTGCGGCTCTTGCCGTTGCAGAGCGCACGTCGATGAAGTGCAGGAGGTCCAGGTCGCCGGGGGAGTGACCAAGCTGCGTCAGCATGACCGCGGCTTCGCTGCGATGCTGGGTGGCGTGGTTCACCTGATGGAGCATTTGCTGCCAGAGCGGGTATGCCCAACGCTCACCCTTCGTGTTTCTGTATTCGACGATAGAGGCGAGGCGGGCCTCACTGAGGCCGCCGAGGAAAACCTGTGTGTCCCGCTCGATTCCCGCCCAGCGCGTACGGATCGATGCCAGCTCCGCAAAGTCCCGCGCGTCGATCGCGGCGGTTGGTGATCGACCGTTCCAGCGCTCCAGCCATAACCACTGAGCGCTCATCGTATGCACCAGCGTGTCGCGGATAGAATCGAAGCTTGCGCCGCGGGTCGACAGGAACTGCTCGTGACTGGGCTGTTCTGCCGTGTCCAGGATACGAGCGTTGGCCCACGCGTTGTACGAATACAGTGTCTGGATCTCTTCGCCAAGCATGCTACGTCCCCCTTACGCGCTCTTGTGCCTAACGCCAGCTTCAGCGGCGGCACCGAGCAACGCGAGGCGCTGTCCGCTGCAAGCTGAAGTTCGACGCCCACCTGATCTTCGCTGATTTCATTGGCGTGGGCCTACTGTAGGACCTCAGCCGCCCTCGACAGTAGCTGCTGCGGGATGGTGAGGCCGATGGACCTCGCGGCCTTGAGGTTGATTACCAGATCGAACCTTGTCGGCTGCTCGACCGGCAGATCGGCGGGCTTGGCGCCCTTGAGGATCTTGTCGACGAAGACCGCTGCTCGCCGGCTGAGCGCGATGAGGTCCGCGCTATAGGACATCAGGCCGCCGGACTCGACATAGAATCGGAGTCCATACATGGCAGGGAGCCGGCTCCTGGCAGCCAGCTCCGCGATTCGCTGGGCGTGCGGGTCCTGGACCACGCCGGTAAACACGAGCAGGGCCCCGGCGCGCGCGGCAGTCGCCGCCTTGAAAGCCCCCTCGATCTCGCTGGCACCTCGAATCTCCAGCGAGAGCAGCTTCCACCCCCGTTCCCTGGCCGCGGATTCGGCCGCCTGCCAAGACAGGCGGCCGGCCCGCGGATCCCAGAGGACTGCTACCGGCGCCGCGCCCGGGACGAGCTCCTTGAGTAGCTCGAGTCGCTTCCCGACCACCTCTTGCGTCTGAGTGCTCAGTCCCGTGAAGTTCCCGCCCGGGCGACTGAGGCTCTGGACGTACCCCTGGGCCACCGGGTCGCCGGCGCCCGTCATGACGACGGGGATCGTCGAGGTTGCCTGCTTGAGCGCGGCTAGCGTTGGCCCCGCGGCGACGATCACGTCCACCTGGAGACGGACCAGCTCGGCTGCGAGGCTGGGCAACCGCTCCGGCTTGCCCTCGGCCCCCCGCGGCTCGGTCACGAAATGCTCTCCGTACATGTAACCGAGTTCGCGCAGTCCTTGTACCAGTGCGTTGACGGATGGCTGCCGGGGCTGGGGCCCGACCAGGTCGGAGGTCATGGCGATATGACTCAGGACCCCGATCCGGTAGACCTTGCGCTCGGGCTGGGCGGGAGCGAGGCGGGGCACTGCTAGGATCCCGAGGGCAAGTTTGCCGATGAAGCTACGTCGGTCCATCAGTCGATCACATCCTCCGCTCAGGAGCGATGCCGGCATTGGGCGGCCGCGACATGCTGGATCCTTCGCCGGTGCGGCGAACGTTCGCGTTGACCGGCCGCGGCGAGCGAATGCGAGCCGGCGGTCCGGTCCAACGCGCGGTTCGGCGCTTTGAGTGGCCTCACGCTTTGCCGACCACACATAGGGTTTCCGTAGGAATACGCAGGATACCAGCCGTGTCCTGATACTCAGCAATCGCTTGTGCGACCATCTGCCAGATCGTTTCGCGTTGGACGGCAGATGCCTCGGCAAGCATCATGCGGATGCTCGCAGAAGTGGCGGGGCGCTCCTCAATGAAGCCCTCGATCGAGGGGTATTCGAAGGTGAGCGTCTGTCGTTCGATCGCGACCTCCGAGAAACCCGCCTGCGTGAACGAGCGCTCCAGCACATGTTCGTTGGCGAGACTGAAAGTTCCTGGGGTGCCCGCGGGTGGTGGGGCGAGGTTCAGCACACGCCGGATCACACCCATGGGGACACTCGTGAACGGCACTCTTTCGGGAGACCCCCAGACGGCAGCGGCGAATCGGCCGTCTGGGACAAGCAACTCGCGAAGCCTGTTCAGAGCAGTAATGAGATGGGGGAGAAACATCAAGGTCCAGCGACAGAGAGCGGCGTCGAAGCTCTGGGCCGGCAAGTCGGGCTCCTCGGCGTCCATCTCTCGGAACTCGACGTTTCGGAGCCCCAGTCTGACGGCTTCCTCCCGAGCCAGGGAGAGCATTGCTGGGGACAGGTCGGTCGCCACAACGGAGCCATTCGGTCCTACTCGGCGTGCAGCGGTGAACGCAGGCTCGCCGAGACCGGTGGCGACGTCCAACACCCGGTGACCGGGCCGAATCCGGGCAAGCTCGACGAGGTGCTCGTTGAGGTGCCGAGCGGCTTGCTCCCAGATACCCCAGTGCCGCTTCCAGCCGTCGGCGGACACGCCCCACTCGCGACGTTGGCCGGCCTTGTACTGCGTGGGGTCAAACGACGGGATGCTCACGACAGTTTCCTCACCGCCTCCCCGAAGATGCGCCGAACGTCGCAAATCAGCCGCGCCGTTCCGCGGCGCCGGCTGCATTTGCTTGTTAGGCGGGCTCCATTCAGAAGCCAAGCGAGATAGCGAGTACCACTGAAAGATGAGCGCAGGCCCGGCCACTATCGAAATCCCCGCCAAAACGAACGCAAGAATCGCGTTTAACCGAGCACGCCGGCCGCGGCGGATTTGCGTGCGGACGGCGACGCGCATGCCTGGCGGCGGCCACTGACCAGATCGGCTGACTTTGACAGCGAGCCGAAGCAGATAAGCGGAAGCACCGAGGCAGAGCGGCGCTGCGACGACGACGAAACGGAAAAAGTGGTCCGTTGACTTCTTTAGTGCCTGCACCGGGTCTGTCGCGATCATTCCCCGATCAGGGAAAGTCAAAAGATCAAACAGTAAGAGAAAAAGTAGAACGCTGACGAAGCCCCAGACCTTGAGTTTCGTTGCCTGATCAGGCTCTACAAAGTCTGGGGTGTCATCCAATATGCGTCGCCTCCGCCTAACGCCTGGCGCCTGAGCGGCCGGCGCTGAACGTGGCGACGTCCACGAGGGCGCTGGCGCCGGACCGCTCAAGGCGCTTGTTAGACGGCGTACCACCACGGTACAGTGCAAACATGAAGCTCAGTATTGAGTTGTCGGCTGCCCAGGCTGAACGGCTTCGCGGCGAGGCCGAGCGCCTTGGGCTTTCGCCAGAGGATCTCGCCAGGGCTGTCGTCGCGGATGTCTTGGCCGCGCCCGATAAAGACTTCCAGACAGCGGCAGAGCAGGTGATTCGGAGAAACCAGGAGTTGTACCGCCGTCTCGCTTGATGCGCTATCTCACCCTGGGTGAGGTCGTCGAACTGCACCGTCTCGTGCTTGCAGCGACCGGCGGCGCCCCGGGGATTCGGGATCTGGGCTCTCTCGAATCTGCGGTTGCCCAGCCACGGGCGTCCTTCGGGGGAAGTGATCTTCACCGCACACTGATCGAGAAAGCAGGAGCGCTGTGCTTTGCCCTCGCCCAGGGGCATCCGTTTGTCGACGGCAACAAGCGCTTGGCGCACGCCGCGATGGCAACCTTTCTCTTGCTCAACAACGCCGACATTGAGGCGACCGTAAATGAACAGGAGCGCCTCATGATCGACCTTGCCTCCGGCCGCGTCAGCCGCGTCGAACTCGTCGATTGGCTTCGCCAACACGTCAAACACCCACCTGACCAAGCCGTCTAACGCTCGGCGTGAGCGGCGCGGCCGCCGACGGGCGCCAAATCGGCCACCGCCAACCGCGGCCGCTCGACGCGGTTGTTGGACCGCTGTCTCACGCGCCCGGGTACCCGACGTCGACCTTCGGCCACGCCAGTACCGTCGGCTCCTTTGCCGCCAGCCACCGATCGCCCTCGTACTTCGTCAGGTGCGCCTCAATGCGCTCATCTGGACCGCTGAGGAAGTCGCCGAAGAGCTGCGCACCAACGGCGTCCTGGAACACTGGAACGAGCACGGCGTGCAATGATACCGCCGTACGGATGAGCACGATCATGCCCCAGTTGACACTGCGCGTTCGGCACATGTAAACCATCCTGTCGGCAGCAGTACCTCTCAGGGTTGAAGCGCCATCCAGGACCGGCCTCACAGCGTGCACAAGGTTTCGAAAGTAGTCACGCGCGCTGGCGAGCACGTCTGGTTTCGAACGGCCGGCATTCGTCAAAAAGAACTCTCCCAACACTTCTCTACCAAGGAGATGGCCTCCGGGCGACAAGGCATAGCGATATCCGAGCATGTCGAACATGGTCAAGTGAGCGGCCTTCAGAAGCGATACCAGAGCAGGGATGCGAAGATCTTTTTCGACGAGGATTTGCCAATTTGCATCCTCAAGCGCCATCGTCTCGGTTGGGTCGATCTTGAGTGCAAGTCGGACTGGGCCCGACCGTCCATCAACCACGAATGGCGAGTACTGGTTGGGTACCGGGCCCTCTGCCACGACATAGTGTTCGATGCGCCGCCCATCAACGACGACTTGCGGCCGTAGCCGCTTCGACAGCTCCAGATCAGCAAGTACGTCGTCGGGCCGGTGCCCACGGTGTCTGATGTCGACAAAGTCGGATTCGAAGACGTGGCCGTAGAAGTTGTCGACATCCTTTCGTTGTACGGTCCAGCGCGTGGACCCCGCGAATACCGCGTTCACGATGTGCGCTTTGCACAGTTCAGCCTCGTCGTCCAGGAAGAGGACGGGGCAATAGAAGTGGTGAAAGGGCTCGCCCATGACCTCTTTGAAGTCGGCACGTAGGTCACGCAGTCGGCGAGCGAGAGGCTTCTCGATGAGAAGCTCACGTCTCTTGCAGCGGTCTAACGCTCGCGGTGAGCGGCCGCGGCGAGCGCATGCGAGCCAGCGGTCCGCTCCAGCGCGGAGTTAGCCCGTGTTACCAGGTTTCGCCTCTTTCCCTCGGAGAATGATGGCGATTCGAATCGCGATCTTCACCACAGCGTCTACAAAGGACCTGAGTTCGTGCTCGACGCGACCGACGTAGACCGATGCCCGCTCGCCGCCGGGCATCGCGGGGTAGTGGACGGCGACGTCGCCGACGCGTACGACGGGATCCTGGACGAAGCATCGAAACTCATCTAGCATCCCGGAGTGGGCGATCTGGTCACGGAATGACACTGCTTGGTCGATCCACACCGGCTGCGCGGATTCGATCAACACGCATAGCTCACCGGCTTCGGCCGAACAGGACTCCGGAACGCTGTCAAGCTGTTTCAGCACTCGGTCGCCGTGGTCACCGAATGAGTGCCCAATGGATCGCAGGCCGGCTGCAGTCAAGAGCCGTGCGAGCACATCCACGGTGCTTTTGACTTGGTACAGGAAGCCCTCGACCTCGAAGAGGATTGCCGGTTCACGCTCCTCCACGGCAACTCCGGTCGACGGGGCATGGCCGGTTCGAAACCGTTCGACTGCCGCGTTCTCGACGCGCTCAAGGTTGTCTCGATGGTATCGAACGCCGCGAAGCTTGTGCTCGACGTCGTTCAGGCACTTCGCCAGTCCATCGACATCGTTCTCTTCCAGCAGCGATCCCCATGACCGACGCAAGTCCAGCAGTTCGGCATCTACGCTGCCCACAGGTTGGATACCGATCACAGCAGAGAGTAGGCCCGGCCGCTCAATCCACCGTTGCCCGTCGAACACTTTATGCGTCGTGATCGGGGTCGTCGCAGGAGCGGGAGCAACCCTGAGTGGCTGTTGGGCGGTATCGATTGGCCGGTTGCCATGGCACTTCTTGAGCTTCTTACCGCTACCGCACCAGCACGGGTCATTTCGGCCCCGTTTGTTCGTCATCCCCATCTCGACTGATCGGGCTAACTACTATTCGACTGCAACGCCGTCATCTGCGACGGGATGCCGGCATCCAACAGTGGATGCAAGCATCTCTACCTGGATGGCGCCCGAGCATCTGCAGGGAGATTCTCGCCGCTCGAACCCGGGCATCTACTGTTGGATGCGGGTTCGTCGACGATGCGGCCGTTCAGGCCGAGCGCGACCGCGCGGTCGTAGCGCAACTGCCAGACCCTTCGCTCTGGATTCCACGTCCCACCGGCCTGCTTCACCCGGTCGCGCACTGCCACGTCGGCAAAGGCGACGCGTAACCCGACGATCTGGTCGTGGGCGAAGCGAGGCCGTGGCGGTTGCCAATCGCGTTCGGCGACGAGGAGCTCCACGGTCTTGAGCCGCTTCTTCCGCTGCGCATCGTAGCGATAGCGCACGCAGATGAGGCGGTCACCGTACTGCGCGAGGAGCTGCTTCGTACCCTTCTGGCCCGGCTTGAGATACAGCCGTACTCGCGAGGTGGAAGACTGGCGCGAGCGGCGGGGTGGCGTGGCGCGGGCGGAAGGTTCGGCGGGCGCGATCGATGAGGCGCGGTAAGGGGGGCCGGCGGGGCTCGGCTCGTGGACCGCGGACGCGGATCCGCACAGGCGGCCCTCCGACAGCACCGCGTACAAGAGCGGAAGCTCCCTGAGAACGCTGGTCATGCCACGGCTCGCCCTCTGTCAGCGCACACGGTAGACGACGAACCTGGGTCACACAATGTCCGAATTCCGATACGTCGCGCGCGCCGCCGAACTCTTAGTCACTGTAGCAGCCATGACGCATCGCGCGGACAGCGTAGCCGGTCGTGGTGAAGGGGCGCAGCCGGATTGGGCTTTCACAGTTGCGGTTTCTTCCCGTCGTGCGCTGGGTCGCCGGGATACACAGACCGGGCATATCCACCCGCAACGCTCACGGCCGGACGGCCGGAGCGTCCATCGTCATCCCGCGCGCGCGCCACATCAGGTAGAGCTCGAGATCGACCATCTCGGGCGCGCCGTAGTCATACGGCTCGGCGCGGATGCCGACGAGACAGTTGCGCAGGCGCCGCTGGAGCGAGCCGAGGCCCTGCCATTCCAGCCGATAGAGCGGGTACCCGGTCGGGTGCGCCTGCGGGATGACGTTGCCCGCGAGCTGCCGTCCCCAGTTGGCGTCGTGACACTGGGCGCACGCGAGGTTGAGCTGGCCCTGGCGCCGGTGGAAGGTGGCGCGGCCGGCGTCGAGGAACGGCTGCGTGCGCGCGTCGATGGCGACGTCGATCGGCAGGCCGCGTGACTGGCGCGCGACGTATGCGGTGAGCGCGAGAAGCTCTCGACTCTCATAGGCGAGCGATGGCGCCTGCTGGCGGTCGACGCGGCAGGTATTGATGCGTTGCTCGAGACTGACCGGCCGTCCCCTGGCCGCGTCGAAGGACGGATGGCGGGCGGCCACGCCCTTCATGGTCGTGCGGGCATCGCCGTGGCACTCGGCGCAGGCGCGGCCCGCGGCGCCGATCTTCCGGCTCCAGAGGGTGGCGCCCTCGAGCACCCAGAGCATGCCCGGGTTGGCGGTGTCGTCGTCCTGCATCGCGCGCGTCTCGCGGCTCATGAAGTCGTAGCCCGAGCGGCGCTCGGAAGTCGGGATCTCCCCTGCGAAGGCGACGGCCGCGACGGTGAGCGCGGACATCACAGCACCGAGTCGCCGCATCTACTCCACCGAGATCTTCGCGGACTCCGTCGCCGAGAAGCCGTTGTCGCCGGTCCAGGAGAACACGAGCGTGCCGCTCTCGATGGCGACGGTCGAGAACACGATGAACGGATTGGCGGAGATCGCCGGATGGAGGTCGGCGCGGAAGACCTCCGTGCCGTTGTAGGTGCACACGAATCGCCGGATGATGTCGCGCGGGATCACCGCGCCCAGCTGGGTGCGGCGAAACCCGGTCTCCATCGTGTGCGAGATCAGCGTCTTGATCTCGATGACCTCTCCGCGCTTGGCCCGCGCCGGCACGTTGATCAGCGCGCTCGCCACGGCTAGATCCCGTCTTCCAGGCACGCGGCGAGGGTGACCACGATGCCGGCGGTGTCGGACCAGAGCGAGCCATCGCTCAGCTCGCAGATCGCGACCACGTTCTGCGAGTCCGCGAGCCGGATGCGGGTCGCCACCCTCGCCCGCCCGGCGCGCGGACCGAGATGGAAGCTCACGACGTTGGGCTGAGGGTTCTTCTCCGTGAAGACGTGCACGGCCCTCACGTGCTGGGCCTCGGTCATCGGGCTCTCCACGGTGACCGTGAGCGGCACGGCGTTGCCGTTCTCGATGAGCGGCGGCAAGTCGAGCGTCACCTTGCCCGGAGTGACGCGCGCGGATCCCACGACCTTGCGGATGGCCTCGGCCATCTCGGCAGGGGTCGCGCGGGCGGGCTCGACCGTGATGACGGCTCCGAGCCCGAGGCCGGCCGCGATGCCGCCGGCGGTCTTCAAGAAATCGCGGCGCGACGTGCGTCGCTCCATTCAGTCCCTCAACGTCATCAAGAAGGCCACCACGTCCTCGATCTGCTGCGCGCTGAGGACCGGCTTGTCGCGCCAGGCCGGCGCCACTCGCACGAGTCCCTCGGACCGATGATACGCCGGCATGATCGTGGCGGGATTGATCCGGCCGGAATCGACGATCCTGAGCCGCAGCTGGCCCTCGGACCACCGCGCGCCGGCTCCCCGGAGATCGGGCGCGAGGTCGCCCTGGAACCGCTCCTCCGGGAACGGCCCGCGGTGGCAGAGCAGGCACAGACCCACCTGCCGGTTGGCGACGATCGCGCGGCCGCGCGCGGGATCGCCCTTGGCGCCGGTGAGCGACTCCGGGATCGCGTCCTGTCCGTGTGCCACGCCCAGCATGCAGAAGGCCGCGACGATCGCGGCCGCCACTCTCACCCGAACACCTCGTCGGTGATGGTCCGGAACCACGCTTCCGCCAGCACGGCCTCCGCCGCTCGCGTCGCGCGCGGCGCGCCCGCCGGGCTCACACCGCCGGAGCCCGCCACGTCGACGAGCTGCCCGCTCGCGGACGGCTGGTAGACGCCGGCCACCGAGATCCCGTAGTCGGGCGCGACCAGGCTATAGCAGGTGTTGATGAGCTTGGGCGTGGATGGCGTGGCGCCGGTGAGGAGCTGCGCGACCGCCGCCGCGCACGTCTTGGCCTGCGAGTTCGCGGCGAAGGCCGACTTCGGCATCGCGCCGGCGATCGCGGCATCACCGATGACGTGGATGCGAGGCTGCAGCTTCGACTCGAACGTGACCGGATCGATCGGGCACCAGCCGGTGCGGTCGGCAACGCCTGCGGCGTCGGCGATGTGGCCGGCCTTCTGCGGCGGGATGACGTTGGCGACCTTTGCCTGGTGCCGTCCGAAATCGGTCACGAGCGTGCGCGTCGCCGCGTCCACCGACGTCACGGCGCCGCCCTTGGACAGCGGCACCCACTCCAGCACGCCGGGGTACAGCTCGGCCCAGGCGGCCTGGAACAGCCGCTGCTTGGAGAACGCGTCCTTGGCGTCGAGGACGAGCAGCTTCGATTTCGGCTTCTTCGTCTTGAGGTAGTGCGCGATCAGGCTGGCGCGCTCGTAGGGCCCGGGCGGGCAGCGGAACGGATTGGCCGGCGCCGAGATCACGACGAG
>Ga0137403_10003577_pt1 | contig 18623 bp, 15 predicted proteins | sample CZOMad2_1_16fung_FD_122057 | JGI IMG/M metagenome (GOLD analysis project Ga0137403, IMG submission 122057) | Vadose zone soil fungal communities from Angelo Coast Range Reserve, California, USA - CZOMad2_1_16fungal (Hybrid Assembly) | ecosystem: Environmental > Terrestrial > Soil > Vadose zone...
GAAATGCGTCGTATGCGGCCCTTCGCCCAAACTTACCAAAGTGGAGGTGACCGCTCCCGCCGCAGCAACCCCGCAAGTATGCGGCTTGCCCGCGCCCACCTCTTTGCTCGAGGACGCGCGCTGCGCATCAATCGTCTCCGCCAACTCCTTCGCATAGCAAGGATCAGTCAGCCCCGCCACCGGCACGTTCGAGTAATCCGGATCGGCCAAATACGCCGCCCGGTCCGCAAACACTCGCCGCATCGTCTCCGCCACCATGTGAACGCTGTCCACGTCGTCCCAGCTCTTCAGCGGCACATCCTTCAGCATATTCAACGCCTCAATAATCGCTACCCCGCCCGAGCTGGGCGGCGGCGAAGTGACCACCTCCCACTCGTGCCCTCCATTTTCATATTTCGCGCGCAAGACTTCGCGAACGCGAGGCTTGTACGCCGCCAAGTCCTCCAGCGTAATCAATCCGCCGGACTTCACCATGTCAGCCACGATCAAGCGTGCCGTCTCGCCTCCGTAAAACTCTTGGGCGCCACTCTTGGCGATTCGCTTCAGCGTCGCCGCCAGTTCCGGCTGCTTCAGCGTGTCTCCCACCTTCAGCATTTTCCCGTCGTTCAGAAAAATCCGCCGGCTCATCGGAAACCGCTCTAGTACCTTTTTCTCTTCCCGAAACTCGCGCTCCAGCTTCTCGCTGACCGCAAATCCGTTCTCCGCCAACCGAATCGCCGGCGCCATCACGGCCGCAAGTTTCATCGTCCCATACGTCTTCAGCGCCAGTTCCAAACCTGCCACCGTCCCCGGAACCGCCACCGACTTGTACCCAATCACCGAAGCCTCTTCATCCAGCTTTCCATCCTTGATGTACATGTCTCGCGTGGCTTTACCCGGCGCGACCTCTCGGTAATCGAAAAATGTCGTGGGGCCATTAGCCAACCGAACCAGCATGAACCCGCCGCCGCCAATATTCCCGGCCGCCGGTTCCACCACTGCTAGCGCAAACGCCACGGCAACCGCCGCATCGACCGCATTTCCGCCGCGCTTCAAAATCTCCACGCCGGCCTTTGATCCCAACTCTTCATCTGTCGCCACCATCGCCTTGGCCCCGCGCACCGCCTCCCGCGGCCATTGCTTCGAAGCCTCAGTGCGCGCCCGATACTCCGCTGCCGTTTGCCCCGGAGCAACTCCCGCCGCAGACAGCGTAGCCGCCAGCCCGAAGCCCGAAACGCAACGCCATGTTGTCGGCTGGATTCTCATAGCAGCCAAAAGACACTAAGTGATTAAACCCACATCGTCAAGGCAAGGGTCCACCCTTCTTTTCCTCTCCGTACCCACTGTTCTCTGCGGTGAATCTCTTGTTTCTTTCCCGCTTTCACCCGCCGCCTTCACCCGCCTTTTTACGATCTTTGCGTGAATCCGTTTCCCTCGCTACAATCGTAGCGTTTTGAAGCTAACCCGCCGACGTTATCTATTACTGTTCCTTGCCTGCGTTGCCTGTGGTGCTTGCGGTTGTACGGCGGCATTCGGTCCTGGTTACACAATCGTCCGACAGCAGATCACGGTGCAGTTTGTTCCCGCACCCCAGCCAGTCATTCGAATAGAAGGCATCTACCAGCTCAAAAACACTGGCAACCAGCCGCTCACCTCGCTCGAGCTTCGCCTTGCCGGCCGACGGCGCTTCCACTTTTCCGATCCTGCCGCGCAGTGGGACAAAACTGCTCTTACCTTCGCAGCCTCGCCAGATAATCCCCGCAATGTCGTGCTCAATTTTCCGCAACCCTGGACGGTTTCCGCGAAGCATACACTGCGGCTCACCGTGGAGTACCAGCGCCCCAGTTCCAACGAGACCGCGCTCAGCTTTACTCCCGACGCATTTTTCCTACCCGCACAAGGTTGGAGTCCCGAACTCCTGCCCGCGCGCGGGATTTTTGCCACCGGAGGCGTGCCGCCAAAGGTATGGGACCTGATCGTCCGCGTCCCCGGCAATTTCCTGGTGCATACCAGCGGTCAAACCAGCAAACAGCCGGAGAAAAATTCCGGCAAAGCGGGCGAGCGTACAATTCACGTCAAACAGTCTTTTCAGGACGGCTATCCCTTCATTGTTGCAGGGCATTACGTTGCCGGAACCCTCTTGGCTGGTCCCGAAACGGTGAACCTATGGACGCGCTCGCCGCAAGACCCCGAAACCTTGCGGCAACCCAGCGAGGCGCTCGCGCGCGCTATCCAAGCGTACAACTCCACTTTTGGCGTTCGCCCCAAAGATTCTCATCAACTTTGGATTGTCGAATGCCCGGACTTGGTCGGCTGTTTCACCAGCACGGCTTCAAATTTCTCTCGCCTCACCTCCGGGGAAAACGAGAAACCTTCCGCCGAGATGGCTTCGCAAGATACCGCTATGGTCGACCTCACCGGCGGCGCTCCGGAGATTGCCGCTGCTGCTCCGTCGCTTGCTTCGAGTTGGCTCGGCTACGGCCAAAATCCCGGCTTCTTCGAGCAAACTCCCCCGCTCTACGCCTTGCCCGCCTTCGCTGCCTCACGTGGTCGCGAAGCTGTCGAGGGTTCACAGGTGCGGCCGCAAATTATTCGTCGATTGCTCCGCGCCATTCCCGCAAACTCCGCCGCACGCCAGCCTGAAGCCGATGATGTCGTCCGCGCGAAGAGCATTTTATTTTTCTACGGCCTGCAGGATCGTTACGGTCAACAAGTTTTTAGCGCGGCGCTCACCCACATGCTCGAAGCTCGGACCGGTCGAGGCTTCGATCTGGACGATCTTATCGCCGCATTCGAACAGGAAGCCCATCAAAACGTTGCTCAGTTCGTGCGCCTGTGGATGAAGCACCCTGGCGTGCCCCAAGACTTTCGTGTTCGTTATGAAAATTCCGCGGCATCTTTGACGCCGGATACAGCAAAGGAGAGCATCCCGTGAAAAACGTTGTGACCACCGATCGCGGTCCAAAACCGATCGGGCCGTATTCGCAGGCCATAAAAGCAAATGGTTTTATTTACTTGTCGGGGCAAGTCGCGCTCGATCCCAAGAGCGGCGAACTAGTGGGCGCCGAAATCCGCCAGCAAACCGAGCGCGTGCTCGAAAACATCAAAGGAATTCTCGAAGCCGCAGGGGGCAATCTCCACCACGTCATCAAGACCACCGTGTTCCTGAAGGACATGAACGATTTCCCGGCCATGAACGAAGTCTACGCACGCTACTTCACCTCCGCTCCGCCGGCCCGCTCGACAGTCCAGGTTTCGCGCCTTCCTAAAGACGCGCTCGTGGAAATCGAAGTGATCGCTGCCGCGTCTTGATTCATTTTTTCAACGTTCGAAATTTTTAGGCCAGACACTTACTGCCAGGTGAAAGGCAAAACGGAATAGAGAATTCAATGGTGAGATGGCTGCTACCTGAAAATTGTTAAGGCCTGTCCGGACTCTCGAGCGCTTGCCAGATCAAGAATGCGGTAACAATGCTGGTGAATGCGATCGCGTACCAGATGAATTTGCTTTTTCCTGCTTTAATCGGGCGGTCCTGGCCCCAGGAAGACGGAGCTGCCGCAGCCGGCAGCGCGCCGGCCGGAATCGCCGCATCGGGATCGAGAACCACATGATAAGCAGTGCCTTCGGGGATAACGCGAACATCGTCGTCCACTCCAATCAGAAGCGCCCCGCGCGAACACCGCACCACTAATTCCTTGGCATTCAACAAAGTCACGTTGGCTACCGTCGGCTCGTTGTCACGCGGGCGAAAGACCGCCGTCCCCGCATGGAGCACGAACGCTTTGGCATTGGAAGTTGAAAACGCTGCCGTTCCGCCGGTCAGTGTCGCGCTAGGCGCGCCATTCTCATCACCCCAAACCACTCGTGACGAGCCTGTCAGCACCAAGCGGGCTGCCCCCGCCCTGATTTGCAGGTTACCGGCCTGCTCGGTATCCAGCTTGTCCCCGGCGAAGACAGTAGAACCCGCGGAGGCCGCAGCCGTACCTACATGGGCGCGATCAGCAGAAACCACTGTGCCCAAGCCTAAAGGGGAACCGCCGAAAGTTGACGTTGCCAGTAAACTTATTGATAATACTATAGATAGGGTAACCGATAGGCTTCCGCGCGCGCGCGGCATCTTCGTCTCCATGAGGGCTACTAGTCAGGATAGCGGCCACACAACCAGTCGTCAATCTGTAAACACCACCTACGTTCCTAAAGTCGCGCGCCTACAGCATCCGCTGTACAAGTACCCGGGCTGGTGGCATTGTTCAGTCGCTGTTACAATGCCCTTACTTGTATGGCTGATTGGAAACAGATTACTGCTCGTATTCGCCGCGCTCGCACTGGAAAAGACCCCGCCGCGCAGCTCTCTAACCTCTATCAAAAAACGCGCGACGCTATGGTCGCTTTTGAACTGGCCAAGTATTTTGAGACTGCTGGCCAAAATGGCGAAGCCGCCAAATGGTACTCCACCGCTGCCGAGCGCTTTCGTCGCGCTGACTGGAAGACCAAGGCTCAGGAGGCTGCTGTTCGTCTGGGCGGAGATGCTCCAGTTACCGACGCCTCCCAATCCGATGAACTGACCGTGACTCCGCCGATCCTTTCTGCTCCCGAACCCGGCTTGCCCTTTGAACAAAACGCCGCAACCTTTGAAGCGATGGTCACGCCGGAAGCAGAGGCTTCTGGCGGCGCTCTCTCCGAGCAGCCACCGCGGCGCGGCACTCGCCGCCGTGGTCGTCGCGGCGGCCGCAATCGCCGCAAAAGTGCCACGACCACACGGGAGCCCGCGACCTCAGCTCCACCGGCCATCGAACTCCCTCACGTAGTTCAGCACGCTCCTCCGCCTGTGGACGAAGTGCCCGAACCACGTTTCAGCAGGGTCACCGAATCAGTATCCCCCGCACGGCTGCCTTCCGAACCAGTCAGCGATACCGGCACCTCGGCACGCGGCCGGTACGGCGATCCCGGCTTGTCTTCGCGGCTTTCCTTGCTAGAAATGCAGTTCCGGCGTCTGCTGACGTGCACCCCGCTGAAACTCAGCGAGGCTGATCGCGCGCCCGTTGGTCCTGGGGTGCTCCTGCTCAGCGATTCCGACCTTTCCACCTACTATTACGTCGAGCCGTGCCAGACTCTGCGCATCGCCATTGGCAGTTTCCTGCGCGGCGCCGCCAGCCGACGTGGCGCGGAGTCCATCAAGCCGCGCCTTGCCGATCATCTTGGTATCGCCGAAACTCGAGTCACAAAATATCTCGCCGACCATTGTGTCGTGCGCTACCTTCAACTGGACGAGGGCGCTTCGCACTTCGCGCACTTTGTGACCGCTGTCCTGCGTCCCACGCTCAACGAGTGATCTCGGCGTCGCCAAAATGCGTCAGGTCCGTTCATATCCCCGCATGCCAAAGTCGAATTGTTGGTCTTTCGTCCAACCAGTAACCCCGACCCCGATTCCCGTTCGACCCCTCTTTTTCCCCGTTCAACCCCTGTTTTTCGCCATTCAATGCAACTGACTCGCTTCCGCGCATATAACCGTTAAACTATACGAGTCCAAAGACTTATTGGGCGTTTCTACCTGGCGTGATACGGTATTTGGAAGCCCGGGGGCAATCGCTGCAATTGTTGTGGCGCTTGGCGGGCTTCTTAAAACGCATCAAGAAATTTTAACTATAGGGTGAAAGTGGAGGGTAGAGGTTTATGCCGAATCGAGTAGGCACTCAAGTGATGCGAGCGGTCGACGCCGCGGTCTGTTCAGCAGCCAGCGCGACCTTTAATGCGATCCAATTTTTCAACAAGCGCAATCCGAATCCATCGTTCACCCCAAAATGGTCGGATAAGCCGCTTCTAAAGTCCTGGGAAAAGACCAAGCCGACTCTCGGCTGGCCGCGACAGACCGATTCGCTCTGTCCCGATTGCGTGAAGGAAGCGCGCGAAGCCATCATTCATGGCAAAAAAGATTGGCGCGACCTGATGAACGAAAAGGTCGGCGAAATCAAGGCGCAAATCGTCGAGCGCGACGGCGAAGTTTGGATGATCAAGGACTGCCCGATTCACGGCCATTACGAAGATATGATGGCCATCGACGCCAAATTCCTCGATCACATCGAAAAGCAGTTTCCTGGCCGCGACATTCCGGCCCACAACGACGAAGATCTTCACAAGCACGGTTCCAGCACCGTCCGTTACGGCCGCGGCTCCGTTCTCACTGTCGACCTGACCAATCGTTGCAACATGATGTGCGATCCCTGCTTCATGGACGCTAACCAAGTCGGCTACGTTCACGAACTCGGTTGGGACGAAATTCAGGAAATTCTCGACAACGCTCTGCGCATCAAGCCGCGCCGTCAGATGTCCGTGCAGTTCTCCGGCGGCGAGCCGACCATGAGCCCGTACTTCCTCCAAGCCGTCTCTCACGCCCGCAAGATCGGCTACAACAGCGTGCAGGCCGCCACCAACGGCATCGAATTCGCCAAGAGCAAGGAATTCTGCAAGCAAGCCTTTGAAGCCGGCATGCGTTACGCCTACCTGCAGTTCGACGGCATCGGCAACGACGCCAACGGACATCGCCAGGTTGGCAACCTGTTCGATGTAAAACTGCGCGCCATCGAAAACATGCACGAAGCCGGCATCGAAATCGTGCTGGTCGTCACCATCGTTAACAACGTCAACAACGACCAGGTCGGCGCCATCGTCAAGTTCGCGATGGAGAACCCCAAGAAGATCGCCTTCGTCAGCTTTCAGCCCGTTTCTTTCACCGGCCGGGACGAAGATATCACCCCGGAACGGCGCCTGCGCCAGCGCTACACCCTTTCCCATCTCGCGAAAGACGTTAGCCAGCAGGTAGGCAAGGTTGAGCCGACCCGCGACTGGTTCCCCATCTCGTTCATCGCCACCTTTGCTGGGTTCTCCGACCTAGTGCACGGCCCCGATTCCCAGTGGGGCGCGCTCTCCTGCGGCTGCCACCCCAATTGCGGAGTCGGCACCGCTATCATGATCAACAAAGAGACCAAGGAATGGGCGCCGGTGCCTCGTTTCCTCGACGCCCAGCAACTCGTGAAGGACGTCACCGCGATCACCGACGCTGCCCGCGGCAAAGCCTTCTCCAACTTCATGATGGCTCTGGCTCTCCTGAAGAATTACCATGCGTTCCAAGGACCCAAGGGCTTGACGCTGTACGATCTTTTCAAGAAGTTCGACAAGACTTGGGCGCTCACCAAGGATTCCGAGAAGAAATACGGCAAGACCTCTCCGGATCGTAAGTTTGACGACGCCATGAAGCGCCGCCAGGATCCCTGGAACTTCCTCTTCATCGCCGGCATGTGGTTTCAGGATCTTTTCAATTACGATTTTCGCCGCACGGAGATGTGCATCATCCCCTATGCCACCCAGCAAGGTGAAATTTCCTTCTGCGCGTACAACACCGGCGTAGGCTGGCGCAAAATCATCGAGAACATGCACAAGAACGCGACCGTCGCCGAGTGGTACAAGACCCACGGCAAGCATGAGATTTACGCCAAGGGCAAGAAGGTCGATCTCAACACCTACGAGCACTCCTTGAAGATCGATGCCGATGATGCCGCGCGTGTCCGCCACCTCGAGCACGATGTGCCGCTGACCGCTGCAGAAGAAGATCGCGCGCGACGCAAGAAGGCCTACGAGGAACAAGCCAAAGTCCGCGCCATCTACGAAGAGCTGGTCCTGAAGAAGGCCCAGCCGACAGTGGTTCAAATCGGCTCGGTAAGCGATATCGCCAAGTCGGTCCCAGCCAATTTCGCCAACGCTGGCAAGCCTGTAAGCATCGCCCCAGCCACCGGCAACGGCCATACTAATGGCAATGGCCACTCCAGCGGCAACGGTCACAGCGGTAATGGCAACAGCCACGCCGCCAATAAAGAAGAAACCGCCGAAGCCGTAGCCGGCGACTAGTCTAGTTCAAAAGAATTTTTATCAATTTCTGCAAACTTAAAACGGCTCCGGCAGTGCCGGAGCCGTTGCTTTTTCTGCCCTCAACCGAATATATTGCGCTGGTGATGTTCAATTTGCTCGGTCTGCTTTCTTTTCTCTCACCGCCAATTCTCGCCTTTCTTGCGTGGAAGAAGTTCCTGGAGTCGCCCAATCCCCAAGGAATGCCACAGTGGAAAAGCGTAGTCGACTGGGTCGCACTTCTGTCTGTGTCGGCACTCTTCGTGGTCTGTGTGATTGCCTTTCTTACAATTCCGTGCGATGTAGATCTGTACGGTTGGGGTTGCGTTGCCAAGTGGCGATCTTTCAGTGGACACGTGGTCCGAACTACGCCGTTTTTCGTTCTGCTCGCAGCCACTGGCAGGAAGGGAACGAGAATCCTCTCGATACTTTGGATTCTTGCTGTCAATTTTGACTGCCTCATGGTCGACATGATGGCGTGATGGATCACAGCGATTGCGGTAGTCACTGGAGTTCGTCGTCCAATAATTGCTATAGTGGGATTAGGTCAATTCAGCCATGCCCATCTACGAATACCTTTGTGAAGAATGCGAAACCCGCTTCGAGAAGATTGTCATCAATAAGCAGCAGGAAATAGCCTGCCCCAAGTGCGCTAGCAAGAAAGCGAGCATCCAGCTTTCGGTCTTCGCCACCGCAAACGGCGGGGCCAACGGAGCATCCGCCAAGTCCTCAACTCCGTCCTTCGGTGGCGGTGGATCCTGCTGCGGCGGCGGCTGCGGCTGCAACTAAGTGAAGCAGCTACTTCTGATATCAGTTTTTCCCAAACTACTGAACTAAGAGGCGCTGGAGGTCGGCGAGGTCGTCACGGCTTACGTCGGAGACCGCGCACATCTCCATCCCGCTTTTGCGCCAATCAATCCAGTGATAGCCGAGTTGAGTGCCGGAAACTGGCTCGGAATCAGCCTCCGTTGTTGGCGTGGTTGGCCAGACAAAGACATTGACGAGGTGCTTGCGGCGCGCGTAGACGAGCACAGCGACGGTGCGGCCCCGAACCACATCCAGGCGGCCACCCCGCAGCGGAAATCCTTCATTCGCGAAATCGCGGACCGGCGGCGCGAAGTCCAGCTTGCCGTCAAACCATGGCTTGACGGTGTGCTGATCGGTCGACACAACGTCTTCGAGGTGTCCCGGTTGCAGCGAGCGAAGGTGCGCATCGACGATCGCCGAAGCCAACGCGGTTTCACCGTTGCCTGGCAATAGTGACGGCAGGCGCCAGCCCAGAAACAACGCAAGCAGCACGGTGGCCGCTATGGCTAGCCAGCGCCACGAAGCCGGTTTCGGAATCGGCATGACTGAAGCTTGCGTGGCCCCGCCAATTTGAGCTTGTATTTTTTGGCGCAGCGCCCGCGGTGCCCGCTCGTACAAGCCGGCACGCTGGATGGAAGACCGTACACTTTCGTTAGCCTCCAGAACGGCAACACAATCGGCGCAAGAAATCAGGTGGCGCTCGAAATCAGCGGCGCGTGCCGCGTCCAGTTCGCCATCCATGTAACCGTGAAGAACCGTCTGGGTCAGCTCACAACCCACGGCTGGCCTCCTGTCTCGCTTGCCCAGCCGGCTGGGTAAGAACGCGCTGCAGCCGCTGGCGGGCACGGGCGAGCGACGACATTACAGTCCCAATGGGAGCGGAAGTGATAACGGCAATCTCCTTGTAAGAGCAGCCTTCCAGTTCGCGAAGAATCAATACTTCGCGAAAACGCACGGGAAGCTCCTCGAGTGCGCGGGTGAGCCGCTCGCGGTTATCGCCGGCAATCGCCAGCGCTTCCGGGGTCGTGCTGGGCTTCGCGTGTAGCTCTTCGTCGAATTCAGTGCTTAAGTCCACAGAGCGATTTTTCTCCAGCCAGGTATAGCAAGTGTTGCGCACGATCTGCAAAAGCCACGCGCGCGCATCGCCGCCGTGAAAACCGCGAAAAAAGCGGAACGCGCGCATGGTAGCTTCCTGCGCGACATCCTCCGCATCGGCCCGGCCATGCAGCAGCCAACGCGAGAGGTTAAAAGCGGCATCCAGGTGCGGCAGCACCAACTGCTCAAACCGCGCCCGGTCCTGAGGGTCCAACAAGTCCAAACTTTCCCCTTCAACACGGGCATTCATAGAGGGAACCGCCTCGCCTGCGATTTTATTCCCTAAACGGGCAAGCCGAGGGACAAATAAAAAACTCTTCGAGCTTTGGAATAAGCGCCAGGCCCTTGCGGTCTGGATTAGCGAAACACGTCCCAGGGCGGCGCGGGCACCCAAAGCGTAAAACGCACCTCGCGCCGCTCTGTAAATATGCAAGGACGCGCTTAGCAGGTTGACATTCTGAGGAGGGAACAACATGGCGGCAAAAAGCAAAGACGAAATATTGCACGATCACAACCACGACGGCGTCGATCGCCGCGGATTTCTGAAGTGCATGGCGTGGGCCGGAACTGGCGCGCTTTGCGTGATGCAGGGCGGGGTGCTGAAGTCGTACAGCCTGAGCAAGCTTTCCGATCTCGACCAATCCGCCGTAGCGGCCGGGGAGCTGAGCTTTGTGCAGATCAGCGACAGCCACATGGGATTCAACAAGCCGGCGAACCCGGATGTTGCGGGAACGCTTAAGGCGGCGGTAGACAAGGTCAATGCGCTCGAGAAGGCGCCCGAATTCCTGCTTCATACCGGCGATATCAGCCATTTGTCCAAGCCGGAAGAGTTCGACACTGTGGATCAAATCTTGAAGGCAACGCGCAAGGAAGTTTTCTTCGTGCCCGGCGAACACGATGTGTTGAATGATGACGGCGCGCAATTTCACGAGCGCTATGGCAAGGGCTCAAAGGGCAGCGGCTGGTACAGTTTCGATAAGAAGGGCGTGCATTTCGTCGGCCTGGTGAACGTCATGAACCTGAAAGCCGGCGGCCTGGGTACCCTAGGACACGATCAACTCGAATGGCTGGAAGATGATGTGAAGCACCTCAAGAGCAGCACTCCGATTGTGGTTTTCGCGCACATTCCGCTGTGGTCGGTGTATCCGGAGTGGGGTTGGGGCACGGAAGACAGCGCGCAAGCACTAGCGTATCTCAAGAAATTTGGCTCCGTGACGGTGCTGAACGGGCACATTCACCAGACCATGCAAAAGGTGGAAGGCAATGTGACCTTTCATACCGCGGCCTCCACGGCATTTCCGCAACCTCAGCCAGGGAAGGCCGATTCACCGGGACCAATGAAAGTGCCTGCGGAGCAGTTGCGCAGCATCTTGGGAATTACAGGCGTGAACTACATTCGCGGGCAACATGCCCTCGCAGTCGTCGATTCCTCGCTGGCGTAAGCGGCGGCGAAGTTTCGTTTTACAAAAATCGAAAGGAAGAAAAGTCATGAGGAGACGTGTGTGGAGTTTAGTTTTGGCGGCGCCGCTGGTTATGGCCACGTCGCTGTTAGCAACCAATGCGAGAACTTTCTCGGCTCGGGCTGAGCAGACGCAGGCATCCAGCGCGGAAGTGAAGATCGACAATTTCAGCTTTGGGCCATCGACGCTGAGCGTAGCGGTGGGGACCACGGTGACGTGGACCAATCGCGACGACATCCCGCATACCGTGGTCAGCGACGACAAAGTCTTCAAGTCCAAGGTGCTGGATACCGACGAGAAATTTTCGTTCACTTTTACCAAGCCCGGAACGTACCCCTATTTCTGTTCAGTCCACCCCAAGATGACCGGAAAAGTGGTGGTGCAGTGACCGGCGTCGGGAAGGCATTTGACCCGGAAACGATTTTGCTCGCCAAGCACGCGCAGCACGTCGTGTTGGTGCACTTCCCGATCGCGCTGTTCATTACCGGAGTAGCTTTTGACTGGTCTAGCCGGTTGACTAGGCGAAGAGCGTTGGGGGAAGCGGCCTATTACAACCTTCTGATCGCAGCGATCTCTACCTTGCCCGTGCTGGTGACCGGCCTGCTCGCGTGGCGGTTTCAATTGGAGGGGCAAAAACTGAAAGGGATTCTGCTGATCCACCTGGTAATGGCTGGGATATCGAGCCTGCTGATTTGGTCGGTGTGGTGGTTGCATTTTCAGGCGCGGCAGCGCAACGCAGCCACGTCCGGATCCCTGTGGATGCTCGAAAGCGTCGCAGTAACAACGATAGGGTTTACAGCGCACTTAGGCGGCTTCTTGAGCGGGATCAATGGCGGCTAATTCTTCTAAGTCATTAGTGGTCAATAGCTTGAGAGGCTGTCCGAAGGACTAGTAGAGCACTAGTACCACGACCCGCGTACCCTGCGCGGTGGCTCCCCTGGCCCATTGAGCAATACAAGCCGGGTCCGTAATGTGCGTAGAACGGGTTGGGGGCCGCGCGGGGACAGCGGCCCCGCAAGGGGTCGTGTGCGAGCTACCCAACCCGCCAATTTCTTCCCTCCCAATCGCTCACGCCAACTGTAGGGTTGGCGTGAAGCCCGGCAAAGACCTAGCGCCCTGGCAGCGCATTCGTGGAAAAATGGGAACGTCAAATGCCGTCCTGATGACTACAGGCTTGCTTGGGCGAAATTCTAACCAGCGTTTTCATGGAGTTGCGACGCGAGATGCTCTGGCTAGGTGACCGATTTGCGAGACAGGTGACGAGGGTGCCAGACACTTGCCGAGTCGGGATCTTCCTATTGGGCGGTCTGCTGATACTGGCGCCATGGCTGTCCGGAAGGGAGGCAGCAGGCGCTGGCACGCCGGCCTTGAAGCCGAACACGTTAGCGGCTTTCGAGCAATACGTGAAGCTGACCGAAGCGCGTAACGCTGAAGAGTTGCAGCGCGGGACGAATCTGCTGTGGATCGACAGCCTCAAGGAGAACGAACGAGCGCAGGCGTATGAGGCGCTCAATGGCGGCGAAGTAAGAGTGCAAAGAGTGGACACGCGGGCGAACGGACAGAAAATCCACTGTCCCGACGGGATGATCCACCACTGGGTTGGCGTTGCCTTCGTTCCCAAGGCAAAACTGCAGGACATCCTGCGAGTGCTCCAGGATTATGACCACCACGCGCAATACTACGCGCCCGATGTGGAGCAATCGAAAATCGAATCGCATGACGGCAATCACTTCCTGGTATTCCTGCGTTTTCGGCGACACAAAGTGATCACGGTGGTGCTTAACACCGAACACGACGTGCGCTACTTCCCCGATTCCGACACACGCGAACACAGCCGGAGCTCCGCCATGCGCATCGCGGAAGTGGAAAACGCCGGCAAAGCCAATGAGCGGGAGAAGGCACCGGGCGACGACGGCGGGTATCTGTGGCGAATGGAAACATGGTGGCGGATGGATGAGCGCGATGGCGGAGTCTACGTGCAAAGCGAAGTGGTTTCGTTGACGCGAGATATTCCGGCGGGTTTGGGCTGGCTCATTGGCCCATTTGTGAACAGCATCCCGAAGGAAACCTTGACGTTTACACTGCAAGCCACCCGCAAAGCGGTTACTTTGTCTGTCTCTGTCCCTTCTGCGCCAAAGCAGCGGTGAGAAACTCCCAGGTGGCGGCTGCATTGCGGTCCCAAGTGTGCTCCATTGCCGTCCGCGTAGCCGCGTTGGCAATCTTGATGCGCAGGGCAGCGTCGGAATAGATCTGGCGGAGCAGCGTTGCCAATTCGCGCGGATCCTCTGGGTCGCGAAGCACAAATCCATTCTGGCCATCGAGAATTATTTCACTTGCGCCCGCGCGGCTGCTGGCAATGACAGGTAATCCGCATGCCATGGCCTCCAAGATCGGCAGGCCGTAGGCGTCCTCGAGCGAAGGAGCGACATAAGCGTCAGCGGCCGCGTAGAATCGCATCACGTCCGGAGACGATCCGGGGAATCGAATTTTGGATTCCAAATGAAGTCTGCGAATCTGCTCGTCATAGGAACGCCGATCATCGGAGCCCACAACCACAAGGGTAAAACCAATTTCAGGGCAGCCGCTTAGCGCGTCTAACAGAGTATCCAGGCCTTTGTTCTTCCAATCATTGCCAATCATAAGCAAGCAGAAATCCGTTGCTTCGATGCCCAGGGAAGCACGTTCGGAATCGCGGCGCTTAGCGCGGCTAGCTGGACTAAATGCTTCGGTATCGACTCCATAACGAATAACAGGCACGTCGCTGCGCTGAAAGAATTTCAGCAGGCAGGCGGAGGAATGCGCAGAGATCGTCGTAAGGGAGTTTCGCTGGCGGTAAATCACCTTCTCCAACAGACAGATGAGATTGTAATAAAGCTGCCGATGCACATTTGTGAGATTGCGATTGCGCACCAACCGGGGACGCACTCGCTGATAGAACTCGTTGAAGATGACATGGATCGAAATCGCGTCAGCGTCAAATGTATTGATGCCCGGCGAATAGAGTAAATCGAACTTGAGACCGCTAACTTTTTCGTCCCACCAACGCTGCAGATGATTGGCCAGGAACCACCAGAGATAGCCGAAAAGATGTGGCCCGGGAAGGCGCGGCACCTTGTGCCAAACGATAGTGCCGGTTGCCCGGGCGGGATAGCGGACTAGGTTCGACAAATCTTCAACGTGCTGAGCATAGAGATGAATCTCCGTATCGGGATATTTCGCAAAGCGTTCGAGCTGTTCGGCAATGCAACGCTCAGTGCCGTGGCGGCGATCCAAAAAGGGCGATACCACCGCGAGGCGCAAGTCAGCGGTTCCAGGGGTTGCCGGTTGGTGTTGCGGCAGCTTGTGCGGAGTATTGAGCGGAGTATTGAGCGGAGAGAGCAAGCTTGGGCAGGCGGAACAATATGCCAAGCAGCAGCCAAAGATAAGCGTTGAAAATGAAATCCTGATAGGCCTGCATGCCTTGGAAAGTTAGAGGCACCAGCAATAGGAACGCGTACCAGAAAATCATAAAGCCAAGCGGAAACCACGGAGACCCCTTCAACTGTCGCACGACGCGCCATGCGGAAATCAAGACTCCGGCGCTCAAAGCTAACCACAGCGCTAGGCCACCAATTCCCATTTCCACAATCAAGGTTCCGAAGCCGCTTTCCACTGATCCGACTGGAGGATGCACGTGAAAAAATCGGGCAACGTACTGACCCCCAAGAGATGTTGTGCCTATACCATAGCCATATGGCCAGCGCTCATAGTCGAACGCAGCTAAGAAGTTCCGCAAAGGATAATCGTGCGCGCGATGAACCAGTTCGCTGGAGGGACTTCTAGGGTCGAGAGTCTCCGAGAAAACTGCCAATCGGTTAAGAAATGCGTCTGGATAAGTGAATAACAGAACGACTACGGCGAGGCCGATGCCTAGAATTGCGCGCTGGAGGGTGCGAAAGATACGAAGGGCTTGGCCTTGTCGCCAAGGCGCGCCCCACACAAATGCCGCACCGCCAACCAAAGCGCTGCCGATAGTCCACATGAACACTCCGCGCGATGCGGCCATGACGCAAGCAGCGACGATCACCACGAGCGCCAGGAAGGTAAATTTTCTTCCGCGGCGATGACGAAGAAGAAGATAACCCGTGAATCCGAACACCAGGAGCCAAGCCAGAATCACGAGATCTTGAAAACGGCCAATGCTCACAAAAATGGAAGTAGGCCGGTAAACCATCACACCGGAGATCGGAGCGGTACGATAAGTCTGGCTCAAAAGGCGGATATCATCGGCAAGAACGTCTGGGTTTAAAAACTTGGGTCCAGCAATCGATTGCACGATTCCAAGGGCGATAATCACAACCATGAGGGCCAGATTGACCTGGAAAAACTTTCTGAGGTCTCTCTCGGACGTAATTAGGGCATAGCCGAGGACGATCAGTGGAGTATAGTAAAAATAGAGTTTCATGCCGAGCAAGCCGTAGACAATATGTGTCGATGCGGGATTGAATACTTGCATCACGCCAAACCACACGAACGCAAGCAATATCATTAGAAAAGGAGGGCGAAAAGTCTGCATGCCGTTGTCCCTACGCCGATAAGCAACGAAAAAGGCGAGGTAAATGATGAGCAACAGACCATCCTTGGCGAAATAAATTCCCATGTTATTGCCCAGGAATTTGCGGCCAAGGTCTTCAAACAGCAGCCATGCCACAAATAGATAAAGGCCATTGCGCCAGTCATGCAGAATGGCCACGACAAAGGCCGCGATAGCAAATACGATTCCCAGGTACGCCAATCCCACCAGGTCGCCACTCACGATGAAAATGGCTGTCTGATACGCAGTTGCCGCTGCCACTGCAAAAAACGCCAGGCTAACTAATGAACCGCGGCGAAACTGACCCGGAAAAAATGGGGCAAGCAGCCTCATCTTCTACTCTCCAGGACAAAAACATGATGGTCACCGAGAATTGCAGCGCTGCTGAACGCTGCGGAGGCCAACTTCATCGCGAGTGCGATGGGCATTCGAGTCAGTTGATGCCCGTTCGGGGGAAATAGGAGATGCTCTCTTACCTGCAAACCCGCCCGAGGCAGGAATTGCCGATACAACAGATCGAAGAAGATGGGGGAGATGTGCGTTGGGTCGCTGCGCTCATCCATCATGCGAAGTTTGCCTGCAAGCAGAAATTTTACCCTAGCCGCGAGTGAATCGATATTCGGCGTAGTGATTACTGCAATGCCGCCCTTGGCGAGTAACCTTGCCACATTTCGAAGAAAACTAATGGGGTTTTCGACATGCTCGATCACCTCCACGGCAACCACTAGATCGAAAGCTTCAAGACCGAGATCGTCGGCAAAAGAAGGTCGATTGAAATCTAAGGCCACAAATGGACTTGCTCCCTGATAGACGGTGGGATCCAGGTCGACGGCAACAACTTCACACCCCAAGCCGGCGGTGCGCTCGGCCATTGCCCCTGGGCCAGCACCGAGGTCAACCAGTCGGGCACGCTGTTTCGCATAGCGGGCGATCACCGCGGCCGTAAATTCGTGCAAACCCGATGGTGTCGCGGTTGGTAGCATGGAACTCCATGATTCGTCGCGATTAAACGTGCATTTCATTCTATCCATACCGGGAAGCGGAAATATACCCTCGAGCGGAGCCCGGTGATGCTTGCCCAACTTGCCCAGCACCATTTGCGCTCCTATATTGCGGCCTACGTCGGTGGTTACTGAAGTAGCTCCGCATATATGCCGGCATGTTCTTCGATCATGCGGTGCCGAGCAAACAGATGAAGCGCTCGCTGCCGCGCTTGCTGACCCATCGAATCGCTCAATGCGGGCACCCGCAGAACTGTCTTCATGCGTTCGGCGAGTGCGTCGGCGTTTCCGGCGGGAAAGCAGAGACCAGTGTTGCCAACGATTTCGCTGAGGCCGCCGATTTCAGAGGCGATCACGAGCCTGCCCCGCATCATTTGCTCGATGGCTGCCAGCCCTGCCGTTTCTTCCCAAATCGAAGGCATTACCACAACAGACACATCCTTGAGCGCCTCTGCGAGAGGAGCGCCAGCAAGATAACCCGTAATGCGAACGTAGTCGTCTAGTTCGTCGCGCTTAATGATGCTTTCTATTTTTGCGCGTTCGGGCCCATCGCCAATGAGGCGAACCTCGAACGCATATCCTTCCTTCATCAAGAGGCGCGCCGCTTTTAGGAAGATGGGAATGCCTTTTTCCGGAACGAAACGGCCCACAAACGCAAAGCACACCTTTCCCGATCCATTTACCTCGGGAATCGAGGAGTTCTCCACGCCAAATGGATCTCCAATCCCGTAGTAAACAACTTGCGCGCGCGGAAGCTTGTGACGCTCGAGCACGTGCTTTGTAATCGCGAGATTCCTGGACACCATGCGAGCGAGCCAGTGTCGGGGAAACATCAGGATCAAACCCAGGACGCTGCGGGACCGAGACAATTGAGAATTCTGGCAACCCCAACATTTTTCGTAGCGCCTAGCCTGGAAATAACCTGGACAGATCGTGCCGTCGGGCTGATACACCAGAATTCCATTCGGACAAATGGCTTGATACCCATGGTGCTCGAGAACCACGGGTTTGCGCGATAACCAGGCCAAAAAGAGGGGTGCGAGAGATGGACCAGCGAGATGAACGACATCGCTAGTGCGGACTAGATGCCAAAGCTTTCGCAGCGTAGGTTGACGCACGACGCGAAACGGAAACGAATTGTCCTTGAACTCACCGGCAACCGCTTGGGTCACGATCGTGACGTCAAACTCAGCTTCGCCGCCCGTTGTACGGAAATCCGCTAAGCCACGCGCAAGAGACTCAACAATTGTTTCCACTCCGCCTACGCTCGGCCGGAAAAAATGCGAATAAATCAGAAGCTTCACACCGCTCGTTTCCGCGGAGAATCCACGCCTTGAAGCAGTTTTGCGGCGGCGCTCTGAACGCCGCGGAGCCAGGTATGTTGCTGAAGCCAATTCATGACCGGCTTCTATCGGTCAGAGAGCGTTTCGGTGCGGTCGTGTCACTGATTACCATTTTGGTGCCTTCGGGAGTTCTTCTAGAACGGGAGATGGCTTGTACAACAGCCTCTGCCAGAGCGGAAGCGCTCGCTTGGGGGGACCAGCCTTCGATTCGCTCGCGCGCTGCTCGCCGAATCTCCCGCAATTGCGTCGGATCACTGAGAGCTTTAGCCAGCAGATGTGAAAGCCCTTGGATATCCCCGCATGGATAGACAAAGCCAGTTCGGCCGTGCGAAACAAGATCACCTACGGCTCCGACTTTGCTACTTGCGACGACGACACAATCGCAAAGCATGGCTTCGTTTACCACCAAACCGAACGGCTCGTATTCCGATGAAATTACCATTATGTCAGACGCTCGATAAACGCC
>Ga0137403_10003578_pt1 | contig 18622 bp, 19 predicted proteins | sample CZOMad2_1_16fung_FD_122057 | JGI IMG/M metagenome (GOLD analysis project Ga0137403, IMG submission 122057) | Vadose zone soil fungal communities from Angelo Coast Range Reserve, California, USA - CZOMad2_1_16fungal (Hybrid Assembly) | ecosystem: Environmental > Terrestrial > Soil > Vadose zone...
GCGAGCCCGACCTCGGTGACGTGCTCCCCACCGGCCTGGAAGATGGCGCGCGCGATCCCGAAGTCGGCGAGCACCGCATGCCCGTCGGCAAGGAGCACGTTCTCGGGCTTGACGTCCCGGTGGACGAACCCCTCGCGGTGCGCGTAGTCGAGCCCCGCGCCCAACGCCCGCGCGATGGCCAGCGCGTCCTTGAGCGGCAGCCGCTGCTCACGCACCAGGCGCTGCCGCAGCGTTTCCCCGCGAACATACGGCATCACGTAATAGAGGGATCCCGCCGTCTGGCCGGAGTCGATGAGCGGGAGCACGTGGGGGTGGGTGAGCCGTGCGGCGATCGCGATCTCTCGCAGAAATCGCTCGGCGCCGATCGCGGCCGCGACGTCGGGCCGTAGCACCTTGATCGCGACCTGGCGCTGGTGCCGGAGGTCCTCGGCGACGTACACGGTCGCCATCCCGCCGCGGCCCAGCACACGGTCGATCGTGTAGCGGTCGCCGAAGGCGGCCGACAGGGCTTCCGGCACCCGCTCCATACGGAGAAAACTATCCCCTTCGGTGAGTCATTGCGCCGGCCCAGAAGTTCATGAGAACTTTGGGGCATATGCTCTGCCGCATCGGCCTTGCCGGTTTCCTCATCCCCGCGACTCTCGCCGCACAGGGGGCGCCGTGCATTTCCCGGCGCTCGGGGAGCGTTCCTGCGGAGTACGCGGCCATCGTGGCGCAGGAGCGCACGCTCATGTGCGAGCGGCTCGCGACCCGGGTCCCCGGAGTGCAGGTGGCCGTGGCGGTGAATGGGAAGCTGGTGTGGTCGGAGGGCTTCGGGTACGCCGACGTCGAGCGGAAGCGACCCGTCACCCGCGAGACGCAGTTCCGCATTGGGAGCGTATCGAAGCCGCTCACGGCCGCCGCCGTCGCCCTGTTGTACCAGCAGGGCAAGCTTGATCTCGACGCGCCGGTGCAACGCTACGTGCCGTCGTTCCCGGACAAGGGCTACCCCATCACCACCCGCCAGCTCGCCGGTCATCTCGCCGGCATCAGGCATTACAAAGATCGAGAGTTCTTCCTGAACCGTCGCTTCGCCACGGTGCTCGACGGGCTGACGATCTTCCAGGACGACTCCCTCCTATTCCCGCCCGGCACGCGGTTCTCCTACTCGAGCTATGCCTGGAATCTCATCTCCGCGGTGGTGGAGGGCGCGTCGGGGGACGACTTCCTGCGGTACATGTCCGCCCATGTGTTTCGCCCGCTCGGCCTGGCCCACACGGCGCCCGACCGCACCGACAGGCTCATTCCGGGCCGCACGCAACCCTACGATCGCGACAGCGGCGGGAGCTACCGCATCGCGCCGGCGGTGGACAACAGCTACAAGTGGGCGGGAGGTGGGTTCGTGTCGACGGCCGAGGATCTGGTGAAATTCGGGTCGGCGCTGCTCGAGCCGGGGTTCTTGAAGCGCGAAACGCTGGACCTGCTGTTCACGTCGCAGCGCACCAGCGCGGGCGAGGAGACAGGGTACGGGATCGGGTTCTTCGTGACGACCGACAGCTTGGGCCACCGCTGGGCGTTCCACGGGGGCGGCGCGGTAGGCGGGACGGCGGTGTTCGGCCTGGACCGTGAGTCCCGCGTGGTCGTGGCCATCCTCACGAATCTGACGGACGCCCCGCTCGACCCGGCGCGGGAGATCCAGGCGGCGTTCGACCGGGAGGCGGCATCCCATGGTCCGTGATTCGCGGCTGGATCAGATTGGGTTAGATGCTCCGGGGTTCCGCCGCTGGTGCCGGTAGTACGCGCCGATGGCCGGCAATGGAGGAGGTCGTATGAGCGTCATCGATGACGTGCAGCAGGCGAACCGGCGGTTTGCCCAAGACTTTGGGCTGGGCCATCTACCCATGCCCCCCGCCAAGAAACTTGCGATCGTCGCCTGCATGGACGCGCGCCTGACGATCGAGCTGGCGCTGGGATTGAAGACGGGAGACGCCCACATCATCCGCAACGCGGGCGGCATCGTGACGGAAGACGCGATCCGCTCGCTCCTGATCTCGCACTACCTGCTCGGCACCGAGGAGTGGATGATCGTCAATCACACCGACTGCGGGATGCTCACCTTCAGGGAGGAAGAGCTGCTCGCGAAGCTGCGCGCGCAATCGGACACGACGGCGGTCACCCCGGTCCACTTCCACGCGTTCCGCGACCTGGAGGAGAACGTGCGACAGCAGATCCAGAAAGTGCGGTCGCATCCCTGGGTGCCGAGCGACATCCCGGTACGCGGGTTCATCTACGACGTCCGGACCGGGAGGTTGAACGAGATCATAGCCTAAGCTCCCAGCATCATCAGCGCCCCTTCGTGCTCGAGCAGCCAGCGCTTGCGGTCCAGGCCGCCGCCGAACCCCGTGAGCGCCCCGTTCGCCCCGACCACCCGATGGCAGGGGACGATGATGGGGATGGGGTTCCGGCCATTGGCTGCGCCGACGGCGCGGGTGGCCCGCAGGTCACCCAAGCGGCGCGCCAGCTCGCTGTAGCTCAGCGTCGTCCCGTACGGGATGGTGCGCAGGGCCTCCCATACGCGCCGCTGAAACGCCGTGCCGGGTGCATCCAGTGGAAGGTCGAACGTCGTACGGGTCCTCGCGAAGTATTCTGCCAACTGCTCTCGAGTCCGAGCCAGCAGTTCGCCCTCGGGGCCGCCGCCGTCGTCCGCCACCCATCCTGCCCGCTCCGTCGGGGGCGGTTCATGGCGGGAGGTCGGGAAGTAGACCCCCGTGAGCGCGGCGCCCGAGGCCGCGAGCACCAGCTCGCCGACGGGGCTCGAGACACGGGTAAAAGACGTGGGCATCGGGTTGGCGGAGTCGGACCTAGGGGAATGTAGCGCGTTACTCAGGCTTTTCCTCCGCACTTTACTATCTTTCTTTCTCGTCCGGAGACGCTACATGGTCACAGATTCCACGCCGGAGCGCCTGCCCCGCGACGCCCGGGAATACCTCGGTCACCGGCTCGACGGTGCTCGGGACCTCTACCTGCTGGCGCTGGCACTGGGAGCGCGGGGGGACGGGGCGACCCTGTTCGGCCGGATGATCCGGGAAGCCCGGATCCATTTCACCGCAGTCATCGAAGAGTGCCGCATCGCGGGCCTGGACACCAGCTCGATCGCCGTGATGCTCGGCAAGATGAACAAAGAGCTGGTGGACAGCATCAGGCCCGAAATCTGGGAGCACTTGGAGCGTCTCATCGCCCAACGTGCTCGGGGGCACGCGGGGTAGCGCCTCATCGTCCTGGAACGCGCGCGGCTACGAAGCTCGCGATCTGCCCCACGGTCCGGAAATCGTCGAACTCGATCTCTTCCATCGCCACGCGCACCCCGAACTCCGCCTCCAGGGCGCCCAACAACACGACCAGTCGCCAGCTGTCGAGCAGTCCGCTCTCGAACAGGTCCACATCCGAGGACGGCAGCTCGATCTGGAGTAGCTCGACGAACAGCCGCGCGATGCGGGCCTCGAGCTCTTTAAGCCCGTGTGTCTTCATGTTCAGCGAACTCCTCGCGGAGCCGGCGCCGGTCAACCTTGCCGTTGGCGTTGCGCGGCAACCGGGTGAAGGCCATCCAGCGCCCAGGCACCATGTAGCCCGGGAGGATCTTGGCGAGCGCCGTGCGCAGCATCGGAGGCGTGACCCCCACCCCTGCGGGCGCCACGTAGGCGCAGCAGATCGTCGGGCCTTCGAAGCCGTCCGTCGGAACGGCCACCACGGCGCTCTCCTCGAGGCAGTCGAGCCCGCTCAACGCCGCCTCGATCTCGCCGAGCTCGATCCGGTAGCCGCGTGCTTTGATCTGCGAGTCGGCGCGACCGAGGAAATACACCAGCCCGTCCGCACCGACCCTCGCGAGATCGCCGGTCTTGTAGATACGCCCGCCTGAAGCCGACCCGCCGGGATCGGGCAGGAACGCCGCCCGGGTGGTGTCCGGATCGCGCCAGTACCCGGGGCTCAGGCCCGCGCCGCGGATGTAGAGATCACCAACCTCGCCGGGCGGGACGACCGCGAGCGTGTCGTCCAGGACCAGGAGCTCCTCCCCTCCGCAGGCCCGGCCGATCGGGATCTCGGTGCGGTCGTCGTCCGGGCACCGCGGGACGGTGTAATGGCTCGACGCGATGGTCGCTTCTGTGGGCCCGTAGAGGTTCGTGAACGCCACGTGGGAGAGCCGGCGCATCCAGTAGCGGAGGGCCGGCGTGTAGAACACCTCACCGCACCACAGCAGCCGCTTCAAGGCCGGGAAGTCGTTCGGACGCACGGCGTCCAACTTGGCCATGAGGTGCAAGACCGACGGCACGGAGAACCACTGCGTGAGCTCCGCGGTGCGGATGAACTCGGCGAGCTTGTGTGGCAGCAGGTTCAGCTGGTGCGGCACCAGGTGGAGCGCCGCCCCCGCGGCAAAGCTGCCGAACACGTCGAAGGTCGAAAGGTCGAAGTGCAGCGGGGCGTGCCCCGACGTCCGATCCAGCGGGCCCAGCCCAAAATGGCGTACGGCCCACTCGATGAAGCACGTCACATTCGCGTGCGTGATCACCACCCCCTTGGGCATTCCTGTCGATCCCGACGTGAACAGGATGTGTGCGGGATCCGACGGGGCGTTCCGCCAATCGATCGGGCCCGCGGGCGCGCTCTCCACCTCCGCGAGCGAAAAGGCGGGCTCGCACGGCAGGCCGGCGGGCGCCGCGCGCTCCATCCAGCCCACCCGTACGGAAGCTCGCAGCGCTGAATCGCGCAGCAGCTCGTCGAGCAGCGTGGCCGCGCGGCCGGCGGCGAGGATCACCCGCGGCTCCGCCGACCCGACGATCTTCGCGACGCGGGGGGCTGGGCTCGACACGTCCACAGGTACGTAGACCGCGTCCGCCTTGAGCACGCCGAGCAGGCTGACGATGGCCGTGGGCGACTTGGGCAAGAGCAGGCACACGCGGTCGCCGCGCTCGCATCCCGCCGTGCGGAGCGTCCGGGCGAGCCGGTTGCTCGCCGCGTCGAGCTCACCGTAGCTCATGCGGACGCCGTCCATCACGAGGGCGGTCGCCTCGGGGCGGCGCTCCGCCTGCGCGCTCACCCAGTGCTGCATCAGAAACTGAGCCACCACTCGCCGTCTAGGTGCGACAGCAAGGCGTCGCCCCGCTCGATCGCGTGCAGGATTTCGGGCCGCGGTGAGTGCAACAGCGTCCATTGGTGAAGCCAGCGGAGGATGGCCCAGTTCGCGCCGCCCAGCGCGTCGACGAGCCACGGCTCAACCCTCCCGGCGAGCGCCCACGCCCCGTGGCGCCAGGCGTCCCAAAGCAGAAAGCGCAGCACGACTTTCTCGGCGGATCGCCGCGCCACTACCTGGATCACCTCGCCGGTCCCCTTCGCATTCAGGCAATACACAAACCAGCCCGCGACCTGTCCCGTCGGGCCGCGAACGAGCATGTGCCGCAGCCCGCCGCATATGGCCTTCTCCGCGAGCTGGGCGAACAGCCACTGGAGCGACTGGTCGTCGTATACCGGGCGCAGAGCGTGACCCCCGGCGACGTCCTCGAGGTGCGCAACCATGGTCCGGGCGTCCAAGGGCTCGAGCGTGCCCGGCGGTGGTGCCAGGCGGGTCGGGCCGGGCAGGCGGGCGGCAATCGCGTCGGCGGCGGCGAGGAGGGGCCGAACGGCGAACGCCACGCCGCGCCCGAACGCGCCGCGGGCCAGCCGCCGGCCGGCGTAAGAGCAGGGCCGGAGCGGACGCGTCCAGCGCAGCCCGTAGATCGGGGAGCACTCGCCGCCGAGACTCTCCCACAGCCGCCGCGCCGCATCGTTGGCGTCGTCCGTGATGCTCAGCTGCTGGGGGCCCGCGAGCAGCCGAGTCATCAGCCGGCGCCCAACCTGCCCACCGTACCGGGGGGCAACCATCAGCTGAGTCGTTACTGCCACACGGATCGGCTCGCCCCGGAACAGCATGCGACGCGGCACCACCCCGACGAACCCGCCCACCCGCCCCGTCTCGTCTTCGTACACGAGCGACGGGAGGTCGACATCCACCCAGGGGTTATGGAAGAAGATCCGCTCAAAGTAGGCGGTCATCGCGTCCGCCCCGATGCGTTCTCTTCGTTGGAAGGCCTGTCGACTGAGCGCCACCAGCGGAGGGATGTCGCCGCGCTCTAGGGTGCGAATCCGCCCCGGCCCGGCGTCCGGCGGGGTCACCGAGGGTTGCACGCTACTTGGACTTCCAGGCGCCGAGGAGGCGTCTGATCAACACGAGCTGCCCCAGGTGATACCCGTTGTGATCGGCGAGGACGAGCGCTTCGCGCAACGCCGTTTGTCCGGTGCCGTGCGGGATGCGCGCGAAGAGGTCGGTTCCCGGGTCGCGCACGAGTCGCTGCATCGCCCGGAGATCGCGCTCCACCTGGGCGACGCTCTTGTCCCACGCGGCGGCATCGAGTGGCGCGTCACTCATGGGCCAGTAGCCCGCCGGCCACTCCGGTGAAACGTGTTTCGCGCTCTTCGTGAACTCGAGGATATCCCACTGTGAGATGCGGATGTGCTCGAGCAGGCGCCAGGGCGTGAAGGGTTGGCCGGCGGGTTTCGCTCCCCGGAGCTGGAGTGGCCAGTCGGCGATCGCGTCCTCGAACGTGACGTGGGCATGACCCCCCTCGAGCAGCTCGACGAGGTGGTCGCGCAGCGCCCGGTGGGGATCGGTGCGACGAGGTTTTCGCTTGACCGCCATGGGGGCTCGGGGGGTCCCGGTCAGCCGGCGTCGCGCTTGCGCCGCTTGTCCCGATAGAGCGCGCGGTCGGCGCGCTCCAGCAGCCCGACCACCGAGCCGAGGGTGCTCGCCTTGTGCGCCGCAAAGCCGAGGCTGATCGAGAGCTGGTAGGGTCGTCCCGCGCGGCGGTTGAAGTCGCGTACCTGTCGCTTCAGCCGCTCGGCGAGCACGTCGGCGCTTTCGGACCCCGCATTGCGCACCAGGACGGCATATTCGTCACCGCCGATCCGAGCCACCAGGTCCGAGTCGCGGAACGTCTGCCGCAGGAGGGTGGCGGTGTCTCGCAGCGCGCGATCGCCCACCGCGTGCCCAGCGGCGTCGTTCACGCCCTTCAGGTCGTCCAGGTCGGCGAACGCCACGAGCAGCGTTTCATTGCCGCGGCGCGCGAGACGGAGATCCCGGGTCGCCAGCGTCAGGAACCCACGCCGGTTGTACAAGCCCGTCAAGTCGTCCACGAGGGCGAGGTCCAAGAGCGCGGCATGGAGGCGGTTCCGCTCGATGGCGAGCTGGAGGGCGTGCGCCAGGACCGGCCCGTCGACCTCACTCTTCACGAGGAAGTCTTGCGCCCCGGCGCGCACGGCTTCGAGGCCGTTGCGCTCATCCTCCGCGTCCGAGAGAAAGAGAAACGGGACCGCGGGCGCCAAAGCCCGGAGCTCCGTGAAGGTCGCGAAGCCGCGGCGGGCGGAGAGCGACATGGCCAGGAGCACGACGTCGATTCCGCCCCGCGCGAGCCGGCCGAGCGACGCCTGCGGCGCCGAGGCGGCCACGCCGAATCCGTCCGGATCGGCGTCGGCCAGGAGGTCGCGCACCCGCCGTGCTTCGTCCTCCTGGTCGCTCACCACGAGCACGACGACCTTCTCGCCGCGCGCTTCCGGCTGGCGTCGGCCGGTCGGCTGTCGCCGATCGGTGGCGCGGCGTCTCTCGACCTGGCTGCGCCGCTCCTCGTCGAGCGAGATGACTTCCAGACGGCGTTCGCCCAGGCGACGCTCGCTGTCACCGCGGCGGGGCGGCAGGAGCCGCCGGTCGACCCTATGGTGCTCGCGTGCGATCATGACACTCTGAAGATGGGGGCGGGCCACCGGCTGCACAATCTTGACCCCCGCTCGCGCACCCGTGGCGCACGTTGCAGATTCGGTGTCCATGGCCACCGAACGCAAGAATCGTCGAGAGAAATCCGATCGGCGCAGCGGTGCCGATCGCCGGAGCGAACCGGCGCCCGTTGAGGTCGAGCGTCGCAAGGGCGGCCAGCGCCGCACCGGGCTCGAGCGCCGCGTAGAGCTGGAAACCGCCAGCGACCAGATCCACGCGGCGCTCAGCCTGCTGACCTTCGCCGTGGAACACGGCGCACTCCTCGATGTGGACCGGTGGCTGCTTGAGACGGCGGTCGCGCGGTTGCGGCTGGCCATGGAGCAGCTGGGCGAGGGGACTGACGAGGCCACGTAGAAGCGACGTCAGGAACTCTTACCTTCGCAAGGGAGAGCCATCGTGGAGCCAACCGCGTTGTCGCCGTTCAGCGCCTGGGAAACCTTCTACGTAATCATCGGGTCGTCAGCGGCGGCGCTGACGGGTCTGCAATTCGTGGTGGTCACTTTGGGCGCCGAAGCGCGCTCGATGCGTAGTCCCACGGTTGGCGCCTTCGGGACGCCCACCATTGTCCACTTCTGTGCCGTCCTGCTCATCTCGGCGATCCTGAGCGTGCCCTGGCGGGCCGTCTCGAGCGCCGGGCTCGCCCTCGCCGCCTCGGGCGTGGCGGGAATCGTGTACATGCTCATCGTCATCAGGCGAGCGCGCGAGCAGAGGGGCTACGCACCGGTGCTCGAGGACTGGCTGTGGCACTGCACCTTTCCGTTCATCGCCTATGGGGCGCTGCTGGTGGCGGCGCTCCTGCTCCGGCGCGATCCCCCACACTTTCTCTTGATCATTGGAACGACCGCGCTGCTGCTCCTGTTCATCGGCATTCACAACGCATGGGATGCCGTCACCTACATCGCCACGCAGCAGCCACGGCACGAGGAAGGTCCTCCCGAGCGGAAGTAGCGCGACTTCACCGCACCCTCACTCTGTATCCCCCCTCCCCATCGTCCAGACCCCACTCCGCCACCAGCGCGCCTAGCTCGCCTTGCAGCAGAGTCCTCACCAGCCCACGCAGCACCGGCCCGCTCGCCGAGCCCTTCCCTTTCCCCGTGATGATATGAACTACCGCGCCCGCCTTCCGGCGCCGCCAGCTTTCGAGGAATGCGCGCACGGCGGACTGCGCTTCCATCGCGCCGAGCCCGTGCAGATCGAGCTCGGCATCGGCCCGTAGGTCGAGCAGCGGGTCGCGCGAATCGAACGTCGGATGCCCCCGTCGTCCACGTCTACCCACACCCCACCCGATCTCCCGTCACCTCGGCCAGCCCCACTCGCGCCACGAGCACTACCCGGAACGGACCGGCGCGCGCCGGGTGGTGCCAGCGTGCCTCCCACACGTAGCCTCGGTCGCCGAGCGAGCGTACAGCGTGGATCTCGAGCTCCCGGTCGTCGTCCCAAGCCACGGTGTCCCAGCGCTCCCCCGCAAGCCGTTCGATGCGTAGCACGGGTCCGTCGGCCGGAACCAGGCGTCCCGGGTGGAGGTCTCGCCACTGCACCACGAGCGTGTCGCCGGCGCAGGCCTGGCTCAGCACCACGCGGGTGACGCGCTCGGGCGAGGGGCCGGCCGTGCGGCGCGGCAGGATGGCTTGGGACTTCCCCGGATAGGCCGCGATCGAGTCGACCGGGTTCGCCGGACTCGCGCCCGCGCGCACCTGCGAGGCCGCCAGCTTTCCCAGCTCCTCCGCGAGGACGGCGGCGCTGTTGGGCCCGAACAGCGTGGAGCCGCCTTCGTAGGCCTGCTCGCCGTATTCCGCGTCGGTCGTGACGTACTGCATGTAGCCGTTGGCGAGCCCGACGATCGTGACGGCGCGCGGCGCCAGCCCCGCGGCGCGTGCGCTGTCGGCGATCGCGCGCTCGATCTGCGCACCGGCCCGAGTCGTCAGCTCCGCCGGCACGACGCCCAGCAGCAAGTCGCCCAGGCGGATCACCGAGAGCTGGGCGACCTCCGGCAGGCCGTGCTCCCCGACAACGAGCTTGCGCTGCAGCCCGCCCAGCGCCACGCGTTTCTCGCGCTGGCAATCACGTGGGTTGGGACGGATCGCGTGCCTGCCCTCCTCGAGGCCGATCGGGAAGATCCCAAACAGGCGCCAGCCGTACAGCCGGGTGCGGCCGTCTTCAGCGCCGGCCAGCGTAGACACGCCGGTCTCGGGGTAGGGGCAAAGGCGCGGATCGCCCTTCAGGCGCAAGGTGCGGAACGCCACGCCGACGCGCAGGTCGCCGCGCAGGCCCGGCCCGAGCGAGTCGAACAAGGCGACCGCGCGCGCGGCGAGCGAGTCGCCGGCGGTGTTGACGTAACGGCGCGCGGCGGCGAGGCACAACGCCATCCAGGCAGGGGCTGGGTCGCGCCATTCCCACGGCGCGGGCGGGGTGCGGGGCCCGCCCGGCCCCACCACGGGGCGGAGCATCGGCGCGCCGCAGCGCGACTGCGCCGGCCAATCAGGAGAAACGTCTCCCTCCGCTCCGTTCGCCACGAGGTGATAGCCGGCGCCGCGCCGGCTCAGCGAGTCTACGTGCCGCTCGAGCCCCCGTTCGATGATCCCGTGGATGCCGGCGTCGAGCAGCTCGTTCTCCGGGGCGTCCGCCGTGCCGTGCACCGCGAACACGCTGAACGCGCCGGCCGGCCGGTACGCGCTGTCCGCACCGACGCCCCGCTGATCGACGCGTAACAGCGTCCACAGCGGGTTCACGGCGCGATGCGTCGGGTCGAGCCCGGGTGTCACTGGTGCGGGCGACGTCCAGTCGGGCTTGTTTCGCAGGAAGGCTTCGTAGCTCCGATTGCGCGTGTGTCCCCACACCGCAGTAGCACTCCACGCCACCCGTGCCGGGCGCAGATCGCGCCGCGCGTCGAGCACGGCGCGGGCGAAGCGCGACACCAGGAACTCGACCATGGCCGAATCGTAGCCCACGACCTGCGACGTGCTCTGGTTGTACTGGCGCTCGGCGTAGAAATGCCCCGGGCCCGAGTGCACATGTGTGGCCGCGATCACCAGCCGATCCGCGCCGATCCCGGTTGAGTCGCGGATGCGCGCGGCGGTGAGACGGTGCAGGTTCGGGGTGACCTGCGCCAGATCGGCGACGACGAGCGCGACGCGCTCGCCCGTCCGATCCTCGAGCAGAAGGGCACGCGCATACAGGTGCACGCGATAGCCCGCGGCGCGACGGCCCTCCGGACCGTTGCCTGCGAGTCCAACCCCGGGCGGGGGTGTGATGTCGGCCCGGCCGAATCCCGCCCGCAGCCCGGGTAGCGCAGCCGGCACCGGCCGCGCCGACGTGGGACTCGGGAGCCGCAGCTCGTGGTACGCGATGCACCCGGAGGCCGCGAGCGACACCGCCAGTACTACCCGCGCGCGCTCTCTCACCATGACACGATCCGAGGAGACAACCGTAGCGCCAGCGCCGCCCACAGCTTGCCGCTACGCCGCGCGTCACTGGGGCGAGCGCTGGTGGGCCGGGTCGCATCGTCGGTGCTGAATTGCAGGTGGCCCTCGAGCCGCAGCACGGTGGGCACACGGAGCGGGTGCAGCGTTACGTCGCTCGACGCGGCGAAGTCCACGTGCGTGACGCCGGCGCGCGCGAAGTAGGCACCCTCCTGGCCGACCGTGTAACCCAAGGCGGCCCGGGTGATCAGACCGACGAACGGCTCGGCCAGCGGGTTGGCGAGCACGGGCACCGTGATGCTCCCCTCGATGTACGCCCCGCGCACCCGATCGACGTCCAGCCACAGCGCGACGCCCGGCACGATGTACTTCGAAGTGCCACGCAGGTCCACGTACAGCTCGGTGGTGTTGTCGGCGCGCGTGCGGCCGGCGGTCGGAGCGGTTCCGCGGAACGTGTATCGAATCCCGCCCAGCGCCGCCTGCACCAGCCCGAGGTGCCACGCCGCCTGCCCCCAGTAATTCAGCTCGGCGAGCCCGGCGACGCCGGTGCCGAGATCCGACAAGTCGTTGGGCCCGGCGCTACCGAGCTCGTAGCTCGCCCACACGCCGCCCGAAAGGAACCCGCCACCCGCTTTCAGACTGACGAAGCCTTCCGGCTGAACGACCCAGCCGTTGGCGCGCGTCACGCCGCGCCACACGTAGGGCGAGCTCAGAGTGGCGTCGAGGCCGAGGTATACCTGGGCGCGGGCGGAGCTGGGCAGCCCAACGGCCGGAAGGAGAGCCGCCGCGACGAACAGCGGGAGGCGAGGCATCGCGGGCGGGAATGTGCGGCTCGGGACCAGCGACCGCAATCACTTCCGCTGCTTCGACCCCAGCAACGAATGCCTTACGACGCTGTCGGGCACGCTCTCCCCGTGCCGCAGCGTGAACACCGCTCTGCGCCGCAGCCCGAGGTCGAGCTCCACCACGAGGTGACTGCGGTCGCGGGCCATGCGCCAGGCGCGAGATGCCTTCGGCCCCCCGCCACCCGTCACGGCTCTTGCGGCGGCGATCACCGCTTCCGGCGGGTCGGCGATCGCCGCGAGCTGCGCGCAGGTCGCGCAGCGCCGCGACTGCTGCTGCCAATCGGCGGTGCACACCTGCCGGCCGCAATAGGCGCAGGCGGCGCGATGCTGGGCGCACGCGTCCTTGCCGCACACCGGGCATTCCTCGACCTCATCGGACGCGAAGAGTGCCATTGCCTCCGCGACGCAGCCGGCCCGGTGCCGCCCGCAGACCAGGCGCCGCGACTCGTCGGTGCGGCGCAGATGCTGCGAGCAGTGCACCTGCCCGTCCACCACGCACACGGCCTGATGCGCCGTGCACACCGACTTGCTGCAGCTCGCGCATTGGGCGACCTCGTCCACGCCCACCGGCTCGCTGGTCCCGCCCTCACAGTACTTGAGGCACGCTGAACACAGACGCCGGCTTCCCTTCGGGGCATCCGGGCCGCTCTGCTCCGCGTGCCGATTACACACGACCCGCCCGCAGCTGCCGCAGGGCGCGAGGCATGCAACGCACGCGGTATGCCCGTCCTCGGCGCAGACACCCTCGTGCGCCGTGCAGTACTGCAGGCGGCACGAAGGGCAGACGCGCACGTGCTCATCGCATGCCGGTTGCTCATCCACGCGACACTGAGCGATGCCGTGGTCCGCGCAGAAATCTTTGGCGCAGACCGAGCAGTGCGACGAGCACGCCTCGCAGCTGCAGTGGTCGTGCCGGCAGATCACGAGGCTCGTCGGCGCGCGACCGCAATGAGGACATGCCACGATCCAGCCGGCTGCTCCGGTCAGCGACCGCTGCGCGCTGAAAGTCGCATGATGCCCGTGCGCGGACTCGAGCTGCCACTCGGCGCGTTGCATCACGACGGTCGCCTCGATCAGCTGCAACGGATGTACGACGGCCTTCACCTGGCTCCGCCGGATCTCTTCGGTCCGGCGCCGCTCGGCGAGCGCCGTGACGGTGCCGATGGCCTCCGGGTCGCCTTGCTCCTTGAGGATCGACTCGAAGTACCGGTCCAAGCGGCCTAACTCGACCGCCAGCGCCTGCTCCGCGGCCGCCCGGCGCGCGGCGACCCGCTCCGCCGATTTTTCCTGGAGATGACTCAAGAGGAGCCGCAGCAGATCGCCGGGCTCTCGGGCCGGGACGGATGCCGCTTTACCCGCGTCCGACGGATCCGCGGGCTCCACCCGGCCCGCCTCCAAATCCTGGAACGCGCCGGCCACATCGTCACTCACCTTAGCGCCGGCCGACAGGTCGAACACGTCGCTTTCGACCACCGCTTCCTCGACCCCGGCTCCGGCGCGCAGCACGACGCGCGCGACGAGCCGCCCCACCGGATGCACGGCGGCCCGCGCCGTACTCCGCTTCACCGTGCCGTCCCGCACGAGAATCGGCAGGGGGACTTCACTATCGTCCCCCCTCTCCCTTCGGGAGAGGGGGACAGGGGGTGAGGACGGCGCGATCAGACCGAGCGCCAGGCGCGCCGCGCGCGTGCGGATCGCGTCGATCAGCTGGGAAAGGAACGGGCTCCCGAGCACGGCGATCTCGGCGTCCGGGTCACGCTCGAGCGCGTCGAGCGAGAACACCACGTTCAAGCGCTCGCGGCCTCTGAAAAACGGCCGCTCGGCCTCGGGCAGGCTCAGCTTGGAATGATCGGGGCCGAGCGCCGCCTGTTTCACGCCGGCGAGCCCGCAGTAGCGCTCGAGCAGCGGCCGGATGCGGGCGTCGGCGAGCGGATCAGTCTCGGCGCCCGACGGGTCGGAAACGGGGACGGCAGGCCCGTTTACGGGCAGACGCCGAGCCGCGAGTTTATTCGCGCTCTTCGGGCGACGTTTCCCTCGGGGCTTTCGGGGGGGGCGGCGCTTCACGTGGGGTCAGCCTCGATGTCCACGAGTGCCAAGGGCAGCCGGTCCACCTGCGCCACGAGAGTGATCGCGCGTCCGGTGCTGGTCAAGCCGGTAAGCCGCACCAGATCTCCGTATTCGGGGTGACTGCCGGCCGGTTGCTGCGTCGTGACGCCCCCGATCGGCTCGATCGACTCGAGCGCCTCGAGCAGTTCCGTCACGTGCACGCCGAGCCGGTGGCGTTTCGCCTCCCAGCGCGTGGTTTTGACGACTTGGCTCGTGCCGAGCCCGAGGCGCAGGCGTCCCGGGACCGACAGCGTCTCGAACCGGCGCTCCAGGCGCATGGCGTTATCGTCCGGCGCGATGAGGGAGTTGAGCTCCTCCTGCTCCTTGCCCGCCGCGCTGCTCTTCTCGATCTCGGCGCCCATCGTCTCCACGCGGCGTGCGAAGTCTTCCTCGCTGTCGGCGGCGAGCCACTCTTCCGCCAGCCGGCCCTCGAACGTTTGGGCGCCGCCGAATTCGCCGAGGATCAGGTCCAGCTCGCCCACGACCAGCTCGAACAGCTTGATCTTCCGGTCGAGCAGCTGGAGGATGTACGACTCGATGGTCCCCGCCGCGGCGAGGTTGATGATGTGAACCTCGCGCGTCTGCCCGATGCGGTGCAGGCGCCCGATGCGCTGCTCCACCACCATCGGGTTCCACGGCAGATCGTAGTTCACGAGCACGTTGCAGAACTGGAGGTTGCGTCCCTCGCTGCCGGCGCGCGTGGCAATCAGCACGCTGCGCTTGTCCTCGTGGAACGCGCGGATGCGCTTGTCTCGATCGGCGGTCGAGTGAGCACCCCAATAGACGATCGGCTGCCGGCCGAGCTTCTTGACGCGCTCTTCGATCAGCTGAATCGTCGGGCGGTGATCGCTGAAAACTACGAGGCGGTCGGGCGTTGCTTTCAGCAGTTTGGTCAACACGTCCAACTTGGCGTGGGTCTTGATGCCCTCCGCCCGTTTGGCGAGCTGCTTCGCGATGGCGCGATACTCGGGGTTGATGCGCTCGCTCTCGGCCAGATGCGCGAGCGATTCGGCGAGCGCCCGCGACGAGGAGCACAGCCGCTGGCGCAGGTGGATGACGGCGAGCTGCAGAATGCCCTTCTTGGTGGTGCGCCGGCGCGGCGCCTCGTCCTCCGGCTCTTCCTGCTCGGCCGGCTTGATGAACCCTTCCCGGTAGAGCCGGCGCAGGAACTCCGTGGTACGCCGGTACAAGTCCGCTTCGGCCCGCGTCAGCTTGACCTCGGGGTGGCGCGGCCGGCGCGGCGGCAAATTCAGGTCGTCGACCACGCTCGAGCGCCGGGTGCGGATCATCACCTCGTGCGTCAGCGCGCGCAGCGCCTCGGGATCACGCGGCTGGCGGTGGTCGCCCGACACCAGGTGCTCGCTCTTGAACTCCTGCCAGGTGCCGAGCTGCCCGGGCCGGAGCAGGGTGATGAGGTTGTACAGCTCGCGCAGATCGTTCTGGAGCGGCGTGGCCGTGAGCAGCAAGATGAAGTCGCGCTCGATTTTCTCGATGAACTGGTAGGTCGCGCCGCGGTGGCTCTTCACCTTGTGCGCCTCATCCACGATCACGAGATCCCAGCGGTGCCTCAAGATTTCCTCGGCGTGCCGGCGCGAGCGCGCGCGGTCGTGCGAGATGATCGCCTTGGTGACCCGCTGCCAGTCGTCGGGATCGGTGGGCGTTTCGAAGCGCTCGAAGAACTTTTCCTCGAGCTCCCCTTGCCACTGGCCCACGAGTGAAGCAGGCGTGAGGATCAGGGCGCGCCGGGCCAAGCCGCGAATCGCCAGTTCTTTGTAGATGATGCTCGCTTCAATCGTCTTCCCGAGACCCACCTCGTCGGCCAGGATGGCGCGGCCGCCCATGTCACGCAGCACCCGTTGGGCCACGTCGATCTGGTGGGGCAGCTCCTTGATGGCGTTGGCGTCGAGGGTGATCAAGCGGTCGAACCCGGGGACGAGCGCGATCCGCTCCGCCTCGCGCCGCAACTCGTACCAGGCGCGCTCGGCCGGCGGCTGCTTGAGCGCATCGACGAACAGGTTCAGGGACCGTTCGTCGACCGCCCAGGAGTCGTCGGGAAGTGGGTTGGGTAGCGTCACGCGATGCCTCTCCACCGGGGGTCGCAATATAGGGAATCGGAGCCGCGGGAGGGTGCCCCGCTCGCCCGGCATGAGGCTCCCTTGCCGGCCGCCCTCTGAAGTCCATATTGGAATGCACCTCAGATGCCATGAACCCCGAGGCGCGATGTGGTTGGCTCGCCTATGCCTCGAGGGGAGCTAATCGCGAAACCGGCTGAGCGAGACACGCGCTTGGCCGGAGGTATTATGAGACGCCTGGCAATCTTGGGCCTCGCTATCCTGCTCGCTGCCGCCTGCGAAGATGCGGCCGGCCCAAAGAACACCGTCAGCCTCGCTCGCGGGGTGGCCGCCACTCTGGGCGCGCTCACCAGCAGCAGCGTAAGCGTCAATGCGGTCCTCAGCAACGATCTCGTCGAGGCGGGAAGCCCGGTTACGTACACGGTGGACTTCGGCGTTGGCTTCCGCTCGATTTCGCAAGTCGATTACTTCTTCGCGTTTGGAAGCGACGCGCTCGATCCCGGTGAATGCGTGGACTTTGCGAACACCGATGTCCCAACCGGCTTCGGTGGCGGATTCTGCAACGGCGGGACAACGCCACAGCCTTCCAGGCTGCTGACCATTTTGTGTCCAATCGCCCAGTGCGACCCATTCCGCGATGGCGTCAGTGCCGGGGAAATCATCGCAAGCACGTTTCCCGCGGGCCCCGTCTCTGTCAGGATCACATCGCTGACAGTTACGGTCTTCGGCGAAGTCGCAGTTCAGCAGGGGATACCAGCGCTGTCCGGATTGGTGGCGGCCCTGGTCGCGAGCGGCGGGCTGTCGGAGGGTAACGGGAACGCGCTCCAGGCGAAGCTGCGGGCAGCAGGGGAGCAATTCAACCGAGGGAACCCGGCTGCCGCCACGAATCAATTGACCGCCTTCATCGACCAGGTGAACGCATTGGTTCGGGCGGGCCGACTGGCGGCGTCGGATGGTGCGAGGCTTATCACCTTCGCGAACCAGATCATCGCGTCACTCAACCCGCCCTAGAGCGCCCCGTCCGGCAACCCGCCCAGCTGGCTGAGACCGAAGACCGCGCTGTACCAGCCGGTTAGCAAGTTGCCCTGCGACTGGTGATGCAAATCACATCTAGGCACCCGCTCGCACCCTATGCTCACCGCCCCTGGAAGTGCGCCCTCGAGACCCACAACTCCTTGGAGGTCACATGAAGGGCACGCTCCCCCGCATGGCCCTTGCGCTGGCAGTGATCACGGCCTGCCTCGCGGGCAGTGCGCTTGCTCAGCAGCCTCAGCACCCCCAGCAGCCGCAGCTCCGTCGTGGGTTCTGGTTCAGCGGCGGTCTCGGGTATGGCTCACTCGGTTGCAAAGACTGCAGTGGCCGTACCGGCGCACTGAGCGGCAACATCTCGCTCGGCGGGACGCTGAGCCCGAAACTCCTGCTCGGTGTTTCGACCAACGGCTGGACCAAGTCGGAGAGCGGCTCGACGCTCACGGTCGGCACTCTGACCGCGGCAGTGCGCTTCTATCCGTCGCCGATCGGCGGCTTCTTTATGACCGGTGGTCTCGGTCTCGGCACGGTGAGCGCCGGCGTTTCGGGTTTCGGCAGCGCCAGTGAAACGGGCGTGGCGGCCCTGCTCGGCCTGGGTTACGACATCCGTGTCGGGCGCGCGGTCAGCCTCACCCCGTATTGGAACGGGTTCGCGCTCAGCTATTCGGGCGGCGACGCCAACGTCGGGCAGATCGGCCTGGGAATCACGGTGCATTAAGGGCGGGATGTTTGCAACAGGATCGCGCGCGCCGGACCAGAGAAGTGGTCCGGCGCGCTGTGTTTAATCATTCGGGTGTCGAGCTACTGCGCCGCAGCCCCGTCGTACACGCGCCGGAACTCGAGTGCGCGCCCCCGCCCTCCTGCGACGTTGACGATCACGTACAGCTGCTTCCCATCCTGCGAGCGGAGGTAGTCTTCGGTGACTTTCCCTCCACCGGAAACCTTCCGCTCGACGACGAAGTCATTTCCCTGCCAGCGGCCTTTTATCTCGACATCCCCGCCCCCCTCGACTTTCTGGGTGACCTTCCGGCCATCGCTGTAGAGTAGCAGCGCCGCGCCGGAGTCCCCTGCAAACGCGACGCTCGAATCGGTCTCGGCGATCGTGAGTGCGGGGGGCGCATCAAACACGAGCTGCATCGTCTGGCGCATCCGCTGGCGCTGCTCGTCGCTCATCCCGCCCCGTGCCCCGCCCCCGCCCCCGCGTCCGCGGCCGAAGCCCCCGCGTCCACCAAACCCGCCACGACCTCCGCCCATCCCTGGGTACCCACCGCCGCCCCGGCCACCACGCGACTCGTCGCCGGCGCTGTCGCGCCCCTG
>Ga0137403_10003579_pt1 | contig 18620 bp, 18 predicted proteins | sample CZOMad2_1_16fung_FD_122057 | JGI IMG/M metagenome (GOLD analysis project Ga0137403, IMG submission 122057) | Vadose zone soil fungal communities from Angelo Coast Range Reserve, California, USA - CZOMad2_1_16fungal (Hybrid Assembly) | ecosystem: Environmental > Terrestrial > Soil > Vadose zone...
CGGATGGCCAGCGGCGAGGACGGTCTCGAGGACGCGACGTCGGCGTCCCAAACGTTTCAGCAGCATCTGCCACTCGGCGGTAATCTGCGCTAGGGATGGAGGAATATTTCGCGGCGGGGAGCTCTCCGGTATTGATGAAGTGTTCGTCAGCGGAAGTGCTTCGGGGGATGCCGCTGAGTCATCAGGGAACAGCAGGAGATTGGTGACTCCATCATTCCAGAGGCGCGTATGAGGTGATCCTTGCTTCATGGGAGCCTCCTTGAAGAGGATGAGCGACTACTATAGCGTCCAGGCTTGATCTTTTCCTCCGGAACCAATAGGGTCGGCTAACTCTAGTTAACAAACGTAAGCACTGCAGATGACAAAGCCAGAACAGTGGGGTAAATTATAGGTTAATTTACGAAACTGGCCTAGGGCAGGGCAACTCCTGAGCGCCTCAGCCACGCCCAGGTCTCGGGGTGCTGAAGGCGGTCATGGTGAGTCATAGATCGTTTCCGTCGGAGCTGCGCAATTCTCCAGAGCGATCTACTTCTCTCGGGTGTGGCAACAGTTGCGCAACCCACGAAACGTTGTATCTGCACTCTTGCTCAAGGTGTCCAGAGCAGCGGAGAGTCGCCGGGATCCAACTGGAGCTTATCACTGGATACGTCGTCGCTTCCCCCCGAGTGTTCCCTCGGCTCACCGGCGTACCTATCGAAGAGCGCATTTCCTTTTGGTACGTAAAGGACTTAATGGCGCGCGAATAATTTTACTTGACACAGTAGGTCATTGTTAACTACTCTATTTCCTAAGAAGATAACTGATGTCATATTGTATGATAGCAATGATATTATTGTCGCTTTATAGACGGGAACTTACACAGGTTTGTTGTTCTAGTAGCAATGATCTTGATCGCCGATCGATCTTTGAGGCCTGTCACCTGAAGGCCGGCATCGATGGGCTTGGCTATGTCAGAGGGCGTCTTGTTCGCAGGTGGACAAGTAGAGGAGGGGTTCGCAAGTTACATGGTGGAGCTAATCTATGACCTTGCCCCCGCTACCTGGACCAAATCCTCCCGTAGAGGGCGTCGGGCAGCGTTCGGAGGATTTGTTTGAAAATGCTCCGGTCGGACTCTGGGAAGTGGATGCCACGGGAATCATCATCGCCATCAATCAAACCTTGCTGGGCCGGTTGGCTTGTACGCGCGCCGAAGTCGTGGATCGGCAGAAGGTAGAAGCGCTGGTGAGCCCCGAGAGCACCGCAAGCGTCCAGGCGCTGAGAGAACGCTGTCGCCAGGAGGGTCAGGCAACCGGGGTCGTGCTCATGTGGCGTGGTGACGATGAGCACCCCCACTGGCCAGGTGAGGTCACCGCCACGGCGGTGTATGACGCCCAGGGGCAGTGGGTAGGTTGGCGTGGCTGTGTGCAGGCGGCGCCGCAGGCAACGCGGGAGATGGATCGGCTGCTCCAAGAGCGGACACTCGAAGCCATTGAACGCCTAGCCAGTGGGGTGGCCCATAAATTTAACAATCTCTTGCAGGTGATCCAGGGATACGCTGAGCTGGGATTGATTACGCTAGATTCGTCGCACCCGGTGCATGGCAACCTGGGCCGGATCAAGGAAGCTGCGCAACGAGCGGCCGCGATAGTACAGGGGTTGGTGACGTTTAGTCGCCGTCGAACAGTACGCCGGCGGCCCCTCGACTTGAGCGTGTTTATCGCCAAACTCGGGGGTCGATTGCGGCGGGTGGTCCCGGCAGGCATCGAGCTGCGTGTGACGCCTGCCACCCAACGCATACGGGTGCTCGCAGATGCGTCGAGCCTAGAGCAGGTGGTCATCCATCTCGTAATGAATGCCTGCGAGGCGATGTCGCATGGCGGGATTGTAGCGCTCGAAACGCGCCTGGTGCGGAATGTAACGGCGGGCACGCCCGAAGGGCTGCCGACAGGAACATATGTCTGTCTCAGTGTCAGTGATACGGGCGTGGGAATCGATCCAGGACTGGTAGGACATATCTTTGAACCCTTCTTCACGACAAAAGATACAGCCAGTGGCTTGGGGCTCGCGGTGGTCTGGGGAGTGGTGAAACAGCATGAGGGGCGCGTGGAAGTCATGAACCAGCCTGGGCACGGTACAACCTTCCGCGTCTATCTGCCAGCCGAGGACCTGATTACTCCTGAATCGGTGGCCGCCAAAGGCCCCTGAAATCTGGATTGGGTTGCAAATACGCCCACAGAACATAATCATCGAATCTGCAATTTTGGAGCAAGCGATTGACCGTATAATCGGCTAGCCCACAGGTCAGCTGGACGTGGACGAGGGCATCCGCCTCGGGGTGAATGTCACTCCGGCCTTCTTCATACACGACCGGCTGATCGTGGGCAGCCTCTTCCGTCGATAATCCAATTTGCTTCTGAGCTATCTCAAGTTTCCCATAAAATAATCATCGCTGTCAAGGGTTTCGTGTGCTGAGAACGCACAGCGCTTTGGCCCCGCGTGGGTGAAGATGCCCCACGTCGCCCTCGGCGGAAGGGACAGGGCTCCATGCAACCATGAGCTTCTGTGAGGTGTAGTCGCCTGAGCAGGAGTGGTGATGACCGTGAAGGAGAAGGTGAGCAGCAATCAGGCATGACCCAGGGGGATGGACCGTTTCCTGTTGCAAAGCCTGGAGGCCTGGGTGATTCAGCCGCCGAGATACCCTTTCAACCTGTGGAATGGAAGGGGCACAGGGCAGTCCCGGAGCCCCGCGCACCTCAGCTTCCTTAACTTCCGACCTTGCCGCCATCGGCGCGATAAATTGCTACGACACTGGGACGCGGCGGCATATCCCGCTGATAGTCTGGAAAGCGACTGAGCGGGTTAGTGAAGGTTGCCCCTTTCCCTTCCCCAGGATGCTGAATAGCCAAAAAGAATGTGCGATTATCCGGGGTGAAGGCTGGCCCACAAATCTCACCGCCCGGTAAGCCGCTCATGAACATCTTGGCCACACCTCGTTGTGGGCCCTCGACTTCGACGACGTAGACGGCATCATTGTGCTTGATAGTGGCTGGCTGGCCATCGGTGGCGACCCACAGACGACCTGCATCGTCGAAGGCGATATTATCCGGGCACGACATCCAGCTTGTATCTTTGTGCCCTTGATAGGAGGCATTGTCGCTTGGATTATTCGGGTCGCCGCAGGCGATGAGAAGGTCCCAACGAAATGTGGTGGCGCTGTGCTCGCCGCCGTCCTCGACCAGTTCGATGATATGGCCATGTTTGTTGTCTGGCCGCGGATTGGCTTTGTCGACCTGATCTGGCGTCCGCCGGGTGTTATTGGTCATCACGGCGTAGACCTTACCAGTCTTCGGATGGGCTTCCACGTCCTCCGGCCGGTCCATCTTGGTCGCCTTCAAGAGATCTGCGGCGCGGCGTGTGGCGATGAGCACGTCAGCCTGGGACTCAAAGCCGTTGGCAGGGGTCAGCGGGCTCTGGCCAAAGACCAGCGGCATCCACTCGCCGGTGCCGTCGTCGCGGAATTTGGCGACATAGAGTGTCCCGGCATCGAGGAGGCCAATGTTCGCGGGGCGATTGCCAGAGTCGTAACGGCCTGTGCTCACGAACTTGTAGAGATACTCGAAGCGCCCATCATCGCCCGTATATACCACTGCGCGGCCGTCCTTATTGATCACAGTCGTCGCGGCTTCATGTCTGAATCGGCCGAGAGCCGTACGTTTTGCGGGCATCGACGAGGGATCGTACGGATCGATTTCGACGACCCAACCGAAGCGGAAAGGCTCATAGGGCTCTTTGGTCACATCGAAGCGATCGTAATGGCGAGCCCATCCGTACTCGTCCTGCACTCCATAACGTTTGTGGAGAGACTGCACCGTCTGATCAGTGATCGCCTCCACTGAGCCACCAAAGTACTGCTGAAAATTCTCCTCAGCTGTGAGCACCGTGCCCCAGGGGGTCACCCCGGCGGAGCAATTGTTCAAAGTTCCTTGCACGCGGGTGCCGGTCGAATCGGATGAAGTCTTCAGCCGCGGGCTGCCGGCCGCAGGACCGCTTAGCACCATCGGCGTTTCGGCCGTTAGGCGGCGATTGAACGACGAGTTCTGGACATAGCTCCAGCCTCCCTTGGCATCACGCTGCACTTCGATCACGGCGAGGCCATGGGCGGCCAGCTCGATGTCCACCATCATCCGCGTCTTACTCTCATCTTTGCCGTCCCAGTCCGCGAACATCAGTTCGGGGTTGGTGTATTCATGGTTGACAACCAACAAGCCGCGCTCCGAGTTCGTGCTCCCAGCTGGCAGGGGCAGGAAACCGATGAAATCGGCATTATAGCCGAATTGCCGAGCTTGTATAGCCGGTTGTTGGGCGCGGGGGTTGAAGGCTGGGGTATCGGGGAACACTGGGTCACCCCAGCGGATGATAACGTCATATTGATAGCCATCGGGGATGAGGAGTTTGTCCTCCGTCGAGTGTGTCAACGGCACGAACCCTTTGGATTCCGCCGCGGTGCTAAAGCGCGTCAATGGACTTGCATAGGCGAGCACAAGACTGGTCATGGCGCCCTTGAGCAGAGTACGCCGCGACATGAAGGCTTGCAGAACGGCCGCAAAGGTCTCGTCTTGACTTACAGCAGATAAGCTTGCGTCCTCGCACGCTTGATCTACTCTGTGATCTTCGTGCCCTGTGTGGGATAGGTGTTGAGCGCGCCCGTCGGGGTCATTGCCCATTCGAACTCTCCTCAATCGCTAATCGTACTCACAAAACGCTTCCAAAGGATTTCACGGCAACTCGGACAGCGGTAGACAACCTCGAAAACTGGGGGTGAGCTTTCGGGGATCTGTCGTGATAGCATGAGGGCGAACGTCCGGCAGTCATGGCAGCGTGGCGTATGATAGCCGAGGTTAAAATAAATCGCCGCGCCCAGGATATACGCCACCACGACGCCGCCCCAGAGCAGTTCCACTGCATCCTCCCGGAGGCTACTTCAGCGCCGCCAGCCGCTTGGTCGTTTCGTTCAGATCACGGATAATCTGATACGCAGCATCGTCGACCTTGACGAAGCCCCCGATCCACGCACCGCCAGCCACAAAAACCTCAGGGTTTTTTGCCTTCATGATCGTGAGCGATTGCTGGATGGCCTGTTTCAGACTGTCCGGCAGATCTTTACGCACCACGATGGGATCGTTAGGAATGAGCTTGGAGACCCAGATGACCCGCACAGCACCACGGGGAATTTTGCCTTCACGTGTCATTTGTTGAATATCGGGGAGATTGGTCGAGGCTACATCCACCTTTTTATTGGCGACGGCAAGGATCGAGGCCTCGTGGGAGCCTGAAAAGGTCAGCTTTGAAAAATACTCTTTGGGTTCGATCCCCATCTCCATGAGGAAAAAGGTCATCGGCACCAGATAGCCAGAGGTGGAGTTGGGATCGTTGAAGGCAAAGGTCTTGCTGGCGATATCCTCGGGGCTGAACAGGTCGGAGTCGGCGTGGACGATCAGGCATGAGCGGTACCCCAGGGAGCCGTTGGCGTGTTGCAATTGTGCGATCGGTTCCACATTGGCGTAATTGTTGTTCGAGGCTTCAACATAACCTTTTGGCCCCAACTGTCCGATCTGCGCCTTATTAAATTTCAGCGCTTCGATCGACCCTCGGTAATCGGTGGCTGCTACCTGCTTTACTGGAAGACCGAGATCTTTGCTCAGCTGCTCCAGAACTGGTGTCCAGCGCCGTCCGACCTCAGGAGCCGATTCAGTTGACAGCAAGGCAAAGGTAAGCTCTTGCGGCCAGATCGGATCCGCGGCTAAGGCGGAGCCGACCAACGACAGGAGCACGACGAACACCACTATCAACCGACGCATTCTGTACATGGGTATCTCCTGGTCAGATGACGGCCCGACGAATACGGGCGGAGAGGATATCAACACAGATGACCATCCCGACGATGAGCAAAATAACCGTGGCCGCCTCACGATCGTTGAAGGCGCGGATGGTGTCCCACAGATAAAAACCGATGCCGCCCCCGCCTACCATGCCGATGACCGAGGCCGAGCGGATATCAGATTCAAACCGTAGCAGAATATATGACAGAAAATTGGGGAGGATCTGTGGCACCACGCCGAACCCGATGATGTGCAAGCGCGGTGCGCCCACGGCGGTTACCCCCTCGACTTGGCCAGGATCGATCGCCTCAATGGTTTCGCTCAGCAGTTTGCCCAGAACGCCGCCGGTATGAATCCCGAGCGCTAACATCCCAGCAAAAGGTCCCAACCCGACAGCAGTAACGAACATCAGTGCAAACACAAATTCATTCACCGCCCGGAACAGGTCCATGACGCGACGCGCCGCATGGTAGAGCAGCGGATGAGGCGCCAGGTTATGCGCCCCGAGCAGTCCGAGTGGAACCGCGATGACGATGGCCATGACCGTACCCCAGAGGGCAATGCAAACGGTAATGACGCATTGCCAGGCGTACAGCCGCACATGCGCAAAGGAGGGGTTGAGATAGCCTTTGAGGAAGGTGCCGATGTTCCCGAGGTCGCGCAGCAGCTCCAGGGGACGCAACTCGATCACCTGCGCGGCCCATCCCAGCACCACCGCCAGTACGAGCATGCTGAGCAAATTGCGCCCCAACGTCGACGGTCGAGGTGGGGCTTGTGGAGCTGGTCCCACATGGAGATTCGCCAGCGGCTTGGTCAGGAGCTGGCCCATATCGCCTCCCCCACGGTTACGGGTGTGGGCCCCGGTGCATCGGTGGGTACGTCGCCGAAGAGGTCGGTCACGACCTCCTCCGTCAGTCCAACTGGCGACCCATCGAACATCAAGTGGCCGTTGCGCAAACCGAGCACACGGTCGGCATAGCGGCGGGCATACTCCACATGGTGGAGATTGGCGATGACAGTGATCCCAGCGCTGGCGGCAATACGCTGCAAAGTTTCCATGATCAGCGCCCCGTTCATGACATCAAGGCTGGCCACTGGCTCATCGGCCAGGATCACCTGCGTCTCCTGCGCCAAGATTTTGGCGATGGCGACGCGTTGCTGTTCGCCCCCGGAGAGCGTGTCAGCGCGTTGCCAGACGCGGTCGAGAAGCCCCACATGATCAAGGCAGCGCAGCGCCACCTCGTGCTGGCTAGCGTCGAAATAACGGCCAAGCGCGGCCCAGCGCCGCCAACCGGTGAGATGTGGGAGTCGGCCAATCAGCACGTTGTCGAGCACGCGCAGTCGCCTCACCAGGTTGAACTGTTGGTAGATCATCCCGACACGGGCTCGGTGTAGGCGTAGAGCGGACCCATGGAGGGCGGCGAGGTCTTGGTCGCCGAAACGGATGCTGCCCTTGCTGACCGGAATCGAACAGGCCAGACAGCGCAGCAAGGTGGTTTTACCCGCACCGGACTTGCCGATGATGGCGACGAATTCTCCAGGTCGAATGGTGGCGGTGACCTGTTCCAGGGCATGTTTGGCCTCAAAGCGCCTGCCGACACGGTCCAGTACGATGCACGGCGAATCCAGCATACGGGTTTCCGCCCTGGTGGCTCTTCCTCTCCGGGAGGGAAAGCCAGCATACCAGCGTATATGAAGACAAGTATCAGGGGGTCTAGGCTATGGGATGATCGTGATACAACACGATCTGGGCCATGCGAGCTAAGCGCCTTATATCGGCCCAGCTATGCTATGGGCTGCAGATGACAGATGCGAGGCGGGCGTGTAAATTCCAAGTAAACTTTTTCCGGATCGCGCTTGGGCGTGTTCGCGTAACTGCTACTGCGGCAGCCATTGGGCCAAGGGCAGAGAAAAGTTGACGGTGGTGCCCTTCCCCAACTCGCTTTCGAGCCAGAGCTCACCACCATGGGCCTGTACCAAATGCTTGACGATCGCCAGCCCCAAGCCGGTTCCACCAAGCTCACGCGAGCGGGCTTTATCCACCCGATAGAAGCGTTCGGTGATGCGTGGCAGATCGATAGAAGGGATGCCGATGCCGGTATCGACAACCCACACGCGCACAAAGCCATGCGCCCTGCGTTCGGCACCAAGCGTAATGCCCCCCTTTCCCGGGGTATACTTCACTGCATTATCCACCAAGTTCACGAAGATTTGCGTCAGACGGTCCCAGTCCGCCTCCAGCCGCATGTCGGGGGGGACGTTGTTGATGAGGGTCAGGCTTTTCTGCGCCGCCTGTTTCTCGAAGAAGGTTACCACCTCAGCGGCCACTTCGTGGAGGCTCAACAGCGCAGGCTTCAATACCAGCTTGCCCGTCTCGATGTCGGAGAGCTGCAGCAAGTCATCGACCAGCCGACTCAGGCGCTCGGCATGGGTATGCGCGATCTCCAGGAAACGACGGGCGTTCACTGGTTCCTCCAGCGCCCCATCAAGCAACGTCTCCAGATAGCCCCTGATGGAGGTGAGGGGTGTGCGTAGCTCGTGAGAGACATTGGCCACGAACTCCGTCCTGACGCGTTCGAGACGCCGGAGCTCAGTGACGTCGTGAAGAACGAGCAAAATCCCCTGCCCAGAGGGTGCAAGTGCAATCGCGGACGCGTGTACATCCAGAATACGATCCACCGGAGGGCCGATGTCGATTTCGCGGCGGCGGGCGCCCTCCGCATCCGAGCGCTTGCTATCGGCTACTAGGTCGAGGATCTCTTTGTGCCGAACGATCTCCAGCAGCCGGCGGCCTTCAACCGGTTCCCGGCTGAGATCGAAGATCCGGCGGGCAGCATGATTCATTAAAACCATGCGGCCACGCTGGTCGATGGCGATGACGCCCTCAACCATGCTGTCGAGGATTGCTGCCACCTTCGTACGTTCGCCTTCCAGGTCCTGGATTTTGTCGCTGAGCCGCTCGGCCATGAGGTTGAGCGTCCGACCTAGCTCAGCAATTTCGCCAGTGCCCGAGACCGGCACGCGCTGCGCGAAGTCTCCCTCCGCCATCCAGCGGGCGATCGACTGTATCTCTGTGACCGGCCGGGTGACCCGACGGCTGAGAAACAGACCGACGGCGAGCACCACCGCAAAGGCGAGCAGCGCCCCCAGAGCGACGGTTTGATGGACAGAGGTCGCGGCTTGGCTGACCGCGGTGAGAGGCAGGGCGATGCGCAGGACCCCCCTGACCTGTGCCGCATCAGCCAGGGGAATGGCGACGTAGAGCATCTCACCATGGCGGGGTTGGGCGCGTCGGAGATGGTGGCCTATGCTCCCGGCCAGGGCTGCTCGTACCTCCGGCCAGTTCCCTTGATTCGACAGTCGGCGAACTTCGCTAAGGTCCAACCCCGAATCCCCAACCACCGCGCCATCGACGGCAATCACGGTCAGCCGGGCTTCGGAACCAAGCATCGTGCCGTATTTGTGAACCAGTTCCTGCACTGCACCAACCGGTGTGCCCTGAGTCACGTAGGGGAGAATGGCATCGTGGATCAAGCCCGCATCTCTGACCATGCTGGCCGTTAAATACGCCATCAGCGAGGTCTCGAGCGTGCGCGTCACATAGAGCCCCATCACCGCCATGCCGATTGCGGTCATAGCGAGCAGTATAAAGGTAAGTCGTATGGCCAATCCCGATGGTAGGGCTCTCCACAGGCCCACGGCTACCCTTCCATATCGAAGCGGTACCCCACGCCCTTGACGGTGATAATGCGCTTGGCCTCAGCGCCCAGTTTCTCGCGCAGACGACGTATGTGCACGTCGACCGTCCGTGACTCGATCTCCGCGGCATCGGCGTATCCCCACACGCCCTCAAGCAGCTGTTCCCGGTTCAAGACCCGTCCATTCGCCCGTATCAATGCGCACAGCAGACCAAACTCCTTGGCCGTCAGTTCTACAGATGTCCCTTGCACGGTGACCGAATGCCTCGCCTCATCAACTTCCAGCTCCCCGATGCGTCTGATCGAGACGTCAGCAGGCTCCTGCACACGGCGCAGAATCGCCCTGACCCGGGCCACCAACTCGCGGGGGCTGAAGGGTTTAACGACGTAGTCGTCGGCGCCCACCTCGAGGCCGACGACACGATCCACCTCCTCGGCTTTGGCGGTCAGCATCAAGATCGGGAGACGTGCCGTGGCAGCATCCTGACGGAGGTGGCGACAGATTTCTAGGCCATCCATGCCGGGCAGCATGAGGTCGAGGATGAGCAGATCGGGGTGATGCTCCCGCACCAGGCGCAGGGCGACCGCGCCGTCCATCCCCTCCAGGCACTGAAAGCCGGCTTTCTCGAGGTGATAACGCAGGAGGGAGACAATATCTTTTTCATCATCGATCACCAAGACTTTGGCGAGCATACGCCTCCTTTTTGGCTTGGGCGACACGTGAGCGCTGGTCCCCCTTCGCCTCTCTGCCGGGAGGATCATGAATCCGCCTCACTATACCATAGACCGTGCAAAAGCGGCTACGTCAGTAGTGGGTTGTCGGATGGGAAGGCTGAACGGTGGCAGAGCGGTCGGCTGAGGGGGTATGACGGCAAGGCGGCTTTCATGTGGCCTGTCCTGCGAGCAATCAGGAATTATGTGAGATCATCTCGCAGTGTGCTGCGGAGCATTTTGTCGGCGATCTGCTCAGCAGTGACGTGATAGGTGTCATTCTTAATCGCGTCTTGCAGCTCGCGAATCTTAGCTTCTCGCGTCTCCGACACATAGGCCAATCTGCGGGCCAGCTCGCATCTGACCCGCAACGATAGGGCGGGTCTCTTACCTACTCCGATGGGTTCAGCGGCGTGCTGCTCGTCCTGTATGTGGGGTGACGATGAGGCGATCTCTGGGAATGGGTGATTCGTAGGATAAGAGTCATTCTGAGGAACGTCCATGCTTCCCACCTCCTCCTGCGCTGATGCGCCTGAAATGCCCTGTCATCGGCAGATCCACTGTGAAGCCTCAGCATCCGGAATGAAGGGATTTCCTGCCATGCCGCAGTGAATGGCTAGACGGCAGGATACCATACAGGATACCATATTCTGTTTAGCTACCGGAGGCGGGATTGTCAAGCCCTTTCCGTCGAGCGCCCGCCATCCGTTGGCTGCTACGTTGGCGCTTCATGTCGTATCTGCACGGCCACCACAGAGCATACTCTCGCCCGCCGGAAAACGGAGAACCGGCCCTAGGAGACCGGGGCAGGATGGCCGTCAGAGCCCCCAACTGCGAACTCTCTCTGGCTCGATGCGGAAGAGGACACGATTGGGTGGCATCGCCCGACCACCCCACAACCGCGCCAGGTCGGGATCATACTTCTGCAACAGACGTTCGACGATGGGGAGCCGTTGCTCGGGCTCCTGCACAAACTCGATATGACCTTGGATTACCACGCCTCGGATGGCTGCACCACGATTACCCGACTCGGCGACGACACAGACGCGTGGATCGCGCTGCAGATTACGGACCTTTTGTAAACCGTCGACGCTGATCATATACAGCGCCTGCGGCGTGTGCAGGAACCACATCGGCATGGCCAACGGCGCACCGCTGCGTTGTATAGTGGACAGCACCACGACCTCTTTGGTGGCCAGAAACCCCTGAATGCGGGCATCGTTGAGCTGCTCGGGCATTAGTCCATTCCTCAAGGACAGGACTGAGTGCTGAGGTCTGAGGATTGAGGAAGGACTTTCGACAACGCTCAGTCCTCAGCACTATCTTTATTATGGCTGGCCCAAATAGTCACGCTGCCAGCGGCGATATGCGTCGCGATTCAAGGCCACATGCATCAGCTCTTCCGAGGCCGCTTGGTCCTTCAGCCCAGCCGGCGAGCCTCCCCCCTTGAGGTGCTTGTAGGTGTCATACAGCGCTTTAACTGCCACTGCAAAGGGAACATGGCCCTGCAGCGCGATGCGGACGCCATGTGCGCCAAGAAAGGCACGGTCGCCGATGGTCGGCGGAGTGCTGCCAAGCAGGAGCGGTAGGGGGATCTCTTTGTGAATCGCTTCGATCTCCTCGCGGGTGCGCGCCCCTGTGAGGAAAATCCCATCGACGCCCGCGTCAACGCAGACCTTGCCACGTGTGATCGCCGCCTGCAGGCCCTCGCTGCGCAGCGCGGCGATGCGTCCGATGATCACGAGTGAAGGATCCTGTCGCGCCACAACAGCCGCGTTCAACTTGCCGGCGAATTCCGGCACTGAGATCAGTTCCTCGCCCTGCTTCTGGCCGAAGCGCGGTGGCAGCAGCGTGTCCTCGATGGTCAGGGCGGACACCCCGGCCGCTTCCAACTCCTCAACCGTGCGCATCACATTCAGGGCATTGCCGTAGCCGTGATCGGCGTCCACCATAAGACTCAGGGAACTGGCACGGGTGATGCGGTGGATCTGCTCGGCGAACTCGGTCAAGGTCAGGACCACGATGTCCGGAGCGCCCAGGACGGTGCCCGAGGCGGTCGAACCAGCCATCATACCGATCTCAAAGCCGGCGGCTTCAGCCATCCGGGCCGAGATTGGGTCGAAGACGGACGCAGGGTGAATACATTCGGAACCAGCCAGCACATTGCGATAGCGTGTACGGCGTTCGGTGAGTGTCATGGATGACCCTTTATGCTGAAGTTAGCAGATGGTTTTGCCAGAGAGCCTGGGGAATGGGCAAGGGCCATCACCTCCACAGGCAGACGCTCTCCGTGCGACGGTAAGGGCTTCGACGGTGCCTGATTCTAGCCCTTTCAAGGCGCGGTTGCAAGTGCACCAGATGAGGTGACGCCCTTCGATGGCTTTGACGTACCACTCGCTGAGCACGCGGACTGTTCGGGGCATCCGTACCTGAGCCGTGGTCGTATACACGGCTGACGGAACCCTGTAGCTTCAAAACCTTTGAGAGCTGTATGAATATCGCCACAATCGGGGCCGACCGCCACCTCGTGAAGTAGATCATGCTCCTGATCAAGGGTACATCCGTTTGCCCCCATAGCACGCCTGTCCCACAAGACTATGCGGATCCTTTATCATACGTTGAACCTCATCTCTTGTATAAGGAAATATATCCATTTCTACCGGAAATTGCGTCGGAAGAAATGTGAGGATACGTTTGAGAAACGGCTGGTCTGATTTCTCAAGGATGAGAAGTACATCGACGTCGCTTCCCGGAAAATAATCGCCACGCGCAAATGAGCCAAACAGGATGACCTGCTCAAGCTCCGGGTGTTTCTGGGTCCATTCCTGGATCAGATTCTCCAAGGCTGTGAGGATCTGTTTTCGGTTGGTGAATGTGACCTTTACAGAAGGTGATGATGGCTCGGGCATGGCTAATGCTCCGTATGGCTTCATCCTTGGTATAGTAATCGAGTGGGGCACCCTCGTCAAAGCTATTTGGGTAGCGCGAAGGAATGTAATGCTTATCCAGTTCCTTGGCACCATCGATAACGGCTGCGGAAGGTCTGTAGGGTTCGGGGAGCCTTCCCAGTAATAAACTCACAGAATGACCCCAAGCGTCCGCAGCGAGGAATCGGAACAGGGCTTTCACCGCTTTCTCGGCCGCTTGCTGAGCTGCAGAGCAGGCCCAATCGTAATCGCCATCCTCCAAGGCATTTTGCGCGTGGGTGCTATCTCGCTGCGCCTGCCGTAACCAATCTTCATAGCGGCTAGGCATGTTATGGGCCTCCTCTTGCTGATGAGGGGGTAATAGAAAGATTGCACTCCCTAGTACCGGATGCTATCATTCTGCTAGCAATGCCTTACACGACAGGAGGGTTGAACATGGCGGAAGTCCTGGTTCGTGATCTTGATGCCTTGGTGGTTGAGAAGCTCAAAGCGCGCGCCGCCGCCAACGGACGTTCGCTCCAAACGGAACTCAAGGCCATTATTGAGGCGCAGGCCAGCCAGGTGACCAAAGCGGAGGCGCGCGCGCTGGCTGCCCGCATCCGGCGGCGCATCGGTACGCGCCTCCAAACCGATAGTGGCATGCTCCAAGCCGAAGACCGTGAGCGATGACGCCCTATGTCGTCGATGCTAGCATCGTCATCAAGTGGTTCGTCGACGAGGTTCATGCCGAAGCCGCCCGGCGCTTGCAAGAAGATCAGTACGAGCTCTCCGCCCCAGACTTGCTCTGGTTGGAGTGCGGGAATATCCTGTGGAAAAAAGTGCGACGTAGAGAGCTTACTCCCGACGAGGCACGCCTCATCTGGGGCGGTCTGGAGCAACAGCTGATCAGCGCCTTTCCGTCTCGTCTAGTCCTCGATCTCGCTTTGGAGGTAGCGTTCGACACCAACCGTACAGTATATGATTGTTGTTATCTGGCGTTAGCCATGCTCACTGGCTGCCGGCTGGTAACGGCCGATCAAAAACTCTTCAATGCCTTGCAGGACGGCAGCTATGCCATGCATGTCTGCTGGGTGGCAAACCTGCCCTGATGCCGTGGAGCCACCCTCGGTCGGAAACAGGCGGATGGCGGACCGGACAGGTCACCTGGGCTAAGCCCGCACCGGGCTATTCACCGCCATCGCTCTGTTCCGATCAAGGGGGATGACCTTCTAGCAGCCCCAGGCTAAGGCTGAGCCTGCTCAGGTTACAGGGGGCACTACTGGACTGCCATAGGCAAGAGCGCATGACATGATCGTAGACCTAGGTGCCCTCCATGGATACCAGTTTAGTTGGCCTCAAGAGTGTATGCTGCCTCGCATACCTCCTCCCAGGAAAGGCCCATCTGTGGAATCTCCCGATCGATATCACCCTCTGCTTTCCGATGAGCCTTGCGTGAACAGGTATCCCAGCGGTGGCGAATGCGGTCATCTGTCAGACTGGGGGTGTCTTCCTGGAGCTCACGAATGGCCTCCCGTGCATTATGGATGATGGCCACCCAGCTGCGTGAGCGTCGCTCTGGCTGTACCTTCCATTTGATGATGTGCTGCATGGGGCGGATGAGGTGATGCTCCAAGGCCCGTTGGTTTGCGCCTGACAAGGCGTCGATTAGCTCCTCTAAGCCAAGGATAGCGTCATGCATATCGCCCCTTTGCAAGGCCTGTTTGACCGCAACGGCGGTTCGATAGTGTGACGTGGCAGCGAGCTCTTGCCATTTCATGCACGATTCCCCTGATGCAGGCAACCATCGCCTGTTATCTGCCTGTTATGACGATTCGCCACAAATTTCGCCCAACCTACTCTTTGGCCATAATAGCATGCTCTGTCGCACAACGTCTCCTGCCGCTCGGTTGGAGTTGGTGACGCGGCTTACGGAAGCATCGTCGAACGCGTCGACGGCGATGCGGTTGCTGTAGCCGGAAGCAAGGCCGCTGAGGTCGGTGGAATGAACGAATACCCAGCCTTTGGCGATCAACTTGGTCATGCAGGCATTAGTGCCAAAGGTGCCGCGGCCAACGGCAGCCTCCGCAACCTCTCCCGCAGGGGTGCATCACAGCCCATTATGCAGGGCCTCGCAGGCGGTGTGCGTGACCGAACAACAGGACTGGATGGAGTGCTTCGGGGTAGGGTAAAAGTGTGGCGAGCGTGCAACCGGCAGTGGAATGTGTATGCGGAGCCGCGGACCGGCTCCGCCGAGGCTTTGCGCTCAGGGGATGTTAAAAACAACGATAGCCACCGGCGTAAACTTGGGCCCATCTACAATGTTGCCCAGGGAGGAGCCGGAGCGCTGGGATCTTCTGGCGTCAGCAACTGGCGGGCGAGGTGGCGGCCGTCGGTTGGAGGTATGGCAACCATTCGCTGGAACATGGGCACGACTTCAGCAGCTCGCACCAGTCTTTTACGCTGCAACTTGGCGCGATGCCGCCCAGGAATTGCAGCTATCTTCACCATGGGCAAAGTATACCCTGTGTAGCCTGATGGCCCACCCTTCCTTGCTTAATCGAAACTATATGACATTGGTAGAGGGAGATTTGCTCCCGCGTTATGGCAGGTGCAGGGCCGCAAGGGCGGTTCGCGAACCGCCCCTACGCATACGTGTGCACACCCACCGAGGAGAATGGCAGCCGAGTGCTGGTGGGTTTGGAGAAGGCATCAACGATGACGTGTCGCCGGGCAAATGGAGATCAGCGGCTTCGTCGAGTTTTAATGCGAATTACCTGGCCATCACCGGCTCACACCCCGCAGTTGGAAATATAGAGGGCGTGGTCCTTCCCGATGGCAACAGCCGTGGGCATCGTTAAGCCCTCACTCAGGAGGGTCTCCCGAGTGAGATCCGGCTTGAGACGAATCAAGGCGCCTGTCTGATCACCAGACAGCAACGAATTCTTGGCGATCTCCACCACCAATAGGCTCCCGTCGCCCTCAAAGGCGATATCAACCACATTTGTGAAGCCTTCGGCATAGATCTGAGGCTCTTCACCGAGTACCACGCGGTAGATGCGAGCGACACCCGCCGGGAATGGATGGCCAGTCAACTCGCTCACGTAGAATGCCCCGTCAGGCTCAAGGGCCACCGAAGTCGGCACGGCATCCATGAGGATCTGTGTGCCGGGGGACGATGGATCGTCAACGAAGCGTTGTGGGAAAACAGTGAGCGTCGAGATTTCGCCATTGGCGGCCACACGGAGCAGGTCATTCCCGACCGCATCTACCACAAGCTGCTCGCCCGGCAGGGCCAGGACGGCAAAGGGATCGCTCGCTAAACGGGGAGTTCTATCGGGATTCGTTGTTTCATCAGGGTTGTTGTCGGCCTCATAGGCGTTGAGGTCAGCGATGGTTTGCCACGTGCCCTTCGATTTCAGACGAATCAGCTCTCCGCAACCGCCCCCGGGCACAAGACCACATCCCCCGACCGCGACATAGGCACCACCCCGTCCCTGGAACGAGATGTCGTCGGGGCCGAAGGCGAAGCCACCATCGTCAGGGTGTGCAATTGAACCGAGGCCAGTAACTGTTGCGGCTCGCACTAAATGGACGCTCGGCTCGCAAGCGGTCAGTCAAAGTTACCTTTCCTCGCTACAGTCACCGCGCATGGCCGCCACTGTGTGTCTCCGCCTCGGTCGCAGGCCGTCAAGGAATGATGACCCGACGGGTTATGTGGCCGTTGTTCTCCCAGAAGGTTCGTTTGCTGGCGAGGAAGGGGTCGTCCGGCGCTGGCTGGATGTTGCCCTCGATGTCGAACGCCCGCGACGTGATCTCGTGCTCGCCCGGGGTGGGCGTCCCCCAGTCGAACGCCCAGAACCTCCAGGCGTAGCCATGCGACCTTCCGCTGCGTGGCGGGGGGGCATCGAGCCTCGCCGCCATCCAGGGCCCATCGTCGATTTGGACCTCCACCGCCGCGATCGGCGCGCCCCAGGCGGCCCCCTGGATGGTGTAGCGGTCGCCCCGATGCGTGACTTTGGCCGGCGCCGACTTGAGCCGGTCGTGGCTCACGGTGGTGAACGTCCAGACGGTCTCGCCGTCGCGCGGCTCCTCGCGGATGGTGACGTAGTCCCGCGCCATAAATCGACCCGCGTAGCGATGGTCCACCACCTCTATGCGCGTCAGCCACTTGACGTTGGCCACCCCGTACCAACCCGGGGCGATCAGGCGCACGGGGAAGCCGTGTTCAGGGGGCAGTGGCTCACCGTTCATTTCGTAGCAGAGCAGGTTGTCGCGGTTGAGCGCTTCGCCGAGAGACATGCTGCGGGCGAACTGCTCGGTGATCGTCAGATCAAGGCCGCCGGTGGTATCGGGCTCAACAGTTCCCGTCTGGCCGCCGCTGAGGATGCCCACGTTGTCGCGGATGGTCACCGTGCCCCGATCAGCCCCCCAGAAGATCACTTCGGTGCCCTGCTCCAGGACACCCGCTTCTTCCAACAGCGAGGCCAGCGGCGTTCCCGCCCAGCGGGCATTGCCGACGGCGCCGATGAAGGAGGGGAAGCCATGATTGCCCGAGCACTCCAAGGTGAAGTCCACCTCGCGGCGCGCGCGGGCTTTCAGGTCGGCGCGCGTCATGGACTGGGGATGGGCGACTAGGCCCGTGATGTCCACACGCCACGTGGCCTCATCAAGACCGTCCGGTTGGCCGTAATGGTTGACATCGAAAAAGTTGTCGGCAGGTGTCAGCCAGGAATCGAGCGCTTCCCACACCAGCTGATTGCCCCGGTTCGCCGGCGGCTGGTCGAGCCACGGGATGACCTCCTCGCTGGGCTGCCCGAAGGCGTGCGTCGGGCCTGTCACCCGCAGCATCGTCAGTCCCGCCAACGCCGCACCCCCACCCTTCAACAAGGTGCGTCGAGAAACGCCTTGATGTTCCATGGGTGACCCCCTTCCACGGACCGCTTGCTCAGCTTCCGCCGCGTGCTCTTGGCTGTCAAGCGACGAATCCGGCATCACCGGCGTCTTCATGTTGTTTGTCTCCACTTTTCGAAACATCATAATCCCTCCAGGGTCACTGTACATGCGACACTATTCGCCCTCTCCACAGACACTCCAGGGATGAGCTGACGCCCTTCGCTGGTTCTGACGTACCCGTCGATGAGCACGCAAACCGTTGGGCCGGAAGCAACAACAGAATGTCAAGCACCCCGCCGGCCGCTAGAGATGGTGGTGTGCACCGGTGTACGCCTGGGGCAAAAGCGATGCCAAACTTATACTTCTCGGAACCGCTTGTGCCTTTAGGAGATTCTGCTTGCGTCCCCGCGCTGAATCCCCAATAATGGGCACCACTTTTGGGACCTGTCCCCACAAATGGGTAGTGGTACCTCCCGCAGAGAACCCCTCCAGTCGTAGAGCCGAAAGGAGATTCTCATGGCCCGCGCACGCCCAGTCTCACCCATCCACCCGAC
>Ga0137403_10003581_pt1 | contig 18604 bp, 17 predicted proteins | sample CZOMad2_1_16fung_FD_122057 | JGI IMG/M metagenome (GOLD analysis project Ga0137403, IMG submission 122057) | Vadose zone soil fungal communities from Angelo Coast Range Reserve, California, USA - CZOMad2_1_16fungal (Hybrid Assembly) | ecosystem: Environmental > Terrestrial > Soil > Vadose zone...
AACGAGCCGGGCAGCTCGATCATGCCGGGCAAGGTCAACCCCACGCAATCGGAGGCGATGACCATGCTGTGCGCGCAGGTGCTGGGCAACGACGTTGCGATCAATATCGGCGGCGCCTCGGGACATTTCGAGCTGAACGTATTCAAGCCCCTCATCATCCACAATTTCCTGCAGAGCGTGAGGCTGCTCACCGACGGCGCCGCGAGCTTCAACGAGCACTGCGCTGCCGGCATCGAGCCGCGGCGCGAGCGCATCGCCGAGTTGGTGCGTAACTCGCTCATGCTGGTGACCGCGCTCAACCTGCACATCGGCTACGACAAGGCGGCGCAGATCGCCAAGAAGGCGCACAAGGAGGGCACCACCCTCAAGGCCGCCGCGCTCGCCCTGGGTTATGTCACGGCCGAGCAGTTTGATGCTTGGGTACGTCCGGAGCGGATGGTTTGACCAGAGGAGAAGCATGCTCTACATCCTGTACAACGAAGATCGGCCCGCCGGCGAGGCCACTCCGATCCGCGACGCGACGCGCGAGGCGCATCTCGCCTACCTGGACCGCCACAAGGACATCGTCGTGCTCGCCGGAGGGACGCTCGCCGAAGACGGCGCGACGCGGACGGGCAGCGTGTTCATCATCAATGTGCCGAACCGCCAAGCCGCGGAAAAGTTCTCCGCCGAGGAGCCATTTCGCAAAGCCGGTCTGTTCAAAACGGTAAAAATCACACGCATGCGCCGGGGCCAGTGGAACCCGGAGGCGGCGCCTACGACGGCCGAGGGGAATTAGTTCCGGGTTTCAGCCCCCGCTGTGTCATATTCACTTGTCATGGGGGATTTTAGTTTCGGCGAGAAATACTGCCGCGTGTTTTCGGCCGTGCCGCCTCCACAATGCCCCTCAGAAACAAGAGGGGAGAAGGATCATGCATGCGAAAACCCTGGGGTACAGAGGGATTTCCGGTTTCTGTGTGCTCGCAATCGCGTTGTTGCTTGCGTCGTGCAGCCGCAACGCGACGTACACCGTAGGCGGCACCGTCTCGGGCCTTACCGGCACCGGGCTGGTGCTGCAGAATAACGGCGGCAACAATCTCGCGATCTCGGTCAATGGCGCCTTTACCTTCCTCACCGCCCTGAAGAAAGGCGCGAGCTACAGCGTCACGGTGCTCACCCAGCCTTCGGGCCAGAGCTGCACGGTCGCCAACGGCACCGGGTCCGCCAGCGGGAACGTGACGAACGTCGCGGTCACCTGCGTCACCGATGCCTATACGGTTGGCGGCACGGTCGCGGGCCTTACCGGAACCGGACTGGTGCTGCAGAACAACGGCGGCAACGATCGCGCGATCTCCGTCAACGGCGCCTTCACCTTCTCCGCCGAGTTGGCCAATGGCGCGGCCTACAGCGTCACGGTGCTCACCCAGCCTTCCGGCCAGAGCTGCACCGTCACCAACGGCGCCGGGACCGTCAGCGTGAATGTGACCAACGTCGCCGTCAATTGCGCCACCTCTTCTTACACCGTCGGCGGCACAGTCTCGGGTGTTACCGGCGCCGGGCTGGTGCTGCAGAACAACGGCGGCAACGATCGCGCGATCGCCGCCGACGGCGCGTTCACCTTCTCCACCGCCTTGGCCGGTGGAGCGAGTTACAGCGTCACGGTGCTCGCCCCGCCCTCGGGCGAGGGCTGCTCAGTCACCAACGGCAGCGGCACTGTCGCGAGCGCCAACGTCACGAACGTCGTAGTCACGTGTGCTGCGGCACCCTCCGCGCCGACCCTGGGCCTCGCCTTTGGCGTGAAGGAGCTGCAGTTCAGCTGGGCCTCCATCGCCGGCGCCACTTTCTACCGGCTCCTCGAGAACCCCGACGGCGGTGCGAGTTTCAACCAGGTGGCGACCAACATCACCGCCTTGAGCTACAACCACACCATCCCGGTGCACCGGCGCGTGAACGCTTCCTATGTCCTCGCGGCGTGCAACGCGGGTGGCTGCACCCCCTCCGTTGCCCTCACTCTTGATAGCAGCCTCACGCAAGCGATCGGCTATGTGAAGGCCTCTAACACCGAGGCCGATGACCTGTTCGGTTTCTCGGTCGCCCTCTCCGGCGACGGCAATACGCTCGCGGTCGGGGCTGCGAACGAAGACAGCGGCACCACCGGGATCAACTCCTCGCCGGATGAGTCGGCCTCTAAGGCCGGCGCGGTGTACGTCTACGCTCGCAGCGCCGGCGCCTGGATCCAGCAGGCCTATGTGAAGGCCTCGAACGCGGGGGCCGGTGACACGTTCGGCACCTCGGTCGCTCTCTCCAGCGACGGCAATACGCTCGCGGTAGGGGCGCCGAGCGAAGCCAGCGGCAGCACAGGCATCGACAGCACGCCGAATGAGTCGGCTGCTCAATCCGGCGCGGTATACGTCTACAAGCGAACCGCCGGCAACTGGTCGCAGCAGGCCTATGTGAAGGCTTCGAACACCGGGACCAATGACCACTTCGGCACCTCGGTCGCGCTCTCCGGCGACGGGAATACGCTCGCGGTCGGGGCGTTTGGCGAAGCCAGCGGCACCACCGGCATCGACACTACGCCGAATGAAGCGGCTCCTTTCGCCGGCGCGGTATACGTCTACGTTCGCAGCGGGAGCAGCTGGTCGCAGCAGGCCTATGTGAAGGCCTCGAACACCGACTTCTTTGATCTGTTCGGCACCTCGGTCGCGCTGAACGGCGACGGCAGCACGCTCGCGGTCGGGGCGGTTAACGAAGCGAGCAGCAGCACCGGCATCGAGAGCACGCCGAACAATTCGGCCCCCGGCGCCGGCGCGGTGTACGTCTACACCCGCATCGGCACCACTTGGTCGCAACAGGCCTATGTCAAGGCCTCGAACACCGCGCAGGGTGACAACTTCGGCAACTCGGTCGCTTTGAGCAGCGACGGCAACACGCTCGCGGTCGGGGCGCCTGCGCAGCCCACCCCAGACGCCTCCCCAGGCGGGGCCGGCGCAGCCTACGTCTACACCCGCACCTCCGGTATCTGGTCGCAGCAGGCCCTTGTGACGGCTTCGAACCCGCAAGCCGGCGACCTCGTCGAAGCCGGCGACAACTTTGGCGGCTCGGTCGCCCTCTCCGGCGACGGCAACACGCTTGCGGTCGGAGCGCAGTTCGAAGACAGCGGCCGCACCGGCGTCACCCCCGGCAGCGTGGACGAAGCGACTTCCGGCAATGCTGCCCACGACTCCGGCGCGGTATACGTCTACAAGCGAACCGCCGGCACCTGGTCGCAGCAGGCCTATGTCAAGGCTTCGAACACCGGGGCCGATGACACCTTCGGCAACTCGGTCGCCCTCTCCAACGACGGCAACACGCTCGCGGTCGGAGCGCAGCTGGAAGACGGCGGCGGCACCGGCATCGGTAGCAGCACTGACATGGTCAATCTTACGGATGATTCGACCAACAATGCCGGCGCGGTGTATCTGTATTAGCCGAGTGACCTGAGGCACTGCGCTTCGGCCCGAAGCCAACGCGAGGGGACTTCCCGCTCCCCTCGCGTTTCCTTTTGTGGTGTGTGGTGGTTGCGACCGCCCTGCGGCGTCGCATGAAGGTAGAATTCGGCTTTCCCCGCAGGAGGCGCTGCAATGCATTCGATCTTCCCCGGATTGATCCGGCTGCTCCCGCTGGCAGCGCTCGCCGTTGCGCAAGCCGCGTTCGCGCAGGGCGCGAAGAGCTATCCGGACAAGCCTGTGCGCGTCGTCGTGGGTTATTCGCCCGGCGGTCTGCCCGACACGATCGCGCGCGTCATCGGCCAGAAACTCTCGGAGCGCTGGGGCCAGCAGTTCGTCGTGGAGAACAAGCCGGGGGCGAACGGCATACTCGGCGCCGAATTCGTCGCGAAGGCGGCGCCGGACGGCTATACGCTGCTGATGACGGACAACTCGACCCACGCGATCAACCCGTTCCTGTACTCCAAGCTTCCGTACGACGCGGACCGGGATCTCATTCCCGTCTCGCTCACCGCGCGCGCGCCGCTGTTTCTCGCCGTGCACTCCTCGGTCAAAGCGAATTCCTTCCAGGAGCTGGTCGCGCTCGTCAAGGCCTCGCCGGGCAAGTACAGCTACGGGTCCTCGGGCATCGGCAGCACGCACCATCTGTGCATGGAGTATCTGAAATCGTCGCTGAACCTCCAGATCACGCACGTACCCTACAAGGGTACCGGTCAGAGCGTGCCAGCGCTGGTGGGAGGGCAGGTCCCGATGGTGTTCTCCGGATATCCGACGCTCGCTTCACACGCGAAGGACGGGCGCGTGAAGCTGCTCGCGATCAACTCGCTCAAGCGCTCGGAGCTGGCTCCGGACGTTCCGGCGATCGCCGAGACGATTCCCGGATTCGATTTCGCGCCGACCTTCGGGCTGTTCGCGCCCAACGGAACGCCGCGGGACATCATCGTGAAGATCGGCGCCGACGTCGCGCAGGTGGTGAAGCTCCCCGACGTCGTCGAGCGCACGAAAAGCCTCGGCATCGATCCCCTCGGCGTTTCGGGAGACGAGTGGGCGAAGCTGCTGAAATCCGATGCGGAGCGTTACGCGAAGGCCGTGAAGATCTCAGGCGCCAGGGTGGATTGAGGCGAAGCGGATGGGCATGCTGGTCAACGGAAAATGGACCGACCGACGGCCGGACGTGGTCGGCGGGCGTTTCGTTCGATCCGAGAGCCAGTTCCGCGACTTCATCACCGCGGACGGCTCGTCGGATTTCAAGGCCGAGCCCGGCCGCTACCACCTCTACATTGCCTACAACTGCCCCTGGGCGCATCGCACGCTGATTTTCAGAAAGCTCAAGGGGCTCGAGGGCTTCGTGTCGATCGCCTCGGCGCGACCGGACGACCGCGCCGAAGGATGGCGTTTCCACGCCGGATTCGCGGGAGCGAGCCGCGACGAGGTGAACGGCTGCGAGTGGCTGCATCAGGTCTACACTCTCGCAAAGCCCGACTACACCGGCACCTGCACCGTGCCGACCCTGTGGGACAGGAAGACAAAGACCATCGTCAACAACGAGTCCTCCGAGATCGTGCGCATGTTCAACAGCGCCTTCGAAGGCGCGGGTGCGAAGCCCGGCGACTACTATCCGGCGGCGCTGCGCGGCGAAATCGACCTCGTCAACGAATTCGTCTACGAGCACCTCAACAACGGCGTATACCGGACCGGCTTCGCGGCGACTCAAGCGACCTACGACGAAGCGGTGGAGAAGGTCTTCGCGGGCCTGGACACGCTCGAGCAGCGCCTCGCGGGCCAGCGCTACCTGGTCGGGGACACGCTGACCGAGGCAGACTGGCGCCTTTTCCCGACGCTTGTGCGCTTCGACGCCGCCTATCATCATGTGTTCAAGTGCACCTGGCGGCCGCTCGCGAGCTACGAGAATCTGCACAACTACATGCTCGACCTCTACCAGGTTCCCGGCGTGGCCGAGACGGTGCGTCTGGACCACATCGTCACCGGCTACTACAGCATCGACCGCGTCAATCCCAACCGCATCGTGCCGAAGGTTCCCCGGTTCGATTGGACGCGGCCGCACAACCGCGCCCGGCTGGGAAAGACGCTTTCCGCCGCGTAGCTTCCGCCATGGCCTCAGCCGTTGTCGCGAATTCCGACCGGGCGCGGTTCTCGAAAGAGATCGCCGCGCTCAACATGAAGCCGCTGTGGGAGCGCGTCATGCGGCTGAAGCCGGGTACCGCGGCCCAGGCCGCGATCTGGCGCTGGAAGGACGCGCGGCCCCTCCTGATGCGCGCGTGCGAACTGATCACCGCCAGGCAGGCCGAGCGCCGCGTGCTGATGCTGGAGAACCCGTCGCTACCCGGAACGACTTTCGCCACCCCTACGCTGTACGCGGGACTGCAGGCGATCCTGCCCGGCGAGACCGCGCCCACGCACCGCCACACGCCCAACGCCCTGCGCTTCGTGATGGAGGGCCAGGGCGCTTACACCGCGGTCGACGGCCAACGTATCGCCATGCACCCCGGCGATTTTGTCGTCACGCCGGGCTGGACCTGGCACGACCACGGCAACGACGGCCCGGCCCCCGTCGTTTGGCTGGACGGCCTCGACACCGCGTTCGCGAATCTCTTCGGAGCACACTTCCGTGAAGACTGTCCCGAAGGGTCGCAGCCGGTGTTGAAACCCGCGGGCGTTTCCCCGATCTTGTCGTATCCCTACGAGCGCACTCGCGAGCTTCTCGAAGAATTGTCGAAAGGCGGCGAGCCTCACCCGTCGCACGGCTGGAGGCTGCGCTTCACGGACCCCGTCACCGGCCACGACCCGTTTCCGAGCATGACCGCGTTCATGCAGCAGCTGCCGAAGGGGTTCGCGGGCCGGAACTGCCGCAGCACCGACGGCGCGGTCTATTGTGTCGTCGAAGGGAAGGGGAGCGTCGACGTCGGCGCGACGCATCTCCAGTTCGCGCCGCACGACGTCTTCGTCGTTCCCTCGTGGGAACCTTGCCGGCTCGGGGCCGCCACCGATTGCGTGCTCTTCAGCTACTCCGACCGCACGGCGCAGGAAGCGCTCGGCTTCTGGCGCGAGCAGATCTGATTCACATCTTCCACTCGAGGTAGGTGTAGATGAAGTTCGAGCCGCCGTTTACGTTGTCGAAGATCTGCGCCATGCCGAACATGCCCGAGCGGTGGCTGACCCCCAGGCCGAAATAAGTCTCGCGCAGGTCCCTGGACCCGAAGAGGTCGCCGACGCTGAAGTCTACGGTCGGATCGAGGTATTGCAGCAGCTTCGAGGTGTTGCGGCCGCGCGCCGCCTGGTCCCTCGCTTCCACGAAGGGCACGCTTTGAGCGTAGGAGATGCCGCCGCCGAAGCCGATGCGCGTGCGCACGCGCTCGCTCCAGGGGAATCCCCAGTAGAACGCCTTCAGGTAGAGATTGACCTGCAGGAAGTCCGGCTGAAGCCCGCGCTCCTCGTGGCGCAGCAGCCCTCCGTACCAGGCGATGGCGACCGGCCAGCCGTTCGGAGATTCGATGAACGGCCGTCCGACCTCGAAGGAATCGACGCTGGTGCGGTCGTCCGTGCCGATCGACCTGCAGCGCAGTTCCATGATAGGCAGCAGATTGCAATTGCTGGACCGGCCGTGCAGGACCTTGAAGGTGAGCGGAACGCGGTCGCGGTCGTCCTTGACCGGAGTCGGAGTGAATTCGTAGGCGAGCCCGCCGAAAGCGGCGAGCTGCACGCGGTCCTCCACGATGGGACTGCGGCGCACGCCGCCGGGCCACAGCGTGGCGGAGACGCCGGCGAGAAAATGCCAGCGGTCGGTGAGGTCATACCGGGCGTTCAGGCCCAGCGTTCCGTTGACGCCGCCGCCCGGCTGGTAGGCGGGGCGGTCGGCGGCTGCCTCCGAAGGATTCACGCCGTAGTAGTAGTCGTTGAGCCGGGCATTCCGCCCGGCGAGCATAAGATACGGCGCAAGCTTCAGCCGTCCGCGCCGCCGCTCGGTGCCGGCCCCGAGCCGCCATTCGGTTCCGTCCGAGTGGCCCGAGACATCGCGCAGGACCTCGCCGAACACATTGCCCCATTCGAAGCGCTGCTCGTAGCTCAATCCGAAATCCGTTTCCGGGGTGCGCCTGGACATTCCCGCGAGGCTCGCCGGGATCCGTTCGACCGGAAAGCTTTCGAGGCGGTGCGAGAGGAACGCAGCTACGCGCTTGTCGGACCCCAAATCGAATTTGAGCCCCGCGCGGTAGGAGTGCAGGTAAACATGCTCGCCTTCGTAGAGGTACAAAGGCATTACATCGATGCGCATGCCGGCCCCGCGATAAGGCGACTGCTCGAAGCGCGAAACGATGCCCCAGCCCGCGCTTCCGCCTTCGGTGATGTCGGCGAAGACATCGCTGGTCGCGGCCGGTGCGGCCGCCGCACTGAGCGCAAGAACGCAGGCGCCGAGGGCGCGCGGCAGGCGAATGACGTTGCGAATGATGGGTCCGGACCGGGTGTGCGAAAAACGCCGCGGTATTCTAATATGAAAGCCATGTTGAATTTCGGAAACCCGAGATTGCGCCGGGCGGGCTGCGCGCTGGCCGCCTTCTCGGCGTTCTCCGCGCCGCTCGCGCAGGACTACCCGTCGCGCCCGGTGCGCATCGTCGTTCCCTCCGCTCCGGGCGGCGGCTTCGATCTGGTGGGGCGCGTCCTTGCGCAGAAGCTGGGCGAGCAGACGGGGCAGCCCTTCGTGGTTGAGAACCGTCCCGGCGCGGGCACGCTAGTCGGGACGCAGCTCGTCGCCCGCTCCGCTCCCGACGGCTACAACCTCGTCGTGGGAGGCCTTTCCAATATCGCGCTCAACATGGGCCTGTACCAGTCGCCGGGGTACGACTCGCTCGCGGACTTCGCTTCCGTCGGCCTGGTAGTCAGCCATTCATACACCCTGGTCGCGCGCAAGGACCTGCCGCTCGCGAACCTCGCCGAGGTGATCGCGTTCGCGCGTGCGAACCCGGGCAAGCTCAATATCGGCACGAGCGGGATCGGCACCGGGCAGTACATCGGCGCGGCCATCATCGCCGCGCTCACCGGCGTCGACATCGTCAAGGTACCTTACAAGGGTGCGCAGCCCGTGTATCAGGATCTTCTCGCCGGGCGCCTCGATCTGTTCTTTGACAACACCACCACGACGCAACCTTACGTGGACTCGGGGCAGGTGAAGGCGCTCGCGGTGTCGAGTCGTGCGCGCGCCCAGACCCTGCCGAAGGTGCCTACGCTCATCGAAACCGGCGTAGTCGAGCTGGAAATGGAGACCTGGTTCGGCCTGTTCGCGCCGGCACGCACCGCGCGCGGGGTGCTTGAGCGCTTGCGCGCCGAGGTCGACCGCGCCACGCGCTCGGCCGAAGTGCGCGCGCGGCTGGAGACCGGTAGCGGCAGGAGCCTGCGCATGGCGCCCGCCGAGACCGAAGCCTTCGTGCGCGCAGAGGTCGGAAAATGGACAGGGCTGCTTCGCAAGGCGGGCATCGAGCCCGAGTGAGAACATGCCGGATCTGCAGGACCAGCTTGCGATTTCCGCGCTCATGCAGAGTTGGGCGCTCGCGCGCGACACCGGGGACTGGGACAAGCTGCGCGCGACCGCGCACCCCGGCGCCGCGATGACCACGACCTGGTTCGACGGCGGCTTCGAAGCTTTTGTCGCATCCTGTCAGGCCTCCTTCGGCAAGGGATCGCGTTCGCAGCATTTCCTGGGCGGCACGGTCGCGGAAATCAAGGGCGCTCGCGCGATCGCGCAGACGCGCATGTCGATCAACGTGCGCTCACGGCTCGACGGCGTCGAAGTCGACGCGGTGTGCCTCGGCCGCTTCTTCGATCGTGTGGAAAGGCGCGAAGGCGCGTGGCGCATCGCCAAGCGCTCGGTGATCTACGAAAAGGACCGCATCGATCCGGTCGATCCGGGTGCGGCGATTTCGCTCGACCCGGCACTGCTCGGACGCTTTCCGGAAGGCTACCGCCATCTCGCTTATCTGCAGACGAAGAACGGCGCCCAGGTGAATCCGAACCTTCCGACCGCGCGCGGCGAGGCGCTCGATAAACTGCTGCGCGAGGCGAATGCCTGGCTCGGAGTGCAAATATAATTGCGTCTTTCAATCAAGGAGACTCCCGATCATGAACGAACTGCAACGCTACCTGGTGGAGGAAGCCGTCGAGGACTACGAGGAGGGGCGGTTGTCGCGCCGCGAGGCGCTGAAGGCGATCGCCGGCATCACCGGCGCGGCGCTCGCGGCGCAGATGCTGGAGGCGCGCGCGCAAGGCGCGCCGGCCGGCAAGGCCCCCGCGAGCTCGGCTCCTCTGGTTGCGCCGGACGATCCTTCGATCGTCGCGGGAATCGCCGAATTTCCCGGTGAAGGCATCCGGCTGGCCGGATATCTGGCGCGGCCAGCGGGTGCGGGAAGCCACCCGATCGTGCTCGTCTGCCACGAGAACCGCGGACTGACGCGCCACATCGAGGACGTCGCGCGGCGCGTGGCGAAAGCGGGCTACGTCGGGCTCGCCGTGGATCTGCTCTCGCGCGAGGGCGGCACCGCCAAGCACGACTTCGACGCGATTCCCGGGATCCTCGGCAAGGCGGCTCCCGCGCGCCACGTGCAGGATTTCAAGAGCGGGCTCGCGTACGCGAGATCGCAACCCTCGGCGCGCGGCGACCGCGTCGGAATGACGGGCTTCTGCTTCGGCGGAGCGGTCACCTGGCGCGTCGCTGCGGGTGTTCCCGATCTGCGGGCCGCGGTGCCTTTTTACGGCGTGCCCGTCCAGGAGGGCGACGTGCCCGGCATAGGCGCGGCGGTGCTCGCCATCTACGGCGGGCTCGATGATCGCATCAACCAGAACATCCCGGCGATCGAAGCGGCCATGCAGAAACACGGCAAGACTTTCCGCAAGATCGTGTATCCCAAGGTGGACCACGCTTTTCACAACGACACCGGCACGCGCTACAACGCCGAAGCGGCAAGAGCCGCGTGGAGCGAGACGCTCGCGTGGTTCGGAAAATATCTGGCGTAGAGCAATTCACGATGTCCGACGAGAGGAGGGGAGGAACATGGCAGCCAGTGGAGGATGCGGACTCACCGCATGCAGTCACCTTTCGTGCAGCCCGGGAGCGACGCGCAATGCGGTCGATTTCGGCCGGCGCGATTTCCTGATCGACGCGCTCGCGGCGACCGCGGGACTCACCGGACTCGGCGGCTGCGCGGCGCCCCTCATGTCGGAAACGCCCAGCGTGCAGGAAAGGGCCGAGGTCATCGTTACCAACGGCCGGATCGCCACGCTCAATCCCCGGGCGCCGGCGGCGGGCGCCCTCGCGATCCGCGGGGGCAACATTGTTGCCGTCGGCTCCGCGGCCGAAATCGAGAGGCTGCGCGGTCCCGGCACGCAGGTGATCGACGCGGGCAATCGCACCGTCATCCCCGGAATCAACGACGGTCACACCCACTTTATCCGCGGCGGTTTGACTTATACGAACGAAGTGCGCTGGGACGGCGTGCCCTCGCTTGGCGAAGCCTTGCGCCGGGTGCGCGAGCAGGCGCAGCGCACGCCCTCGCCGCACTGGGTGCAGGTGATCGGCGGCTGGACCTGGGCCCAGTTCCAGGAGCAGCGCTACCCGACGCTCGATGAGATCAATGCCGCGACCGGCGACACGCCGTGCATGATCATGCACCTGTACGACCGGGCCTGGCTCAACCGCTCGGGCGTGCGCGCGCTCGGCTGGACGAAGGACACGCCCAACATGTTCGGCGGCGCGATCGAGCGCGACGCCTCGGGCAATCCCACGGGCCTGGTGATGTCGACGACGAGCCTCGCGAGCCTGGTCTCCGTGTGGCTGCGCATCCCGAGGCTCTCTCCGGAAGACCAGATCCTCTCGACGCGCCACTTTATGCGCGAACATAATCGCTTGGGTGTCACGAGCGTGATCGACGCGGGCGGCGGCGGCCAGAACTATCCGGACAACTACGCGGCGATCACGAAGCTCGCCGCGGACGGGCAGATGACGCTGCGGATCGGCTACTCGCTCTTCGCGCAGTCGCCAGGCAAGGAGCTGGAGAACTACACGGCCTGGGCCAAGCTGGTGAAGCTCGGCCAGGGGAACGACTACTACCGCATGATCGGAACCGGAGAGTACATTCTCTACGCGGCGGGCGACGTCGCCAACTTCGCCAAGGACTATCCGGTGCCGCCCGCGGGCGTGATGGAAAAGAATCTCTCGGCGGTGGTGAAGTTCATCGTCGAGCAGGGTTGGCCGTTCCGCCAGCACACGACCTTCGACGCTTCGGCGAGCCGCGTGCTCGACGTGCTCGAGCAGGTGAACCGCGAGATGCCGTTGAAGAACCTGCGCTGGGGCCTGGACCACTGCGAGGCGCTGCACCCGAAAACCCTGGAGCGCATCGCCGCGCTCGGCGGCTCGATCGACATCCAGAACCGCATGTCGCTCGACGGCGAGGCGTTCCTGAAGAAATACGGAGCGCAGGCCGCTGCCGACGCGCCGCCGGTCGCGCGCATCCGCGAAATGGGGATTCCGCTCGCCTGCGGAACCGACGGCAACCGCGCGACCAGCTACAACCCCTGGATCGGCTTGCACTGGCTCGTGACCGGCAAGACGCTGGGCGGCGCGAAGCTGCAAGGCGACCGGAACCTGCTGGATCGTACCGAGGCGCTGCGTCTGTATACGACGGGCGGCGCGTGGATCTCGGGCGAGGAGGGCAGGAAGGGCACGCTGGAGGCGGGGAAGTTAGCCGACCTCGCGATCCTTTCCGCGGATTATTTCAACGTGCCGGTGGACCGGATCAAGGACATCGAGTCGCTCCTGACCCTGGTCGGGGGAAAAGTCGTATACGGCGCAGGCCCCTATTCACGCGTCTCGCCGCCGCTGCCGCCGGTCGCGCAGGACTGGCTGCCGGTGCGGGAATACGGCGAATACTACAAGCGAGGGCTCGAGGACGCGCAGAACCTGGCGCGCTCGTTCGCGCGGCCCCAGCTCATCGTCGACGGAGGCTGGGGAGAGGTTTGCGGCTGCGGGGCGGTCTGAGCGCCTAGGGACTCTGCGGCTTCCATCCGACCGGATACATAGCGACGAGCTGCTGCTTCTCCTCGTCGGTCAGCGGAAACATCCGCGGCTCAGCGGAGCGGAACAGGGCGGGCCTGCACGGCCACGGCCGGCCGCACATCAGCTTGGTGGGGTCGCTGTTGTGCCCCAGGCCGATCGCGTGGCCCACCTCGTGCGTGACCACGTTGCGCGCGACGTTCGGGAACGTGAGCGGCGGATGCGCCATTCCTTTGATCCCGACGACCCGCTTCGAATTCGCGAAAAAGGGGCCGGCGAAGGACACGAAATCCGAATCCGCGAGCATGATGACCAGGTCGCCCGGCAGCTCGTGAAAGACCCGTGGAACTCTCACCGTCCCGCGCTGCCCCGCGAGCACGGATTCTCCCAGGGACCTCAAATCGTCTTCGGGCACCGGCCGGACGAGGCGCGTCACGGGGCCCAGCCTGAAGCCCGAGCCCAGGTCTTCGAGAGTTTTGTTCCAGAAGGCCACGGCCTCGTCGACGAGCGCGTAGCGCGGGTCGCCCTCTGGGCCGACGACCGTGATCGCCGGGGTGCGCTGCCACGACGCGCCGAACTGGGCGTGAGCCGCGGTGGCCGTGAAGCCGGTAGCGAACGCGATGCAAGCGACGAGGGTCTTCATCTTTCCACTCCTGGTCAATCCAGCTTCGCCCCGCTCTCCTTCACGAGCTTCGCGCACTTGGCGAGGTCGGCGAGCATGAACTGACGAAATTCCTCGGGCGAGCTTCCGACGGGTTCCGACCCGTCCGCCACGATGCGCTCGCGCACATCCGGCCGATTGAGGACTCTCAGGAAGTCGTCGTGAAGCCTCGTGACGATGGGCGCGGGCAGGCCCGCAGGCCCGATCACGCCGTACCAACCGACGAACTCGAATCCGGGCAGCTCTTCCGCCACGGCGGGCAGATCCGGCACGGCGGCGAGGCGCTTGGGCGTCGTGACCGCGAGCCCGCGCAGCTTGCCCGCGCGCACCTGGACTTGCGCCGGCTGGATGCCCGAGAAATTGAAGTGATATTGCCCGGCTATCAAATCCATCAGGGCCGGCCCCGCGCCCTTGTAAGGGATGTGCTCGGCCTTCACGCCGGTCATCACCTTGTAGAGCTCGCCTGCGAGATGACCGCCGGTACCGATGCCGGCCGAGCCGAAGTTGAGCGCCCCTTTGTAATTCTTCGTCCAGTCGATGAACTCCTTGAGGTTCGTCACCGGCGTCGCCGGATTCACCACCAGCATCAGTCCTGCGCTGGTGAGCTGAGTGATCGGCGTGAAGCTGTTCACCGCGTGATACGGCAGCTTCGGATTCAGCGCCGCGTTCACCGTGTGCTGGTGATAGGCGAGGAAGATCGTATAGCCGTCCGGCGGCGCGTTCGCGGTCAGCTCGCCGGCGATCACGCCGGACGCGCTCGCGCGATTGTCCACCACCACCGGCTGCTTGAGCGTGTCGGTGAGATGCACGGCGAATACGCGCGCGAGAATATCGGACGTGCCGCCCTGCGCCGCCGCGGTGATGAAGCGGATCGGGCGGGTAGGGTAGTCCTGCTGCGCCTGGGCGGGAGCGGCGAGGGCAAGGCACAGTGCCAGGAGGAGCGCGCCAGGAGCGCGAGGAAGTAGAGAGCGGGATTTCATCAGTGCTGCACCCGATGTCGTTATGGCTTTGGAGGACAGGCGCTGTTGCCTTTGTCGAAGATGATGCGCCATTTTCCGGTGTCCTCCAACCGCCAGATCGACGTGAAAGTGGCGATCAGCGCTCCCTTGGAGTCGCGAACCGGACCGGAGCTTAGGGCCAGAGTGCCGGAGTCGAGTACCTCGACGTCTCCGGACTCCCAAGAGAAAGGGGCGTCCGAGCCCTCGTAGTAACGCTTCCACCAGTCAGCCACCTGCTGTGCGCCTCGAAGCGGCTTGTCGCCGGAGAAGAAGACGGCCTCTTGCGATAGAAATGACATGAAGGCCTTGTGATCCCGGGTTGCCATGGTTCGGGCAAATGCGCGCTCCGTGTCAGCCACCTGTCGCTTGGCGACGCTAAGGTCGCGTATCGGGTTCGTTGCGCAACCCGCTGACATGAGGACGACCATCACAGCGGCCCTGGAAATCATGTGCGTTCCTTTTGGGTTGATACGGAGGCAAGTCGATGCAGCTGTGTTCAGCGCGCGAGTTGGAAGCGCTCGAAGCGGTGCAATGCTTCTTCGATTCGTCTCTTGCGCGACCGGCGCGAGCGATTGCTGACCCAGGTCCATTGCTGCACCAGCAGCCTCTGCCGCTCGCGATCGGTCTTGAGATCGATGACGGCGACGACTTCGTCCCCGACGAGCACGGGCTGTGCGAAGTAGCCGAACAGCCGCTTGTCCCTGGGGACGTAGGCTTCGAAGCGGTGCGTGTAGTCGAAGAACAGATGCAGCCGCTTGCGCTGATGGATGAGCGGGTCGAAGGGAGACAGGATGTGGACGTTCTCATGCGCGGTATCGAAGGTGGCGTCGAGCGCCTCGGGCCGCGCCCAGTGCTGCAACGCTCCGGCTCCTTCGAGCTCGACGGGCAGCAGCTCATCGCGGCGTATTCTGGTCTGGATCAATCGTCGCATGGCCGGCTTGCGCCGGGCGTCCAGATAGCAGGCCGAATCAACGCTCACGACACCCTGCGATCGCAGCGCACGGTCGAGTAGATAGTTCAGGACTTCTCTCTCCGATGCGGGCTTCGGAGGTCTTTCCCACCCGAAGTGCCGACTCATCAACTCGTAGCTTTTCAGCATACCGGTCCGCTGGCTGACGGTCACCACGCCCCGATAAAAAGCCAGCTGCAGAGCCCGCTTTGAGGGCTTGCGGCTCGCCCACGCGTGTTCCTTTTCCACCAGGACATCATCGTCGATATCCCGGATCGTAAGGGCGCCGTGCTTTCTGATGAGGGCCAGCACCTTGCGCAGGTCTTCTTCCTTCACCGCGGTGAACCAGGGCCGGCGGTCCCGCCGGTACCGCTTCATGTCGCCGAGGTAGAACCGCAGGTCCCGGGTCGAAACGTAGGACAGCGCATGCGTCCAGTATTCGAAGACCGTCTTGTCGATCGTCTGTGCCCGGCGCAGATGGTCGCGTTGATATCCCGGAATGCGCGTATAGAGGATCTGGTGATGGCAGCGCTCGATCACATTGATGGTGTCGATCTGCACATAGCCCAGGTGCTCCACCGCGGCGCGAGTCGCCCCGGGCCCGCCGCCAAACGGCGCGGATTCGTCGAGCCTCTGGGCGCGCAGCCAAATACGTCTGGCGTGGGATTTAGTGAGCGCGAAGGGCTTGCGGCCTTTGCGAGACATGGGCAGGCGACAGTGGTGCTTGTCCGCTCGATTGAATGCGCAGCGCCACGTGGCTATTCGAGCTTGAGATTGGTGGCCTTCACGAGGTTTTTCCACTTCTCGATGTCCGCGTGGAAGAATTTCCTGAAGTTCGCCTGGTTGTCCTCGAAGAGCGTGGCGCCGGTTTTCACCAGCATTTCGCGCGTCTCGGGCTGCTTGAGGACGGCCTCGACGTCGCGCGCGATACGCGCCGCGAGTTCGGGCGAAATCGACGCCGGCGCGAAGAAGCCGTTCCACAGCGTCGCCTCGTATTGGGGCAGGCCTTGCTCGGCGATGGTCGGCACGTTCGGCGCGGCGGGGTAGCGCTGCCTGCTGGTCACGCCGAGCGCCCGCGCCCGCCCGGAATTCGCGAGCGGCAGGCCGACCGGCATTCCGGCGAAGTAATAGGCGACGCGCCCCGGAATGACGTCCTGGACAGCCGGCGCTCCGCCCTTGTAGGGCACGTGGATCGCGCTGATCCCGGCCATCATGTTGAACAGCTCGCCGCACAAGTGATCGGAATTGCCGACACCCGAGGAGGCGAAGGTCAGCCGGCCCGGCGCGGCCCGGGCAGCAGCGATCAGCTCCTGTACGTTCTTCGCCGGAAAATCCGGACCCACGATCAGGATGTGCGGTGTCGCCGCGACGGGCGCGATCGGAACGAGATCCTTCTCGGCCTGGAACGGCAGATTCGGCAGCGCAGCCGCGCTGATCGCGAGCCCGTTCTGCGCGAATAGCAGGGTGTAGCCGTCGCCCTGCGCCTTGGCGACCGCGTCCGCGGCCAGATTGCCCGCCGCCCCGCCGCGGTTCTCGACGATCACCGTCTGCTTCCAGTAGGCGCCGAGACGATCCGCCATCACCCGTCCGACGATGTCGGTCGAGCTTCCCGCCGCGTAGCCGACCAGCAGGCGCACGGGCTTGGTCGGGTATTGCTGCGCAGTGGCGGGCAGCGCAAACGCAAAAATGAACAAGGCGAGGATGCGGCTGAGCTTCATGTAGAGCTCCCTCATTTATGCGCGAACATTTTCTTTCCCGGCACCGGCATCTCGGCGGTGAGGATCTCGCCGTTCAGGGAGTCGGTGATGTACAGCGTGCTGAGTTTCGGGCCGCCGTAGGCGATGTTGGTCATCAGGCGATGCTCTTTGCCCGCGTCCACGAGATGGGTCGGCAGGCAATTCGAGTCGAAGCGCCAGATCCCCACTCCGAGGTGGCACACCGCGAGCCCGTCCTCCTCGTCCGTCTCGATGCCGTCGGGGCCGGCGTGGCCGCCGGAGAGCTGGATCGCGACCCCGGTCTTGGAGAGCGTGCCTCCGGCCATGAGCGGCAGCCGCCAGATCTGCTGCGAGCGCGTGACGGCGAGATACACGTGCGTGTTGGTCTTGTTGAGGGTGATGCCGTTGGGGGAGGGCGCGTTGTCCACCAGGCGCTGCAGCTCGCCGTTCGAGCGCAGGCGATACACGCGCCCGCTCGGATCGGCGATGCCGGTCTGTCCCTGGTCGGTGAAGTACAGATCGCCGTTGTCGGCGAAGTGCAGGTCGTTCAGGCCCTTGAAGCCCTCGCTGAAGGCCGTCGCAAGGTAAGTCTCGATTTTCCCGGACTTCGGGTCGAGCAGCATCAGGCCGCGCTTGTAGTCGGCGATGAAGACCCAGCCGCCCTTGTGGATCTTCAGGCCGTTCGGCCAGCCGTCGTATTGAACGATGAGCTCCCATTCTCCTTTCGGGTCGATGCGGAAAATTCGCCCGAAGGGAATGTCCACGCACCACAGGTTCCCCTCGCGGTCGAACGAGGGCCCCTCGAGGAAGCTGTCCACCTGAGCTCCGCCGCGGTTGGGATCGGACCAGGTGGTGCGGCGCTTCTTGCGGAATTTCGCGGGGAGCGAGGTAAAGCTGCGCACCTGGACGCGTTTGATTTTCTGGAAGGGGTTATGCACGGAAAAGGTCCGGGAGGGGGCGAAGCATAACCCAATGCACAGGAAACCGGCGATGTTCCCCCCCGCGATGTCGCGAGGTGTGTGCGGGGCGGCGCCCCGGCCCTCAGGGCTGCCCGCGACCCTGCGACGGCGTATCTCCCGACCTGAGCCACCCGATCGCGACGATTTCGTCCTGGAACGTCCGAAGATCGACCCCGCGCATCACCGCGAGCATCGCGATGTACTGATGGGCGATGCGCAACTCCGGCGTATCTCCCATGAGCGCAATTTTGTACGCCGACTTGAACGCGATCTCCAGGTAGCGGGAAATCCCGTACCTTTCGACCGTGAAGATCGGCTTGGAGTTACGCACGCAGACCAGGATCCGTGCGCGCCGGTGCTCGAGCGCTGCGGCATGCAGGGCGTCCAGGAATTTCCGCGTCTCGTCGGTGGTCTGCCGGTTGAACAACTCGGCCTTGAGGTAACCGGGCTCGGCGCTTATCCGGTGCCACGCCTTACCCTGGCTCACGTGAAGCGGCGCCGCCTCGTCGCCGGCCGGGGGCGGCGTCAGGACCTTGTCATCTCGCGCTGCATCTTCGAAATTCATAGGCGTTTAGGATAACGTCCGGGCCCGTCCTATTTCTTCATCCGCTCCTTGACCGGATCCTTGACGTTCTCGACCCTGTCGATCTCGACATTGTGCAACCGGCCGTCGACTTTTTCGACGCGGCGGATATAGACCGTTTGGACGATGTCGCGCGTCTCCGGGTCGATCGCGACCGGGCCGCGCGGGCTCTCCCACTTCATGCCTTTGGCGGCCGCGACGAGCGACTCGCCGTCGG
>Ga0137403_10003582_pt1 | contig 18600 bp, 15 predicted proteins | sample CZOMad2_1_16fung_FD_122057 | JGI IMG/M metagenome (GOLD analysis project Ga0137403, IMG submission 122057) | Vadose zone soil fungal communities from Angelo Coast Range Reserve, California, USA - CZOMad2_1_16fungal (Hybrid Assembly) | ecosystem: Environmental > Terrestrial > Soil > Vadose zone...
CGCCGCGGCCGGCCGATCACGCTCAGCGCGAAGGAGTTCGCCCTGTTGGAGCTGTTCGTGCTGAACCAGGGGCGGGTGCTCGATCGCTCCACGATTACCGCGCACGTGTGGGACGACAACCACGACCCGTTCGCGAATCTGCTCGAGGTGCTCGTCGGGCGGTTGCGACGCAAGATCGACGACGGCTTCGAGCCGAAGCTGATCCGGACGTCGCGCGGCGCCGGCTATCGCTTCGGGTCGTGAGCCGGCACTGATGCACTCGCTCGCTCGTCTCCGGCTCCGACTGACGGCGTGGTACGTAGGAGTCTTCCTATCCATCCTGGCGCTCTTGGGTGGCGGGCTGTTTCTCGCGATCCGGCACCGCATGTCCCAGCACCTCGACGCGTCGTTGCGCGCAGCCACGACCGCGCTGATACAAGCGGCCCGCATCCGTGAGGCCGAGCGCGCGAGCGCGCGGGGTGTGGTCGCCGACGCGGTGGACGAGCTGCACATCCTCGACCGGGCGCTCTACCTGTTCGCCGCAGGGGGGACGCCGGTCAAGCCCGCGGAGGCCCCCGATTGGATTCGCGACGCGGCGCGGGAGGCCGAGCGCGCCGGGGCCGCACGTCGCGACTTCGAGACTCCGGAGGACCATATCGTGCGGCTGTACGCCGAGCGCTTCAGCGGCGCCGACGGTCGGGTGTACGTCGCCGTCGCGGTGGCCGACCGCCTGGAGCTCGAACATGAGTACGCGTCGCTGATCCGGGCGTTCGCAGCGGCCGCGCTGGCGGCGCTGCTGCTCGTGGCGGGCGGGGGGTATGTGCTGACGCGCCAGTCGACCACACCCATCGAGCGGTCCATGGAACAGATGCGTCGGTTCATGGCCGACGCGGCACACGAGTTGCGCACGCCGATCACGTTGCTCCGGACCCGGGCGGACGTCGCGGTGAGCCAGGCGCGCGACCCGACGCGCGACACGACGACATTCCAGGCGATCGAGCGGGAGGCGGGGCGGCTCGGGGCGATCGTGGGAGAGCTGCTCACGCTGGCGCGAGCCGATGCGGGCGAGCGGCCGGTCAAGCACGACGTGCTGTTCCTCGACGACACGGCCGCGAGCGCGGTCGAGGCGGTGCGTACATTGGCCGAGCACAAGCGCGTGTCAGTGGAGGTCGGAACGTTCGAGGAAGCGCACGTCACCGGCGACCCTGCACTGCTCCGCGAGCTCTTCCTTATCATCCTCGACAACGCCATCAAGTTCACCCCCGCCGGCGGTGGCGTGCGGCTCGATGTGTCGGTCGCGAATGGTCACGCTGCGGTGGTGGTGACGGACTCCGGCATCGGCATCCCGGCCGTCGAGCTGCCGCATGTATTCGAGCGGTTCTATCGCGGCGACGCGGCACGCCGCGCGGCGGAGGGGGCCGGGCTCGGTCTTGCGATTGCTCGCTGGATTGCCGACGTGCACGGCGCGCGGATCGACATCGCCTCCGACCCCGGCGCCGGCACGCGGGTTAGGATGACGTTCCCCGTCGCAGGGTCCCCGTAGCCGCTCGCCCCATTTTGCCCCCGGCGGTTTACTATAGGCCGAGTCGGTGGATCCGCTAATGTCACACTTCGCAACGGAGCGACCGTGAGCCGATTGTCTCTGACATTTGCATGCGCCGTGTTCCTGGTGTGCACCGCCGCGCCTCCCCTCGAGTCCCAGTCCTACCATGTCGCCCGCCGCTACACCCTCGGCGGCGACGGCGGGTGGGACTACCTCGCCCTCGACACCGTGGGCCATCGGCTGTTTATCGCGCACCAGGACCGCATCATGGTGGTCGACCCCGACAGCGGAAGAGTGCTCGGTGAGATCCCGGGTCTGAGCCGGGCCCACGGCGTGGCCTTCGCGTATGAAGCTGGTCACGGCTTCGCCACGTCGGGGGCGGACAGCACGGTCACGATGTTCGATCTCAAGTCACTCCGCGTGCTCGGCCACACGATGGTGCCCCCGGACGACGATGCCGTTCTGTACGACCCGGCGACCAAGCGAATCTTCACGTTCAACGGCGACGCTCATTCCGCCACCGCGATCGATGCCGTCTCCGGAAAACGGGTCGGCGATATCGAGCTCGGGGCGGGTCCGGAGTTCGGCGTTTCCTCAGGGGACGGGAGGCTGTTTGTGAACCTGGAGGACAAGAATGCGGTAGCGGAGATCGACGCGGCTGCGATGCGGGTGAAACGGCAGTGGTCCCTGGCAGGCTGCGAGGCTCCCACGGGACTGGCCATCGACCGGGCGCACCATCTGCTGTTCAGTGGTTGCCGCAACAAGGTCATGGCGATCTCCGATGCGATCAACGGCGCGTTGGTGACGACTGTCCCCATCGGCCAAGGGGTAGATGCCTGTCGATTCGATCCGGGCACCCAGTTGGCCTTCGCCTCGAATGGCGACGGGACGCTGACTGTCATTCATGAGGACACGCCGACAGCCTTCACCGTGGTTGCCAACGTCACCACCAAACCGGGCGCGCGTACGATGGAGCTCGATCCGAAAACACACCGCGTGTTCACGGCTACGGCGAACTTCGGCCCCCCGCCTGCCGCCACCGCGAAGCAGCCGCGCCCGCGACCCACGGTCGTCCCGGGGACGTTCACACTATTGGTCCTCGACCCCTGAACCGCTGGCGGCGGCCCTTAGTCCTTCTCGTGTTCCACGCCCACGATCTTCCCGGTGAGCGCGTCTACCTCGACTTCCTCGACTCCCGGCTTCCCCGCCACCGTCAGGTCGAACGACCAGATCAACAGCCCGTGCTCCCGCTCGAGCTCGAGCTCCTTGACCGCGCTGCCGGGAACGCGCTTCAGGGCGAGGGTCCGGGCGGAGTCCTCGGAGATCTTGGTCTGTGACAGGAGCGCTGCCGGCACGTCGCGTTTGTAGGCCGGCGCCGCGGGCTGCTGGGCTGCGAGGCCTCCAACCGTGACCAGGGACAACACGGCCACAAGCCCAAAGTTGATAGAAGTCATAGTGCGGTTGTTCATGACGTCTCCTGAAGGGTGTAGTGCCGACCCCGGATCGCCACGAGCAGCGTCGGGACGGCGAACAAGGTGATCGGCGTGGAAAGCGCCAGTCCACCGATCACGGCGAGGGCGAGCGGTCGCTGCAGCTCGCTCCCCGCCCCGATGCCGAGGGCCAGCGGGAGCAAGCCGAACAGGGTGCACAGCGTCGTCATCAGAATCGGGCGGAGCCGCACGCGGGCCGCCTCCCGGATTGCGACCTCGAGCGCCACGTGCTCGGTCTGCATCCGCAGGCGCGTGAAATCGAGCAGAATGATCCCATTCTTCACGATCAGCCCGACCAGCAGGATCAGCCCCATGAACGACGCGACGTTCAGCGCCGTGCCGGTCACGAGGAGCAACCCCAGGGCGCCTACGAACGAGACGGGTGCGACGAGCAGGACGACCAGCGGCTCCGCAAACGACTCGAACTGCACCACCATGACCGCGCACACGCTGGCGACCGCGAGTCCGAGCACCAGCAACAGGGCGCGGAAGGCCTCCTGCTGGCTCGCGTACTGCCCTCCGAGGACGAGCCGCACCCCCGCGGGCGGGGCGTGCGCAGCGAGCACGCGCTCCACGTCTCCCATTACGCCGCCGAGCGAGCGGCCGCTCACCCCCGCGGTCATGGTGATCATCTGCTGCTGGTTCTCCCGATCGAGGCCCATCCGGGATTCGGCCGGGGTGAAGGTGGCGAGGCTGCCGAGCGGCGTGACGCGGCGCGCCCCGGCGCCTTGCACAGGGAGCGAGCGCAGCCGCAGCGGGTCGAACCGAACCGAATCGGGCGCGCGCACCCGCACGGCCACCGGCCGGTCTTCGGCTCGAATCTCCCCGGCGGGGACGCCCAGTAGCGCGGCGCTGACGGCGGTCCCGACATCCGTCGGCGTCAACCCGATCCGGTCCGCCTCGGCCTGTTGCACGCGCATCATCAGCTCGGCGGAGGGCTCGCTCACGCCGTTGTAGAGATCTTCGAGGCCGGTGATTCCCTGCAGCTCCGGTGCCAACCGCCGGGCGTAGGCCTCGAGCGTGTCGAGTCGCTCGCCGAACAGCTTGATCTCGACCGGCTTTGCCGCACCGGCGAGATCGTTGATGACATCCGAGAGAATTTGCACGAACTCGATGCGCAGGCGGGGGACGGCGGCGGCAATCTGTCCACGAACGTCGTCCATCACGGCGAAGATGTCCCGCGAGCGCTGGTTCGGCGGCGTCAACCGCGCCACGACGTCGCCGGTGTTCTGTGCGGTGGCGAAGAGACCGAGCTCGGCGCCTGTACGGCGGGACGTCCCCGTGATCTCCGGTGTCGCCGCCATGATTTTCTCGGCGATGCCTACTTCGCGGTTGGTCTCGTCCAGGGCGGTGCCGCCCGGCGTCCAGTAATCGAGCACGAACGCGCCCTCGTCCATTTCCGGTAGGAACCCCGTACCGACGAAGCGCCACAGCACGACTCCCACGACCACGAGCACCGCCGCCGCCGCGGCGATCCGCCGCGGGTGGTGCAGGACGGCGGCCAGAGCCCGCTCGTAGCGCGGCCCCAGGGCATCGAGCGTGTGCTGGACCCGGGCGAGCGGGCCCGTCTGCGCCGCCTCCACCTCGTGCGCCGTGACGAACCGCTCGGCGAGCAGCGGGATGATGGTGAGCGCGAGACCGAGCGACACGAGGACGGCCACCGTGAGCGTCGTCGCCAGGGCGGCGAAGAACTGCCCGACCACACCCTGCAGCAGACCGAGGGGCAGGAAGACGACCACGGTCGTGAGCGTGGAAGTCGTGACGGGCCAGATGAGCTCCTGGACCGCCGCGCGGATGGCCTGCAGACGCCCGCCGGGCAGTACGAGATGACGCGCGATGTTTTCGGTGATCACCACCGCGTCGTCGATCACGAGGCCGATCGCGATCGCCATCGCGCCCAGGGTCATCAGGTTGAAGGTCTGGCCAATGAGGCTCATCACGAACACGGTGATCGCCAACGTCAGGGGAATCGCCGTCGCGCTGATCGCCGTGATCCGCCCGTGACGAAGGAACAGCAGCAGGACCACCACCGCGAGCCCGGCGCCGATCAGCATCGCGTCGCGCACGGAGCGGACGGCGTCCCGGACCAAGGCGGCCTGGTCGTAGACCGGCTTCAAGTGCACCCCGGGCGGCAACGTCGGGGCGATCGCGGCTACTATGCGCTCCACGCTGTCGGCTACGGCCACTGTGTTGCCGCCGATCTGGCGCGTGATGTTGATCAGCGCCGCCGGCTTGCCGTCACCGGCGATGATCCGGACGTGGTCCTCCGTCCCGACCTGCACCGTGGCCACGTCGCGTACGCGCAACCCGTTGCCAAGCACCACGGCGCCGATGTCCTCCGGCGCGTGGGCCTCCTGGTCCGTCACGATCAGGTATTGCCGGTAGTCTTGCGCCACCCGACCCACGGCCTGCACGGTCACCGCCTGCCGGATCGCGTTGGCCACGTCCGCGTACGCCATGCCCTGGGCCACCAGGCGCGCCGGGTCGACGATGACCTCGATCTCCCGGACGTCCGAGCCCTGCACGTCCACGCGTCCGACCCCGGGGACCCGGGAGATCAGCGGCTTGATCTCGTAGCGGGCCAGGTCATACAGCGTGGCGGCGTCGCCGCCCTCGAGGTTGTAGGACAGGACGGGGAAGAGCGACGGCGTGAGCTGCTCGATTTCGATGCTGACGTCGGGCGGCAGCGCGCCGCTCGCCTGATTCACGCGCGCCCGCACCAGCTGCAGCGCGTAGGTCATGTCCGTCCGGGGCGCGAACGTGATCGAGATCTCGCTGGCGCCGCGGATCGAGTGCGATCGCACCCGCGTCACCCCCGGCACGATGCTCACCGCCTCTTCGAGCGGCCGGGTGATGCTGAAGACCACCTGGCGCGCGCCCAGGGTGGAGCCCTGGGCGATGACCGTGATTCGGGAAAACACCAGCTCGGGATAGATGGCGGACGGCAGTCGCAGCGCCGCCCACACGCCGGCGATGGTGAGCAATCCCACCAGGAGATAGACGAACCGGCGCTGCCGGCTCAGGACGTCGAACAGGGTCACCGCGCCGTCCGGATGATCTTCGTGCCGTCCTCGATGCCATAGGCCCCGGTCGTGACCACGGTCTCACCCGCCGCGAGACCCGCCAGGATCTCGGCCACCGACTCGCTGCGAGCGCCGACCGTGACGGCGCGCGCGCGTGCGATGCCCCCGCTGTCCACGACAAACACCCGGAACCCGTCTCCGGACGGCACCAGGGCCGTCACCGGCACCGTCACCGCGCGAGCGTGAACGGCCGTCACCATCCTGCCGAACACCGATTCCCCGATGCGCAGCGGCCGGGCAGGTCGGCCGATGCGGGCGCGCACGGCGACCGCCCGCGAGTTCGAGTCCACGGCAGCGCCCACGGCGGTCACCGAGCCCTGCCCCACGCCTTCACCGCCCTCTCCTTCGCCGGCCGTGACACGGACCGAATCACCGCCGTGAATCTGAGCGGCCTGCGCCGGGCTCACGTTGAAGACCGCGTCCAGCGCGGCCACATCGACCACTTCCACGAGCGGCTGGCTCGCGTCCACCGAGGCGCCGAGCACGGCGGTCATCCGCGTGACGACGCCGGCGAGCGGGGCGCGGAGCGTGGCGAGCTGCTGCGCGCGGCGCGCGGTGATGGCGGCGACCTGCGCCTGCGCCAGATCCGCCGCCGCTTGGTCGCTGTCCTTCTGGGGCAGGATTCCCGCCTGCACCAGTCGTACCGCCCTCGCGTAGGTACGCTCGGCGCTTGCGAGGGCGGTCTCCGCGCTGCGCGCCGCTGCGTCGAACGGCGCCCGCTCGAACCCGATGAGGGAGTCCCCCTCGGCCACTCGCTGGCCGGGAGCGACGAAGAGGTGGGCGACGCGCGTAGGCCCGGGGGCCGCAAGCTCCGCGAAGCGCCCAGGTCGGGGGGTCACGGTGCCGATGGCGGTGACGACCTGCGGCAACCGCTGCATCGTGGCCACGGCGGTTCCCACCGCGCCCGCCGCTTGCTCGGCAGGCGGCGTGTCGGCGGCGGCGCTCGCCTGGCGTTCGCCGCGGCAGGCGGTGAGGACCAGTGCGGCGGCAACGAGCGATGCGCCGGCGTTCATGGTTGGTCGGTTGCGGTGAGGAGCCGAACGGCCGCGGCGGCGTCGTTCGCCGCCGCGACGTCGTCGATGTAGCGAGCGAGCGCTTCACGCGCGTTGCGGTGAGCCTCGAGCACATTCGGCAGGGCGACGGCCCCCTCGGCATATGCCTGCAGCGACATCGACGCGACGCGGTCCGCGCTCGAGAGCAGCCGGCGATCGCGCTCGAGCCGCACCACCGCCAGCGCGAATCCGCGCCGGACGCGCGCCAGCTCGGCCCCGTTTTGGCGTCGCGCGAAGTCCAGACTGGCCTGCGCGCGATCGCGCGCCGCCGCTGCCTGTCGGACCTCGCCGCCGTTCCAGTTGAACAGCGGGAGCGGCAGGGAGAAACCGACCGTCGGCAGCAGGCCCCGCTGCCCGCCGGGGTCGTCGTTATCGAAGCCCACCTGGAGACTCGGCGCGGCGAACACGCTGCGATGCGCGAGGGTCAACGCGCGCTCCGAGGAGCGGAGGCTCGCCGCGGCCGCGGCGACGGGGAGCGGTTCACCGATCGGAGGCGGCATGCTGTCGGACGGTGGCGCGAGCGAGTCGGCAAGCGTGATGGTCACGTCCTCCGCCGCCAGACCCATCGCGAGCTGCACGGAAAGGAGCGCCTCCACGGCAGTGACCGAATCGTCCGCGGCGACGTTCTCGAGCTGCCCTGCGTTGACCGCCGCGAGACGCACATCGAGCTCACTCACGTCGCCCACCTCGCGCCGCAGCTGCGCCATCTTGCGCAGGCTGTCGGCGTCGAGGGCGTTGCGGCGCGACAGGCGCGCGCGGGCGAGGGCGGCGAGCGCTCGAGTGAAGGTGGTGTCCACGTCGAACCGGATTGCGGCGCGCTCGAACGCGAAGCCGTACCGGGCGGCGTCGCGCGCCGAGGCGGCGACGCCGATCCGGGCCGAGCGGATCCAGGGCAGGTCGAGCGGTAGGTCGGCGACGACGTGGTAATGGGGGACGTCTTTCGAGTAGCTTGCCGAGGCCGACGGGTTGGGATAGAGCCGCGCGGCGTGCAGCATCCCACCGGCCATTGCGGTGTCGGCGCGACCGAACGCCGCTCGGGCGCCGCGGGCGAGCGCGGCGGCCGCCGCTTGCGCACGCGTGACCGGATGCTGGGCGGACAGCGAGACCGCCGCCGCGCCGCACAGCGCGAGGGCCGGCCAACAACGACGCCCGAATGACTCCCCGGATGACATCTTGGACTGAGAAGCTACCTGGCGAACCTGTCAGGAAGCTGACAGCGACCTACGGTCCGGGCTCGCTCCCTCGCTCGGCGAAGCGCAGCGCGAACGCCGCACCCAGTAGCGCTACCGCGGTCCACACCAGCCAGCGCCACCCCACCGCCATGCCGGCGAGGCCCACGGCGAGCCCCGCCCCTCCGAGCCACGCTTTGAGGGTGAAGAAGCGCGTCACTTCTTGAGGAACACCTGTAAGGCGGCGCGGAAGTCGGGCGTCGTGCGGCTCACCGCGTTCACGTCCGCGCCCAGCCGGATGCCGTCCTCGAATCGCAGGCCGTCGAGCTCGTAGAACTGCTGCTTGGTGAACGCCAGCGCCGAGGGACTCGCCGCGGCCAGAGCGCGCAGTACCTCGGCGACTTGGTCCTCGAAGTCGGAGTCTTCGTACACCCGCGATACCAGGCCCAATCCCGCCGCTTCGGGGGCGCCGAGGATCCGTCCCGTCGCCGCGAGATCGAAGGCCACCTTTTCACCCATCGTGCGCTTGAGCAGGGTCATGACGATGGCGGGCACGAAGCCCCGCTGCACTTCGGGATAGCCGAACTTTGCGGATTCCGTGGCCAGCACGAGGTCGCACGCGGTGGCCAATCCGCACCCCCCGGCGAGCGCTCGGCCGTGCACGACGGCCACGATCGGCTTGGGGATGTGGCGCATGCGCACGAAGATCTCGGCGAAATGCAACGCCGCCTGTCGGTTCTGCTCGACGCTCTTGTCGGCCGATGCGAGCAGCTCGTTCAGGTCCATGCCGGCGCAGAAGTCGCCGCCCGCGCCCCGCACCGCCACGACGCGCACGGCGCTGTCGAGATCGGCGCGCTCCAGCAGGGTGAGCAGGGCGTCGATCATGGGCGTGTCGATCGCGTTCTTCTTTTCCGGCCGGTTGAGCGTCGCCGTGAGCACCCCGCCGTCGAGCGCGGCCAGCACCCGATCGCTCACTTGGGGAGCTCCAGCTCGAGACGCAACAGCGCGGTCGAAAACACCTTCCCCTGGGCGTCGGTCTTGAGCGAAATCGTGCCGCCGCCGTCCAGCGCGCCATGCAGCAGGAAGTTCAGGGCGTGCAGGTTGGGCAGCTCGTAGCGCTCGACCGGGCCGGAGATCATCCCCTTGAAGTGCCGGGCGACGCGCGCCGCCGTCACGTGTTTCACCAGGATCGGATAGTACTCGGGTTTCAGCGCAATCAACCCCACGTTGGCCGTGTCGCCCTTATCTCCGGATCGCGCGTGCGCCAGCTTGACGAGAGCCACGGTGGTTTTTCTGGCCGCCTTCTTTCTCATACGTCCACGACCTCGACGCACGGCTCCACCGTGCGCCTGTCGAGGAGCGCGGGCCAGTACGCCACGATCTCCTCCGGCTTCGGTCGTCCGCCGGCGAACCCGGTGACGCTGGGCGGTCCGTTGAGGATCAGCGGCGCGATCTCGCGCGTGAACCGCTCGACGGCGGCTTTGTCCGGCGAGCGGACGCCGATCCGCAGCTGCACTTCCGGGAGCTGGTCGAGCGGCGCGCTGGCCCGCGCCAGCGGGCCGTGGGTCGCATCGGCGCCGACGAACTCCGTCAGCACCGACTCGAACGTGAGACCGAGATCGGCGAGCCGCTGGCGGACGATCCGGTCCGCGGCCTGAGCCTTCCGGTAGGCATCCGGCCACGCGTAGACCAGGGTGCCCACCGCCTTGTAGCCGTAGAAATAGCCAATCGACACCTTGAGCTTGTCGGTGGCTGGTCTCCCCCTGACACCCGACACCCGAACTCTGTCCTTCCCCCTCTGCTCGAGCCGAATCGTGGTGAAATCCGCGATGCCATCGGGCGTGATGTACTCCGCGGGATTTCCCATTTCGTACACGAGCTGCTCCTTCACGCCCGCGACGCTGATGCGCCCGCCCGTGCCGGGGTGCTTGGTGATCTCGAACGTCCCATCCGGAGCCGCGTCGACGATCGGGTAACCGACATTCGCGAGGTCGGGGATTCGTTCCCAGTCCACCAGGCAGTTGCCGCCGCTGCACTGCGCGCCGCATTCGATTGTATGGCCCGCGACCGTCCCCGCCGCGAGGAGATCCCAGGCGTCGGGCCGCCACCCGAAGGCGTGAATCATCGGCGCGAGGGTGAGGCCGGTGTCGGTGACGCGTCCGGTCACGACGATGTCCGCGCCGCCGCGCAGCGCTTCCACCACGGGCCAAGCGCCGAGATACGCATTCGCCGACACCACCCGGTCGCGTACGTCGGACAGGGGCCGGCCGGTGTCGAGGTTCTTGAGCTCGTGCCCGCGGGCCAGCAGCCCGTCCAGGCGCCCCAACAAGTCGTCCCCCGTCACCACCCCGATTCGGAGCGTGCCGCCGAGCCGCAGACGGCGCGCCGTTTCGGCCACCGCCTGCGCGCAGCCCCGGGGGTTCACGCCTCCGGCGTTGGCGGTGATCTTGATCCGCCGCTTCGCGACGATCGGCAGGATGCGCTCCATCTGCGGGATGAAGTCCTTCGCGTACCCAAGGGACGGATCGCGCGACTTCTGCTTCTGCAGGATGGACATCGTGACTTCGGCGAGGTAGTCCATCATCAGGTAGTCGATCGGTCCGCCGGTCACCTGGCGATACGGCGCCTCGAGCCAGTCGCCCCAGAACCCCTGCCCCGCGGCGATGCGCAGCGCGACCGCCCGCGGTTTCACGGATTGACGACCACGCGCCGGGCCGCGTCGGGCGCCCCGACCGACGAGCGGACGCGCACCTCGACGAGGGGCGCGAAGCCCTCGGGCAAGGCTAGCTCCCGCGGCCGCTGGGCGGGGAGTGGGGCGCGTCCCCCCGGGAGTACGGTGATGTCCCGGCCGTCGCCAAGCGGGCGCGGCTCACTCAACAGGAAGCGCACCCGCACCTTGGCCCGCCACGGATGCACGCCCTTGTCGCGTGCGAAGCCGGGATACAGCTCGACGGTGAGCGGATGGCCCTGCAATGCCGCCGGCACCGCGAAGGCCTGCCGCCCGAACGCGAACTCGAGCGGCCCCTGGGAGACCTGCTGCCCCGCGGAATCGAATTCGGTCACGCCGAAGTCGGTGAACTCGCGCCACTGCTGACGCGGTACTTCCACCTCGACGACCGCCGTCGCCGCCCAATCGGGCACCGAGACCGTGAGGCTTTCGGGTGTCGCGCCACGGCCCGCGACGTCCAGGGCGCGCTCCGCGCCGACCAACACCTGCGTGACGCGTCCGCTGACGATGGCCTGGCCCGGGTTTGTCGCTTCCCGGTCCGCGAGTGTGAGCGGTGCGAGCTGCGCACGGACGGTCGCGACGGTCCCGGAGCGGGGCGGCGCGACGACGTCCAGCTCGTACACGCCCGCCACGGCATCCTCTGCGCGGACGGCGAACCGGGCCGTACCCACCTGCGATCCGCCGATCAGCACGATCGAATCACGCGCGAGCTCTCGAAATGGCGCGCCATTGGGCTCGTACAGGATCGCCTTGGCGGTGTGTTGTGCGGAGTCGGGCAGCGTGACGGTGGCGACCAAGGTGGCACCCGGCTGCGCCACGCGGAGAAAGTACCGGCGCACCTGGGCGGGGCCGACCGTGCGCCGCTCGTCGGACAGGGGCTTGTCCGCGAGCTCATACGGGACCGCCACGACGTTCACGAGTCGAAACAACGGGCCGGCGAGGGCATCGCTGGGATTCCAGGCTGTCACGGTTCCCACGTACACGCCCGGCGCTGCGAGCGGGGCGGGGTCGTAGGTCAGCGGGATCTCGGTCTCGCGGGAGCCCGCCGACAGCATGGGGGGGGCGGTCAGCCACGGCGCGTCGCTCTTCAACGAGAACTGCGCAACCCGGAGCCCGGTGACGTGTCGCGCCCGGAACGTTTCGACCGTGTCGGCCAGCCCCGCCAGGCCCTCGCGCCGAAAGGCAGCAGACCCGCCGCCCGTGGTCGCGCGCACGACGTAACCGGAGCCTTGATGGCCGGCGAGCAGCCAACGGTACGCCCGCTCGAGCTGCGGCACGCCGGCCCCTTGGTCGAGTACGCTCGCGCCGGGCAAGCCGGCGGCGCCGGCCCGGAGCGCCGCGCCCACCTCGGCCCCGCCCGGGGTGCGTCCCTCCTGCACCAGCGCCGACATGAGGCACGCCGCGAGGCCGGCCACATAGGGGGCGGACATGCTCGTGCCGGCCTTGATCTCGTTTCCGGTGTCGAAGGAGGGAACGGTCGAGAAGGCCCACCCCGGCGCGAGGACGTCGGGCTTGCCGAACCGTCCGCCGCGCCCGCTGAACGAGCCGACGAAGTCACCCGCCAGCGGCGGCGCGCCATCCTCTTCGAGCGGGACGTAGATCCCCGGCAGCGCCGCGCCGACGGAGACCGCCAGGTCGGCCGACCCGGGCAGGCCCACGGTGGAGAGGCCGGGCCCGTCGTTCCCGGCACTGATCGCGAACACGATCCCCGGATGGGCGGTGACAAACGCATTGACGATCGAGTCGATGACGGCACGCTCGCCGGGCTCGTTGCCGATTCCCCAGCTCAGGTTCAGCACGAGCGGCAGGTTGCGCTGCTCCGCGAAGCGGGCGGCGTACTCCATCGCGTGCTGGATGCTGCCGGTCATCGAGATGCCGCCGCGCGCGTCGTTCGCGATCTTCAGTCCGAGCAGCTGCGCACCCGGTGCGACGCCGTCGAAGCCCGCGACGTCGAACAAGTTGTGCCCCGCGGCGATGCCCGCGACATGCGTGCCGTGCGCGTTGTTGTCGAACACGAACGCGAGCGTCGGCACGCCGCTCACTTCTCCGAAGTTGGCAGCCAGGGTGATCGGTTTCGTGCCGAGCGCGATCACCTCACGGCCTTGGCGGTAGTCGTGCAGCGGCATCTCGTCCTCGAACGAGCCGTCCAGGTTCGTGTCGATGAACGCGACCCAGCCGTCCGTCGCCTTCGCCACGATGACGGGAAAGACATCGCCGTTGGTCCCGTCACCGTTCAGATCCGCGCCTGGTACCTTGCCCAGCGGGCGCTCGGCCAGTGTGCCGGCATACCACGTAGTCGCGGTGGTGAGCCGCCCGATCCGCCCGGCGCCGGCGAGCGTACGGCCCGCGACCGCGACGGTGCCGTCCCCCGTCGGGGTGACGGGTGTGAGCCGCACTATTCCCTCCCCGGAGAAATCCCGCACGTCGAGCATCTTGGGCGCGCCGGTGCTGGTGACGATCAGCCCGTCCACGCCGGGGTCCACGCCCGTGTCGAGAATGCCGATCAGGACGCCGCGCCCGTCGTACGTGGGATGCTTGGCGCGGAACTCGTCGACGCCCGCGCTGTGGAGCGGCATCAGGCCCACGAGCAGCGCCCGCGCCGGCGGCAGAATGGGGAGCCGGGTCGCGACACCCGTAGCGGTCGGTGCGGGTTGGGGCGCCCGCGCTGGCGCGGCGGGAGCCGGGGAGGACGCCGGCGTCGGTCGCGTGGCCGGCCGCGGGGCGGAGGTGCCGCACGCGGCGGTCAGGGCAACGAGCAACGAGAGGGTGCGGCGCGATCTCATGGTTGACTCGGCAGCACGAAGGCCCCGATGTGTGGGCCGGTGAATTCACCAGTGGCCTCGAGGAGAAATGCGAGCGTATCGCGCGTCTCTTCCGGGAGGACGATCGCGTCCACAAAGCCGCGGGCGGCGGCGAATCGGGCGTCGAGCTGATGCTCGTAGTCCGCGCGCATCGCGTCCACGGCGGGGGCGTTTTCGGGCTTCGCCGCCTCATTCCCGAAGACCGCCTGGATGGCCGACTCACCTTCCATGACTCCCATCCTTCCGGTCGGCCACGAGACGATGAAATCGGGATCGAAACCCTGCCCCGCCATCGCGTAGTAGCCCGCACCCGAGGCATGGTTCACGGTGAGCACGAGCTTGGGCACCGTCGCCGTCGCCATGGCCTCCACGAAGCGCGCCCCCGCTCGAATGATTCCCGAGTGCTCCGCGTCGGTGCCGACCATGAACCCCGACACGTCCTGCACGAACAGCAGGGGGATCCGCTCGCGGTCGGCGTTCTCGATGAAGTAGGCCACTTTCTCGGCGCTCTCGGTGTAGATGATCCCCCCGATCTTCGGGGCGGCCCCCTCGGTCTTCCGACCCTTGATGACCCCGCGCGAGTTGGCGATCAGGGCGACGGTGCGGCCTTCGATCGCGCCGTGCGCGCAGATCATCTCGGGCGCGAGATCAGGCTGGAACTCGTCCAACTTTCCCGCGTCGAGCATGCAGTCGAGCACCGCCCGAACGTCGTAGCTCATGCGGTGGTCCGACGGTAGCAGGTCGTACAGGTCTTTGGGACTGCGTTTCGGCTTGCCGCCCGGCGCGGGAGGCCGGAGTGTTCGCGGCAGGCGCGCCACGTATTCGCGGATGCGGGCCAGGCACTCACGATCGTCCTTCGCGCGATAGTGCGCCACCGCGCTCACCGCCGTGTGCGTGGCCGCGCCGCCCAGCGATTCCGCGTCCACCGTCTGGCCCGTCGCGCCCTTCACGAGGTTCGGGCCGCCCAACCCCATGAACGACGTGCCTTCGACCATGAAGATGACATCCGACAGGGCGGGCAGATACGCCCCCCCCGCGATGCACGGGCCCATGACCGCGGCGATCTGCGGCACGCGGAGGTAGTGGCGCATGATCGAGTTGTAGTAGAAGATCCGCGCCGCACCGTACTGGCCCGGGAAGACGCCGCCCTGGTACGGGAGGTTCACGCCGGCCGAGTCCACCAGGTACACGATGGGGATGCGCTGGCGCATGGCGATCTCCTGGGCCCGGAGGATTTTCTTGATCGTTTCCGGCCACCACGAGCCCGCCTTCACGGTGGCGTCGTTCGCCACCACCACCACCGGTCGCCCCGCGATCCGTCCCACGCCCGTAACCACACCGGCCCCCGGAGCCTGCCCCTCGTACTGGTCGAACGCGACCAGCAGGCCGATTTCGAACCAGGTCGCGCCCTGATCGAGCAGGGCTTCGATCCGCTCGCGGGCCGTCAACTTCCCCTGCTCGTGCTGGCGGCGCACCTTGTCGGGCCCGCCGCCCTGCTCGAGGCGCGTTTTGAGCTCGCGGTATTCCGCGGTCAGGGTCTTGAGACGGCTCAAAGGCAAATGCGGAGTGTGTCAGGCCGAGACATGCTCCGCCGCCCACTCTTCGATGTATTTCACGAGGTCGGATGTCGGGGTGCCGGGGCCGAACAGCCGGCCGATGCCCCGCTTACGCAGTGCCTCGACATCTTCCGGCGGAATGATTCCGCCGCCCGTCACCAGCACGTCGTCGCGTCCGGCGTCGACCAGCAACTGCTTGACGCGCGGGAACAGGGTCAGGTGAGCGCCCGAGAGAATCGACAGGCCGACCACGTCGACGTCCTCCTGGATCGCCGCCTGCGCGATCATCTCCGGGGTCTGATGCAGCCCCGTGTAGATGACCTCCATCCCTGCGTCGCGCAGGGCCGCCGCCACGACCTTCGCGCCGCGGTCGTGCCCGTCCAGGCCGGGCTTGGCGACCAGCACCCGAATGGGGCGCTTCGAGCCTGGCATCAGCGACGGAACCGCAGCAGGCCGGCGAGCCCGTCCACGACGCGGCGCGCCCGCTCGTCGTACACGACGTCGACCTGGACGCGCTGGGCGAGGGCTTCCTCGATGGCATCGTCGATGCGGAGGTCCTCGTCCTGTCCGTCGGCGAGCAGGGTGCGCACCTGGCCGCGCTGCAGCGCCTTGAGCGTCGGGTCGACGCCGTTCACCGCCCAGCCGGTGCCGACGCCCTCACGCACGGCCTCGGCGTGCGCGCGCTCCCAGGCGCGCTCGCGCTCCTCGCGCAACGAGAGGGCTGCTTCGCGCACTTCCGCCGCCGTGACGCGCTTGGGATTCAAGCGCACCACGCCGAGCACGAGGTCGTGAAGGTACGTGTGCAGGTGCGGCAGCAGCGCCGCCGCGTCCACGCCGATGCCGGCGACCACCAGCCCGGCGACCGGACGCTGCGTGTGGATCTGGAAGATGCGGTCCGCCACCTGTGCGTAGTGTCGCTGCCGCTCCTCCCGGATGCGCATGTGATAGTTGTGCTCGCCGAACCCCCCGGCGAGCATGTTGCCCCGCTTCGCCTGGCGCTCGCCGTGGAACTTCCCCGGTCGCGTGGCCTCGGCGGTCAGGCTCGGCAGCTCGACCGCGTCATAGGCCGTGACCTCGAAGAACCGCGCGCTGGTGCGGTCGCATGCGGCGACGAGGATGGTACCGAATTCCTCCTCGAGCGCCACGAGCTCCCGCACCAGGGGCACGGGCGCGACCGCGAGTCGCGAGCGGTGGACGTGGGGAAGCGGCAGCACCTCGAACAGGTCGAGCGCGCCGCAGGCGAACAGCGCAATCCCGCGCGCCGGCGGCAACCGTGTCGGCTCCCCGAAGTAGCTGTGCACGCGCTCCAGGTCGGCCGCCACTTGGCCCCGGATGGCGCGCTCGAGGTCCTGGCGCTGCAGCGCGGCGAGCGCCTCGCGGATGCGGTTCTTGATCTTGATCAGATACTTGCCGCGGGTCTTGTCCCTGGGCTCCAGTTTCAAGTAGCACGACACGACGTGATACGCGCCGGGCGGAACGCGCGACAGGCGCTCAACGGCGGCACGCACCGCGCTCTCGCTGGCGGAAATCGGCTGTGCGGCCATGGCCTAGAAGAACACCGGCTCGCGGTAGGCGCCGTAGACGCTCTCGAGCGCGTGCCGGATCTCGTACAAGGTGCAGTAGGCGCGGGCGCAGTCCAGCATCGGGCCGATCACGTTCTCGTCGGCGCGGGCCGCGCGCCGCAGCCCCTCGAGCCGCTCCGCGACGAGCGCGTTGTCGCGCTCGGCCCGCAGTCGCGCGAGCCGGCGTCGCTGTCCCTCCTCGGCGTCACCCGAGACCTTGAGGATCTCGACGGGGTGGTCGTCCGCGCTCAGGTAGTCGTTCACACCGACCAGAATGCGTCCGCCGGCTTCGACATCGTGCTGGAACTCCTCGGCGGAGCGCGCGATCTGCCGCTGGAACCAGCCGGTTTCGATTCCCTTCACCACCCCGCCCACCGACTGGATCTCCGCGAACAGGCCCTCCGCTTCCCGCTCGAGCTGATCGGTGAGCGACTCCACGTAATAGGATCCGCCGAACGGGTCGATCACCTCCGCCACACCCGTCTCGTGCGCGATGATCTGCTGGGTCCGGAGCGCGAGGCGGACCGCTTCCTCGGTAGGAAGCGCGAGCGTTTCGTCCAGCGAGTTGGTGTGGAGCGACTGCGTGCCCCCGAGCACGGCCGCAAGCGCCTGGTAGGCCACCCGGACCACGTTGTTCATGGGCTGCTGCGCGGTGAGCGTGACCCCCGCGGTCTGGGAGTGAAACCGCATCATCGCGGAGCGCGGGTTCTTCGCGCCGTAGCGCTCTTGCATGTGGCGGGCCCAGATACGGCGGGCGGCCCGGAGCTTCGCGATCTCTTCGAAGAAATCGTTGTGGATGTCCCAGAAGAAGGAAAGGCGCGGCGCGAACGCGTCCACCTCCAGCCCGCGCGCGATCCCCCGCTCCACGTAGGTAAACCCGTTTGCCAGGGTGAACGCGAGCTCTTGCGCCGCCGTCGCTCCCGCCTCGCGAATGTGGTAGCCGGAGATCGAGATCGTATTCCACAGCGGCGTGTGGGTGGCGCACCACTCGAACATGTCCACGATGATCTTGAGGGCGGGCTCGACCGGATACACCCAGGCATGCTGGGCCATGTACTCCTTGAGGATGTCGTTCTGCACCGTGCCGCGCAGCGCGGTGCTCGCCACGCCCTGCTTCTCCGCCGCCGCGACGTAGAAGCAGAACAGCATCGCCGCCGGTCCGTTGATCGTCATCGAGGTCGAGACTTGGTCGAGTGGGATCCCGCGGAACAGATCTTCCATGTCGGCGAGTGACGAGATCGCGACGCCGCATTTGCCCACCTCGCCTTCGGCGCGCGGATGGTCGGCGTCGTAACCCATCAGCGTGGGGAAGTCGAACGCCACCGACAGACCGGTCTGCCCGTGCTCCAGCAGGAACTTGTAGCGCTGGTTCGTGTCCTCCGCGCTCCCGAACCCCGCGAACTGCCGCATCGTCCACAGCTTGCCCCGGTACATCGTCGGATGGATGCTGCGGGTGAACGGGTAGCCCCCCGGCGCCCCCAACCGGCTGCGCGGGTCGAAGCCGGGCAGGTCGTCCGGCGTATACACAGGCTTCTTCGCGATGCCGCTCATCGGGCTGTGCCTCCCCCCTCCCCGGCCTTCACCTGATCGAGGATCTCCGCCGCCACGTCGTACGGGCTCCGCCGGCCGTCCGCTAC